>Ga0123357_10004060_pt1 | contig 17047 bp, 16 predicted proteins | sample TergutEmb28metaG_FD_89873 | JGI IMG/M metagenome (GOLD analysis project Ga0123357, IMG submission 89873) | Embiratermes neotenicus P4 segment gut microbial communities from Petit-Saut dam, French Guiana - Emb289 P4 | ecosystem: Host-associated > Arthropoda: Insects > Digestive system > Gut ... | reverse complement strand
GCGAATTCGTACTCAGCCAATCGAATGGCTTGTAAATCGCCGGATAAAGCGAATCGGGATTGTGGTAGTCGAAGGCCACGGCAACCATGGCCAAATGATGGCCAAAGTCCTGCGTTGGCTGGATTTTCCAGCGTAGGAACATCCAAGTGCTCACGGTTGTTGCGATGAGCAGCACGACGAGCGCGGGAAGGCTCATCGGCTCGGCCGAAGGATCGTCGTTCGGATCGATTTTGCGCACGAACTCAAAATTCACTCTTTGGGTCCTTCGTTGTAACCGCGCGGCCTGTACTTTGGATCGACACCGCCATGTTCGTCGCCGTGCTCGAGAATGTCCCGCACCAAGTAATCGAACCAGGTGCCGGGGTGCTTGTCTCTCATCGCGTCGAGCTCGGCGCGCCGCGTTCCGTCGGGGGTGAGCATTTTTTCGTCCCAAAGGCATTGCAGGGCAAGAGCGATGAGGTTCACATCGTTTGGTGCACGCTCGAATCCCTCGACGTAGTGAGGCCACGCCTCTTCGGCGCGATGCAATCGGCAAAGGGTGTCGCCAAGGTAAACGTGTGCCATGGGCCATTCGGGTGCAAGATCGAGTGCCGTTTTGTTTGCCTCGAGCCGCGCTTTGAGATCCCCTCGTGCGCCCTTCATCACCGAGTAGTTCAGATGCGCTTTCGCGCTGCGTGGAACGGCCTTGCGCGTTGCGTCCCAAAACGCGAGATCGTCGGTGTAATCGTTGGCGTGACGGCGTGCGGCCACGGCTTGTAAGCCAAAGAACGCAATCACGACACCGATTGTCACGCCGCGTGCGCGGCGCGAGCCGCGCGAGTGTCCAGGGGGCGAGCGTGCAAGCATGGCAGACAGCGCGATGCCCAAAAGAACGCTCGTGCCGATCGCGGGGAAGTACCAGAAGCGCTCGGCACGCACCGTTGGCAAGAGAACGGGAATGTTGGACACGGGAAAATACGAGATGGGAATCCAAAGAAGCGCGGCGGCGATGGCCGGGCGCACCGAGCGCGTGCGATGACGCGCCCTCACGCCGAGCCACGCTGCCACCGGCAAAGGCAACACCATGGCAAGCCCGCCAAGCCCGCTTTCGATCGACCAAAGGTGCAGCGGCACCGGCTCTTGTGGCGCCGAGTAGTCGCCCGAGAGTGGATATGGAAAAACGATTTGCAAAAGGCCCCGAAAATAAACTCGGAGTGCACCGGAAATGCGATAAGGAATGGGTGCCGAGGCAAGTGGGTTATTCAGTGGGTCTTTCGGGAGCGTTGGTTGCGCGTACCAGCGAAGAAGCGCGGTATAGGCGCGCGAAGCGGACCACGGCTCGTGGGCATTTGCTTCGGCCGGGAGCTCGGGGTACAGGGGTGAGGGCAGGTGCGCTGAAAACATGCGCCTTCGCGCCTCGACATAGAGGACAAATGCCAAAAAAGCGGCGGCGCACGCGACGAGGGCGCGCGCCCAGCGGCGAGGCTTTTCAGGATGACCAATTTGCGCCGTGAGAAGCGCTGTGGCAGGCACGAGGGGCACAGCGCAAAGTGCGCTTTCTTTTGAATAGAGGCCAAAAAGCGTTGCGCAGAAAACGCCAAGCGCCATCCACGGCATGGGTAGCGCAAGTGCGAGCAGCGCGAGGAGCACGCCCGTTGCGCCGAGCACATCGGCGATTCCAACGACGCCGCTCACCGCTTCGGTCAGCACCGCGCAGGCCGTGAAAGCGGCGCCCGAGAGCCACGCCGTTCGGCGATTTTTCGTCAGCTGCAGCACGAGCAAGCACACGAGCGCGCCGTTGACGGCGTGCAGGACGACGTTTACCCAATGGTGCAAAAGGGGGGTTTGCTGTGCGCCAAGCCCCCAAAGGGCGCGCCACACCAAGTCCGGAATGGGCCGGTACGAACCAATGCTTCGCTCGGGGCCGAGCCCCCAAAAATCTCTGTAAAACGCATCTATCCATCGGAACTTGGGATGCGCATCGGCGATGCTGCGCACGTAGGGGTTTGCCAGCAGCGCTTCTTGCTCGTCGAAGATGAAGTTTGTCTTCGCGGGGTGCCGCGTGTAGAGCGCCATCGACAACAGGGCGTAAGGCACCAGCGCGAATCCGAAGGTAGGATCGGCGCCAATAAAATAGTCGGCGATCCACATGCGCAGCGTGGCCCAGAAGCGTCGTGGAGGTTTGGGCGCGAGCGTCGGCGTTTGAGCTTGTGTGCGCTCTACATGCGTGTGCGGCTCTTCGGGTTCAGGCGACTCCGGCATCGCTCTTGCTGGCGAGCTCGCCTGCGAGGCTCGCGACAAACTCATGGCTGATGTTCTCGATGAATGCGCGTGCCGGTGGGCTTGCCAAAGCCATACGAAGATGCGGCCAAAGAAGCTCGGCGAGCGGCGTGAGATCGGGGCGCTCGGTGACGCCGAGCGTAGCCAGCCACGCGCCAATGGTTTTGTCGCCGTGTGCATCAACGAATGCGGCGAGCGCTAGAGCGAGGCGCTTGCGTGGCTCTTCGTGCGCCACCACCTCGAGCGCAATGGCCAGGGCGGCGCGATCGATCTCGGCGCGGACGTCGTGGGTCAAGCTTTTCGTGATCTCCGCAAGGGTCTGCTCGTAGAAGAAAAGCGCGATGCTTTTTCGAAGGGCAAGAAACTTGGGGTCCGAGAAGTTTGCGATAACATAAGAGGCAATTTGAATTTTCGTATTGCGCGAGAAAGAAAGAAGGAATTTGCGCATCTCGGGGTCGAGGCGCTTGTCGAACTCTGCGCGGACCGCGCCGAGTGATTTGAGCACGGCGCCAGAACCCAAGGGCAATAGCCGCTTGAGCAAGCCTGGCAGCCCCCAGTCGGCGAAGAAAGGATTGACGCTTGCGTTGAACTCGCGAAGCGCATTGTAAAGAATGTCGTGCAAAACTTCTTCGATGGCTTCCTGCTCGAAGATGTGCCGAATGAGCCCCTCGAACACGCTTCCATCAGATACGTTTTTGGGGTCAGGGTATGGGTGCGAGACAATGGCGTCGATGGCGGCTCGTGCCGCTTCGGGCACATACGTACCAATTTTCGTGTTGTCGGTTTGAAGGGCCGCAATCACGCGCGCGTGCACGTCGCGACCGATGGGCGCGCCAAAGTGAGCCACGTTCTCGTGAGTGAGAACCGCGACGATGCCTGATGCGAGCGCGTGAGGGTCGAGCACATCGCGCACGCGTTGCGCAAGAAAGTGATCGTAAACACCGCCGAGCGAACGGACAAAATCTTCGCGCGCACGGTCTCCTGTGATGCGCTTTGTGACGAAGTCGATATGACGAGACCGAAGTTCGTCTGCAGAAAGCGACAGATCGGTCATCCCAGCTCGCATAAAGGCGCTCGCGAGCGCAGTCAACCAGTCGTCAATAACCCCCCTTGTGTGGCGAGTGCCGCGACGATGATGCGGGTGCCGACGTTGGTGAGGCAGCGGGCTTTGTTTGCGCCGGCGGCATCTGCGCGACAGCGGGCTTTGTTTGCGCCGGCGTCTGCGTGGCGGCAGGCTTGGTTTGCCCTGGCTTCGGTGCTGCGGCTGCAACCGAGTTTGGCGTTGTAACTCGCGCGTTGCCGCGTTGGCTGACGTTGCCCGTGACGCCCGCACTGCCAGAAATGGTGACGCGCGCGTTGCCGCTTGCGTCAGCTAAGAGCTTGGTGCCGAGAATCGTTCCGTTGGTGATTTCCGCCTGGCCATTGCCATCGGCTAAAATTGCGGTTTTTGCGGTAATTGTGCAGTTGTCGCAATGGAAGTTGCCACTGCCGTGTATTTCAACCGCGGTTGCCGCGTTGATCGTGCAGGTGACGCAAGTGAAGCTGCAACTTCCTGTGACGCGAATTGCCGTGTCGTTCTTGAGCGACGCAATCACCTCGTTGACCTTGATATTGCTGGCGCCGCTGCATTCAAAGGGTTTGTTGCCGTCCCAAGCCTGGCGCGCGGGCTCGGGCGGGCTTGGCTGCGGATTGGCCGGCGCAACAGGGCTCGGCACATCCGGCGTGCTTGTGGCGCTAGTGGTAACCGGGCGGTTCGATCCGTTTCGGCCCGATCGCGAAAAATGGCGGACTACGCCCACGACGAGGCTAAACGAGAGCACGATGACGACGTAAACGACTCTCCAGCCGAACGCCGAGAGCAGCTGCATGCCGAAGCTTGGGGGTGCCGCCGCGGGCGCAGGCATCGGAAGAATAGGCGGGGGTACGACGGCGGGGGGCGGCCTCGGCACGTCCCACGTTGTTATGTGCTTGCAAAATGCACATGTGTACGAAGATTGCGCGGTTGGGTCGACAGGCGTTGCCGGGGGAGCGCCGCAATTGGAGCATCGAATAGGTTGCATAAGTAGCTGGCAGTATAGCAGCGGAGAATGTTTTCACGACAGCTTGGGCGCAACCTCCGCCGTTTATTGAACTTGTCTAGCAGGACATTCAAAGTGGGTTGATGAGCACTTCTCGATCCTTGGCGCCATTGGGCGGTCCAATGAGCCCCCGCCGCTCCATCGTTTCAACGATGCGCGCCGCGCGATTGTATCCAATCTCTAGCTTTCGCTGAATCCACGAGGTTGAGCACCGACGGCTTTCCGCCACGATGCGCACAGCTTCATCGTACATGGAATCGGTTTCGCCATCGTCGTCGTCCGCTGCACCTTCGTCATCGCGCGGCTTCAAAATGTTTTCGTCGTAAACGGGTTCGCCCTGCGCGCGGAGGTGATTGGTGACAGCCTGAACCTCTTCCTCGCTGACCCACGGGCATTGAACACGCTTGGTTTCGTTGGTGCCATTGAGCTTGATGAGCATGTCGCCGCGACCGAGCAAGTGCTCGGCGCCTTGCTCATCGAGAATGGTGCGCGAATCGATCTTCTGCGCCACTCGATAGGCAATGCGCGTTGGGAAATTCGCCTTAATCATGCCGGTGATGACGTCGACACTCGGGCGCTGCGTTGCAAGAATGACGTGCATGCCTGCTGCGCGGGCCTTCTGGGCAAGGCGCGCCACCGCGGCTTCAACCTCCTTGCCTTGTTGCATCATGAGGTCGGCGAACTCGTCGACGACGATGACAATCATTGGCAAACTTTCCGGCAGCGGCTGCTCGCCTTCCGGATCATCAAAGCTCACCGACAGCTCTTCGGGCAGGCCATTTTGGTCTTTGCCTCGTATGACTTTGGGGGCCGGATTCTTTATCTCGCCTGCGATGACCCGCTTTACCCAGCTGTTGTATGTGCCAATGTTCTTCGTGCCGGCATCGGCAAAAAGCTGGTAGCGGCGCTCCATCTCGTCGACTGCCCACTTGAGCGCCGTGGCCGCTTGCTTCATGTCGGTTACAACGGGAAGCAGCATGTGTGGAATGCGGTCGTAAGGCGCGAGCTCCACGACCTTCGGATCGATCATGAGCAAGCGCAGCTCCTCGGGCGTGCGCCGGAACAAAAGCGACGTCAACATCACGTTGAGTCCAACGCTTTTTCCCGCGCCCGTGGCGCCAGCAACGATTGCGTGGGGCATGCTCGCAAGATCGGCGTACACGGGGTTGCCAACGATGTCGCGTCCGAGCACGACGGGCAGCGGAACATCGAGCGTCTGAAAGCGCCTGTCTTCGACCAAATCTCGCAAAATGACGGGCACGCGCTTTTCGTTCGGGAGCTCGAAACCAATGCGATTTTTCCCTGGGATTGGCGCCACGATGCGCACCTTTTTCGCGAGCGCCAACGCAAGATCGTCGGCAAGAGCCGCAACCTTGCTGACCTTCGTTCCTGCGATAGGCGAAACCTCGTACGTGGTGACAACAGGTCCGGGAAGGATTTCTTCGACTTTCCCCGTAATTTTGTAATCTGCAAGTGTTTTGACGAGCAAATCGGCGTTGCGACGAAGTTTGTCGTCGTCGAACGTTGGGCCTATCTCAGGCTTCGCCGGCGTAAGCAAATCACGGGGTGGCAGCGAAAACTGGGGCTCGCGCGAAAGCGACTTGGTTTGGGTTTTGTTCGAAGCTGTCAGCGGCTTGGCGGGCGCTTCCTTCTCGAGCGCGGCGTGCGTGTCGACAATCGTAATCTCGTTCGCGTTGGACGCGGTGTTCGCGTTTGCCGCTGGCGCGCGCGACTTGCTCGACTTCGGTGCTGTGTCAACTCCCTCGAGCGGCGTGACGGCGAGCGCTGCCTGGGGCGCGTCTTCGCCTTCCGTCGCGCACGCGGTCGCCTCGGCATCGTTATCGGCACTGGTTTTCGCCTGCTCTTGCGCGGGCTCGGCGGCTTTTGTTTCGTCGGTCTCGTCAGCCTTGTCGGCTTCGTTCTTACGCCGGCGTGGCTTTCGCTTTGGCTTCGCCGCTACGGCATCGTCGTATGCGATGGCGATGGGGGGGCTTTCGCTCTCGAGCAAGGGTTCGGCATCGAACAAGCTATCGGCTTCGTCGTCTTGCGATGCAAAAGCGGTCGCTTGCCCGCTCGCAGGAAGCTTGATCTTGGGCTCGTTGTCTTTGCGCCGCTCTTCTTCTGCTTCGCGTTCAATCTCGCGAGCGGTGCGCCACGCATCGGCAACCGAGCGCGCACCGCTCGCTGTTTTCTCGGCCGACACCGTGCCAATGCGTGCAAGCCAGCGCATGAGTGCGATGAACGAAAACGACGCACGACCGATCAAAATGAGACCCACGAGCGCGAAGCCGACAAGGAATGAGCCAAGCGTCGAAAACAGCGAACGCGCAAGTTCGCCGAACAGCTCGCCGACCATGCCGCTCGCCGGGTGGCGACCGAAAAGCACCGCGCCCGGCGCGCCCACCTGCACAAGGGCGGCTCCGATGACGACCAGAAGAATGTCGCCGGCAAGGCGCGTTGGCGTGGCCAAGCTTTTTCTGCCGCGCACGAATGGAATCCCAAGAAGGGCGGCTTCGAGCGGGATGACCCACGCCACCACACCAACGAGCGTGACGAATGCGTGGGCGACCGTTTGACCGACGGGGCCAACCCAGTTTGCGCCGGTGATGGGGGCGACGGGCGAAAGCGAGTCGGGCGAAGTGGGCAACGCTGGTGTCGTGTCCGCCAGCGGATCGCCTGCGTACGAAGCGAGCGCAAGCGAGAAGAAAATCGCAAACGTCCAAAGAAGGAGAGCAGCCACTTCGCGACCGCGTGCAAAGCTCTGAGGCTGCGAGCCGAGCACACTTGTGAGTCGCGTGTTGGTTGGTAACCCGCGGTCCGGCCCGCTTTCGGGGCTAAAGAGGCTCAGGAACGTCATCTTACGTTGACCTACATCGGAACCTAAAGGGTTTTGCGCCGCGGAGTCAACAAACTCCATATAATTTGGGGTGAGGCGAACAAAGGCGAAATCGATCATGAGCGCGGACCCCAACAAGAAGAGCCCTCGAACGTTCCAGTGTCGGGACACGCTTTGGGAGGCCTTCGAGCAGTTGGCTGGCCAGCTCGAATGCAGCGTCGATTATCTCGTCAACGAGGCAATGAAGCAGTACGCACGTCATCGTAGTGACGCCGGGCGACTGCCTTTGCCTATCCCCGCCAATCGCGAGAACCGCGAGCCTGCAGGCGGACCGAATGCAGGCTCTGTTGCGAGTGCACCGCATCCCCCAACGCCTCGCACACGCCCCCTATTCGGCCGCACGACGAACGTTGGTCTTCCACCCCCGCCAGCTTCACCTGCAAGCAGCGGTCGTCTGCCGGTGCCATCCCTACCCGCGCACCACGCACATAGCAGTGTTGGCAATCCGTCGTCGCCGCGTGCGCAAGCTGCGGCCGGTCGCGCACCCGCGGCATCGTCATCGCCAACTGCTACGCCTTCTGCCGACCGCAGCGATAGCGAAAGCCGGCGCGCCCAAGGCACGGCAAGCACGCAGCTCAGCATCGTTTATCGTGGCGATAAGCTTGCGGTGAACAAAGATCGGTTCGTGATCGGTCGCGGCAAACAATCGAGCGATTTTACGCTGAGAGATCCCAACGTGTCGCGCCAGCACGCGATGGTCGAATATCAAAGTGGCGCTTACTTCATTGTCGATATGGGCTCAACCAACGGAGTTGAGCATAACGGTCAGCGTATCGCGAGAAAGCAAATCGTCGAGGGTGATGTTTTCCGCATTTGTGATCACGAATTGCTCTTTACCTATCGTTGAAATCACGCGGCATAATCTCGGCACCATGACCTTATCCGACCATCGCTCTTCATGCCGCCTGCCCAACCTCGAGGCACGCAAAGCCACGCTCGATCGCTGCGTGTTCTGCCCGAAATTGTGCCGCAGCGCATGCCCGGTTTCAAACGCCGAGCCGCGCGAAACGGTGACGCCGTGGGGCAAGATGAGCATGGCTCATTTTGCGGCGAACGAAAGCGTCGATCTTGCCAAGTCTTTTGCCGAACCGGCATGGGCATGCACCGGTTGTTTTGGATGCCGTGACCACTGCGATCACAAAAACGATGTTGCCGGTACGCTCTTCGAGGCGCGTTCTGCCTTTGTTTCCGAGCGGGTTGCGCCTGATGCCGCCATGCGAACGATCGAGCGCTTTGCCGAGCGAGCAAGTGTGCTTGCCGACGACGCGCGGCGGCTCGAAAGCCTTGCCGGCCTCGTCGAAATTTGCAGCTCGCACAGCAAAAACGTGCTCCTCGTTGGTTGCGAATACGCGCGAGCTGCAGCAGCGCATGGCGATGACGTCACGCTCGATGCCGTGCGCGCGACCGCCAAGCTTGTTGGTGGACCCATCTCGCTCGCGTCCGTTTGTTGCGGCGCACCGCTGCTCTACGCTGGCGACAAGAAAGGCTTCGTTGCGCAAGGTGCCGCGTTCGCCGCTGCCATGGCTGGCAAAGACCTGCTCGTTGTTCTTGACCCTGGGTGCATGACCACGCTGCGCATTCATCATCCCGCGGCTGGCACCACCATGCCTTTTCGCATGGTGCACTTCACCGAGCTTGCCGCGAGCAAGATCGACATGCTTCGGCCCGCGGCCGGCATCGAGGCAGGGATCGAGGGACATGCACCTTTGCGCTACCACGATCCTTGCCAGCTCGGTCGCGGCCTTGGCATCTACGATGAGCCCCGCGCTTTGCTCGCGCGCGCGCTCGGCCGTGCGCCCGACGAATTCGCGCGTTGCAAGCAAGAGGCGCAGTGCTCAGGTGCAGGCGGCCTTTTGCCTGTGACGATGCCTGCAGTGTCAAAAGCCATCACAGCGAATCGTCTTGCCGATCACGAAGCCGAAGGCGGCGGCACCGTGATTACCGCGTGTGCGTCGAGCGCACGAAGCTTTCGCAAGCAGGGCGCAAAGGTAGTCGATCTGGTGACCCTTGTCGCTCGCGCCCTCGGTGTGAGGTGAATGCTCGCGGCTTGCATGCGAAGGCCGCTCAGTCTCGACAAACGGTCGCGACACGCATTCTCGTCTCGTTCGCTGTGACGCTGATCGCGTTCGCGATCACCGCTGGCTACTTGGCTTTATCACTCAAGCGCACGGCCGACGACAGCGAACAGCTCGCCAAAGGTTACGTTCCCGTTGCGCTGAAGATTGGCCAGCTGCGCGCCGTGCAGTCGACATTGGCCTCGCTCGTCGATGGCATTCCTGACGAGAAAAACCCATTGTCGATGCGCGTTCTGCTCGAAACACTTACGAGTGTTAGGCGCGTCACACTCGACGAATCGCGCGCGGCGATGACGAATCTTCGCGCCGTGGGTAACGATGTCACGCGAGCGCTGGCGCTCGACTTGACAGGCGAGCTCGACGCCGTGCAGGCCTCGTTCGCATCCGACAAGGATTTGATCGACCGGCTTTTTTCTGACTTCGACGTGGGTGATCGCGATGCGGTCAACCGCGAGCTCGTGCTGCTTGGCGCCATGGAACACGATGGCTACAAGCGCCTGCGTGCTCTTACCGAACACGTCGATCGCGTGATGCTCGACTTGTCATCGGCCACGCGAGCACGCGAGCGCCGGGCAGTCCCCGAGTTGGCGCTTCTCGCAGCGCTCACTCTGGCCGTGGGTATTGGGGTTGCTGTTCACATGCGGCGCATTCTCAAGCCGCTCGAGCGCGTGACCGAGCGCGCGCAAGCCGTTGCGCGAGGCGATCTGACCCCAAAGCCGGTGACCGAGGCCGACGACGAAATCGGCCAGCTTGCGGCTGCATTCGAGCGAATGGTCTTCGCTGTTGGACGAGCGCAAAGCCGTGCCGTCGCCAACGAGCGGCTCGCAGCGATTGGCAAAATGGCGGCTCACGTGACCCACGAGATCCGCAATCCGTTGTCGTCGATTGGGCTCAACATCGAGTTGCTCGAAGAAGAGCTCGGCGCAAATCATGTTTCCGCGGAAGCCAAGAATCTTCTCGGCTCGATCACGCGCGAAGTGCAAAGGCTCGAGCACCTTTCCGAAGAGTACTTGCGCGTCGCGCGCCTTCCTCAGCCGCGCATGGAGGCCGATGATCTTGCCGCCGCGGTCCGCGAGATCGTCGCGTTTGCAAAACCCGAAATGGAGCGTGCAGGGCTCGAAATCGCGCTCGCCATTGGCGATGGCGGCGATGGCGAGAACGTTCCACCCGCACTGTTCGATGAAGGACAAATCCGCCAGGCATTGCTCAATGTGATGCGCAACGCGCGCGAGGCCATGCCCGACGGTGGGCGTATCGATGTTTCGGTGCAAGCCGACGGCATGAGCGTCGTCGTTTTGGTGAACGACCGGGGATGCGGCATATCCGATGAAGTTCACTCGCGGATTTTCGATCCATTTTTCTCGACAAAGGGCGAAGGCACGGGCCTTGGCCTAACCATTACGCGGCAAATCGTCGAGGCGCACGGCGGCTTGGTTGCCTGCGAGCCGCGCGAAGGCGGCGGCACCTCGTTTCGTATTCTGTTGCCCATCGCGTCGACGCGGCGCCGCCCGCTTTCGATTTGACGCGATCTCTTCGTTGGCGGCTGCGGTGCGGTCCTCAAAGCCAGAAGAGGCTGTTCCGGTCCGCTCCTCGCCGCCGCCTCGATCTCGCGTCAACTTGAAAGCGGTCGTGCATGCGAGCTAAAGAGAGACATGGCTGCTCGTCGCCCCGACGGTCGCGACTTGGGTGTGCTCCGCCTCGTCGAAATCGTTCCTGGTTTCCATCGCATGGCAGAGGGATCGGTCCTTTACCGCGCGGGCTCGACCGTCGTGCTCTGCACAGCATCGGTCGACGAGAAAGTCCCGCCGTGGATGGAGGGCAAAGGCAAAGGCTGGATCACCGCCGAGTATCAAATGCACCCGCGCTCAAACCCGGTACGCCGTGAGAACCGCGATGGTCGCGGCAAGGCTCCAAGCGGGCGCACGCAGGAAATCCAACGCCTCATCGGCCGCGCCCTGCGCGCCGCGGTCGATCTCGACAAGCTTGGCGAGCGTCAAATTACAATCGACTGCGATGTGCTCGAAGCCGATGGCGGCACACGCACCGCGTCGATCACCGGCGGCTTCGTTGCGCTTTTGCTTGCGCTCGCGAAAATCGCGAAGGCTGGGCAGAAGGGCGCTTTCACAACACCTGTCGTGCGCGAACCCGTTGCTGCCGTGAGCGTTGGCTTGGTCAATGGCGATCTGGCGCTCGATCTCGTCTACCTCGAAGACTCGAAGGCAGAAGTGGACCTGAATCTTGTTGCCACGCGCTCGGGCGCAATCATCGAAGTGCAAGGCACAGCCGAAGGCGCGCCAGTGCCGCGCAGCGAAATTCAACGCATGATCGACCTCGGCCTCGTTGGTATTGAAACCTTAGTGCAAGCGCAACAAAATGCGCTTGCGTCAGCTGGTGTGGACCTATCCGCGCTGCTTATGAAATAGATGTGTGCATAATGCATACATTGATAATCGCGACGCACAACCAGGGCAAGCTGAAAGAGCTACGCGCTCTGTTGTCGGGGCTCGACGTCGAGGTGCTGGCGATCGGCGATGTGATCCATCGCGAGTTTTGTGTTGTCGAAGACGGCAACACATTTGAACATAACGCCATCAAAAAAGCGCGCGCCGTTGCCGACGTAGCGAACATGCTTACGCTTGCCGACGACTCGGGGCTCGAAGTCGATGCCCTTGGCGGTGCCCCGGGCGTGCGCTCGGCAAGGCTGGCAGGCGAGCACGCCACCGATGCGGAAAACAACGCAGCGTTGATCGCGCTCCTTGACCGAATCGATGCTAGCTTTGCGCCTTTCAAAGCGCGCTTTCGCTGCGTTCTGGCGCTCGTGTGGCCGAATTCCTACCGAACGGAACTCGTGGAAGGCGTGTGCGAAGGCCACGTCATCCTCTCGCGCCGCGGCACTCGTGGCTTTGGCTACGATCCACTATTTATCCCCGAGGGCGTCCAGGGCGATGATCGCACGATGGCAGAACTCTCAGACGACGAGAAAAACCGCATTTCGCATCGTGCTCGTGCCCTCAAAAAGCTTCGGCTGGTGCTTGAACCGCTTTCGTAGGGGCGCGATTCATCGCGCCCTCGGTATCCGCGATGCGCTTGCTATCCGCCTGCCGTCGGGCGCCATGAATGGCGCCCCTACTTGCCAAAGACGTCGAAGTGAATCCCGACGCCTAAGCTTAGCATGACGTAGGCTCGATTGTTGCCGAGCGTGCTGCCGTTTCTGTAGTCCGGCTGCGTAATGCCGTCTCTCGAGCCGGCGGGGCTGAAGGCTACGGTGCCGTCGGTGTCGGTGAGCGCGCCGGTCGAAATGCTGAAAACCGGTTCAATCGTGAAAAGCGTTTGGACACGAATTTCGGCTCCTAACCCGAGCTTGAAGTACTCGAGTCCCCTCATTTTGTAGGTGTTGCCGGCGCTTGAAACCGAGATAACGCGCTCACCAATTGCGATTTCGGTGAGAAACGCAACTGTGTGAACGTCGCCACTGAGGTAGCGAAAGCCAATGCCGTAGTAATCGGTTGACGCCCTCGCGCTGGTTCCCTCGAAGCGGTGGCCAGCGCCGAGAAATCCGTGTTCCCAGAACACGAATGGAATGTAACGATAAGAGAGGCGGGCACCGATGTCGAACGCTGGCGCAATACCGGGCCCTACGAAGTTGCCCGTGGTTTCACTTTCACCGTAGCGGTTGTCGTAAAAGCTACCGCCAAAGCCAATGTAACTAAGACGCCCGCCGAGCCAGAGCGCAAACTTCGGAGCATGCGTCGGCGTTTCGAGCTCGCTGTCGGCTGGCGCATAGCGGACGGTGCGTGAACGCTGCGAACCCGGTGGTGGAGGCGGCGGGTACGGTGGTGGAGGCGGATAATATTGAGGCTGGCCATCGGCCGCATTGGGCGACGGCGTCTGCGCAAACGAGTGTGCACTTTGCTCGTCCTGCATGCCCTGTTCGCGCGGCGTGCCTTGGCTCGGCGATGGGTCACTGTTGGTGGGTGGTGGCGGCGGCGGCTGGGGTTCTTGCGCTGTCTGCGCTGGTGGAAGAGGAGGCAACGGTTCTTGTGCGCCCGCGTACCCAGCCGTTGCAACAAGGATGGATACACAACCAACGCCGATCCAGAAATGACGCATGTGCTACCTCAATCGGCCACCATAGTACGACGAAAAGACTGTAGCTGTGTGATGATGCTGATGCGCAAGGTTCGCCAATGCGAGGAATGACAGCCTACGGGCGATACGGTTCGCTTGGCCTCGAGCTCGTTGTATCGATTCTAGCTTTCGGCTACGGCGGGTGGTTGCTCGACAAAAAGTATGGCACCCGATACCTAACATTCGTTGGCTTCCTTGTTGGTTGCTACGCGGGTTTTCGCTCGATGTTTGTTGCGGCCAAGCGCATGCAGCGCGACATTGAACGACAAGAGCGTCTTGAACGCGGCGAAGATCCATGGGCGCCTCCCGAGCCAAAAGACGAAAATGAGAAGTGAAAAAAGCCTTTTTAGGTCGGCGGATGGATCCATCGCCGCCGCGATTCACGCGGTTGCTATCGGGCTTTTCTTGGCGCTTACGAGTTTTGCTTTGTATGGCGGGAAAACGGCTCTTTCTGTGGCATTCGGCGTTGCTATTGGCGTTGCCAACTTGCTTGCGCTAAGGGCCATTGTTTCCTCGCTCATCGTTTCGCCCAGCGATCGCCCTGACACGGTGCAAGCGGAGCAAGCGGCCAACGCGGCGCACGAGAACGAACGCAGACGCGGAGGTGTAGCTTGGGGTATCTTCGCGCTTTTAAAAATCGCCATTCTTTTTGGCGGACTTTGGATGCTGCTCACTCGGAACGTGGTTTCTCCCATCCCACTCGTCATTGGCTACGGCGCGCTCCCGATCGGAATCACAACGAGTGCGCTGGCAACGAGCCTAAGGCCGCGCACTTAATGCTCTACCTTCGCGGCGGCATCGTGTTATGAGCGTGATGCGCGCATGCCGGAGCACACTTCGTTCTTTAGCTACTTGATCGCCATGTTTCCCGCCCTTGGCGAGAACATGCACAACCTCGGCGCCACGTTTCTCGAGAAAAAGCCTCTCGACGCTCACAGCGCCGAGCCGGTCGTGGCAAGCATATGCGTTGCGCTGCTTCTGATCGTTCTTGCGCTGATCGTCAAGCCGCAGCTGACCAACTACAAGAATTCCATCATTCCCGACGAGAAGCTCTCGCTGCGCACGTTCTTCGAAGTCACGGTTGGCTACTTCTACAACATGATGAAAGACATGATGGGGCCAACCCGGGCGAAGAAATACTTCCCCGTCGTAGGCACCGCCGCTCTTTTCATTTTGTTCATGAACGCGCTCGGCCTCATTCCTGGCTTTATGCCGCCGACCGCTACGTGGAGCATCACGTTCGGCATGGCGATCGTAGTGCTTGTATCGTTCACGGTTTACGGCCTCATGGCGCAAGGCTTGGGGTTCATCAAGCACCTGGCTGGCCCTTGGATGGGTCCTGTCATGTTGCCGATCAACATCCTCATCTTTGTGATCGAGTTCCTCTCGACGTTCATCATCCGCCCCGCCACGCTCAGCGTTCGTCTTATGGTGAACATGGCGGTCGACCACCTTCTCGTGTCGGTTGCGCTCGGTATGTTTGCACTCTTTTTGCCGATCCCGATTATGATCCTCGGCACACTCGTCGTCGTGGTGCAAGTTCTCGTGTTCTGCTTGCTCACGTCAGTCTATATTGCGCTCGCCACCGAGGTTCACGACGAAGCCGCTCACGGCCATGCCGATCACTCGACACATGGCCACTCAGGCCACGGCGCACATAGCGAAAAGGCCGAAAAAGCCCACGCGTAGCGCCTTTTCATGTCGACGATCTATTCCATAGTCACACTTACAAAAACCGGCTAAAAAGCGCGTCACCATTTTTCGGCGGGCGCAAAAAAAAATGCTCTAGGCCCGCCGGCCAACACGACCCGAAACCGGGCCAATGATTGTTCTCACGAAAGCTTCCAAACAGGAGTTGTTTACGATGAATAACCGCAAGCTGGGCACCGCTGCACTCACGTTCGTCGCCGCTTTTCTCGTTCCTCTCGCGGCATTCGCCCAAGAGGGCCGCGCAGGCGCCAACGAATTCAATGTGAAAGCGATGGCAGCGGCAGGCGCCGGCTTTGCCATGGGGCTCGCCGTGCTTGGCGGAGCGCTGGGCCAGGGGAAAGCCGCAGCCGCTGCACTCGAAGGCATTTCACGTAATCCCGGCGCGGCGGCGCGCATTCAAACGCCGATGATCCTCGGCCTCGCGCTCATCGAGTCGCTTGTTCTCTTCGGCTTCCTGATTGCGTTCTTTCTCCGGGGCATTGCCGCCGGCTGAGACCGCGGGCGGGTAGGGGCGTATGGCCATACGCCCCTATGAATTGTGTTTGTCGGTTGTAGGGGCGCGATTCATCGTGCCCCTGGGATCGTCCGAATGTACGGGTTCCAAAATGCCGGGGTCGGGCGCCATGAATGGCGCCCCTACGAATTGCGTTTTTTAGACCGCAGTCGCCGACGCTGTTGGTGCAGCTAAAGCATCCGCCGTGGGCATGCTTGATGAGCGCGTTCGCACGGCTTCACGGGCAAGCTTGTCAGCGCGCTCGTTGAGCGGTACGCCTGCGTGACCGGGTACGTACGCGAGCCGCCAGGCGCGCCGTTTGGCAAGCGCTGTTTTGACTGACAAAATGAGATCTTGATTGGCCTTTGCTTTCCAGCCTTTTGAAAGCACGCCAATCGAGTATTGGCTATCGGTGTGCACCACGGCGACCGCGCCGGAGGGTACGAGTTCGGTAGCGCGCGAAATGGCTGTGAGCTCGGCGATGTTGTTGGTTGCCGTGCCAAGGTACTCGTACCCTTCGTGGATTTTGCCAGCGGGCGAAACGATGACAATGCCGAGGCCCGCAGGGCCCGGGTTGCCCGAGCATGCGCCGTCAGCGTAAACAATCCACGCGCCGGCCGACGCAACCATTGGCGAGGCCGAAGCGGGTGACTTCGGCCTGCGCACCGTTGCGTGCAACGACTTGGGCGATGCTTGTTCTCCGGGCACACACGTATCGTCAGGCAAAATCGCTTCGCCTGCTATTCGTTCAAGGTTGCGTTGAGCGGCGCGATAAGCACGCACATCGGTTGGCCGATATCGGATCTCGACGCGCCCGCCAACGCTATCGAACGAGCCGTCTTCCCGCGCCTTGGCAAGAACTTTTTGCCCGCGCAAAATGGCAGAAACCCACGGCACAACGACAAGGGCTAAACCAAACCGTCGTGCCGCTCAAGCTTTATTGCCAGTACCTTGCTGCCACCATGTGGCCGTTGCCATTCCGAAAGCGGGAGGCGCGGTCAATCGTGCGCGCACCGGAAGCCCATTGCATAAGAACCATTGGATTGGCTCGAGTACATACCTTGCCAGTTTTCGTTAATAAGCGTCGCATTGTAAAACATCGCTTCGTACTCGTTCCACGCTCCTGTCCGCGTGAAATTGTACGCAGCCTGGCTGTTCCACACGAGCATGTTGCCCGCCGCGTCGGCAACGCCATTGGCATTGGTTGCACCAGGAAAACGACCTGGTGGCGGTATATACCATGCGATATCCTGCACATCACCGGCGGCGTTGAGCGGCGGTGTGAGCCCAGGGCAAGCGCATCTAATTTGGCCGTTTTTCCGCTTTTGTGATGTGGGCAGCTATGCTCCCCAAACGGCTCGTCGCAATCCTGTCGATCATGGCCGATCCGCGTGTCACACGCACGCGG
>Ga0123357_10004059_pt1 | contig 17048 bp, 19 predicted proteins | sample TergutEmb28metaG_FD_89873 | JGI IMG/M metagenome (GOLD analysis project Ga0123357, IMG submission 89873) | Embiratermes neotenicus P4 segment gut microbial communities from Petit-Saut dam, French Guiana - Emb289 P4 | ecosystem: Host-associated > Arthropoda: Insects > Digestive system > Gut ... | reverse complement strand
TAATTTACCAGGCGACCGTTTGCCCTTCATGCTGGTTCGCTTCCATGGACAAGGATTTTGAAAACCTGCCGCAGCAGAATCGTCAGGATGCTATTGATGATCAAAGCAAAAGAGAAGCCGAAGTCCGCCAAATTTTCGGCAGTATAGATTTTAACACGCCAAGGGATCTTATGTCGGGAGCAGCTTCCCTTTACCTTACAGTCAGATGCTATGATTTTTACACAAAAGAATTTTCTCCGACCATAAAACAGGCAATCGCTTCCCTGCGGACAGGCTGGATGTTTGATGAAATGAACCGCAAAATACCCGATCAGCATTATGACTGGCTGGCGGGTCTTTTAAAAAGGAAGGCGTCTTTTTTTTATAGCGAAGCAATACAGCGCGAGCAGAAGGGCAAAGAAAATCTCTCCGGATTAAAAATATTCGGTCCGGATACTGACAAAAATTACGCTTACGAAGGGGCTCTTTATTTATCGGCTTTGCTCCAGTACAAATACAGCTTCCTGGATAAACCGGAAGTACGATCCAAAGTCCTGGACGAATCAAAACGCACAATAGCCAAAATCTTTGGCATAGGAAAATCATCAAAAAACAAACCCGGCCCCCTTCTTGAGCATGCCAGGAATCTCTACGATAACATCACAAGGGAACTGCATGAGGCGGATGCGTGAGGATAAATCCTCTGAGAATAAACCCTCCAAGGAATATCCGGCTGCTGGTTGCATATGACGGAACCGATTTTGCCGGCTGGCAGAGGCAGGCAAACGGCGTACGCACTGTGCAGGGCGAAATTGAAGCGGCCCTTAAAAAAATCCATAAAAATAAAGTAACACTTATTGGATCGGGCCGCACCGACGCCGGGGTTCACGCCGCCGGCCAGACCGCGAATTTTTACACAACAATAGATTCAATGAATGCAGGGCGTTTTATTCCGGCCCTTAACAGTCTGCTGCCGCGCGACATCAGAATCCTTGACGCGGCTGAAACCGAACCGGATTTCCATTCGCGGTTCGACGCCAAAAACCGCACATACCGCTATTTTATTATTACAGACAGACAGGCCATGCCCTGGGAGCTGCGGTACTCCTGGCAAATCCGGCGCAAACCCGGACTGGATATATTAAACTCCTACGCATCCATACTGCGCGGAGAAATTGACTGCACAACTTTTGCTGTCCCCGGGGACAAAAGTATATCGCGCAGCCGTTATATTTTTAACGCGGTTTTCTGGATTGAAAGCGATCATCTGGTTTTTGAAATTACGGCCAACGCTTTTTTATGGAAAATGGTACGCTCCATTACGGGCACACTGCTTTATTATGAAGAAAAAAATTTATCTGTTTCAGATTTTAAAAAAATAATTGAATCCCGCGACAGAAGCCTGGCAGGTCCTACAGCCCCATGCCAGGGACTTTTTTTATGGAAAACAGAGTATTATGGAAAAAAAAGCATAAATGCACTAAATTAAATATATCATGATAAAAACAATCAGAAATTCATTTTTTATTTTATTTTTTATTTTCTTGATCGCTTTTTTCCCGGCAGCGGCCGTGTTTGCGATGCCTTCAGGTGAACGCACACAGGAATTGGTAATTTACGGGATCAAGGGACCTTCCGGGCTGGGTTTGGTACAATTATTTGAGAATCCGGTAGCTGTCCCCGGTTTTACAGTCAAAATGGAAGCGCTCGCCCAGGCGGATTTGGCTGCCGCGCGGTTTATTTCCGGAGAGGCAAAAATCGGCATTTTGCCGCCCAATGCGGCGGCCAAGATCGCCGCCTCCGGTATTAATATTAAAGTGGCTGCTGTTACCGGAATGGGTATGATTAGCTTGCTGACCAGTGATCCAGATGTGAATAATATTCAGGATTTAAAAGGAAAATCCATTGAAGCTGCGGGGCAGGGAGCAACCCCGGAATTTCTAATACGCGCAATTTTAAAGAACAATGGGCTTAACCCTGAAACTGATGTAAAAATGGGTTTTTCCCTGGCATATCCGGAGATTGCCCAATCTATTGCGGCCGGCCGTATTTCTACAGCTTTGCTGCCGGAACCTTTCGCGACCCAGGCTCTGACTGCCGGGCCGTCCCTTCGTCAGGTCGGTGATATCAGACAGGAATGGCAAAATCTTACCGGTACTGATAATTACCCGATGACTGTTCTTGCTGTGAACGGCGATTTTGCGGCCGCTAACAGGGATGCTGTAAACATTGTTTTGTCAGATATCGAAAAATCCATTAAATGGACTGTCGCAAATCCGGAACAGGCAGGCCTGCTTGCCCAAAAGTATGATTTGGGTTTTCCTGTAAATGCAGCGGCGGCTGCGATTCCAAAAAGCAACTATGTTTATATTCCTGCAGACAAAGCCAAATCCTCGCTGGAAGATCTGTTCAGGATTTTTTTGGAATATTCTCCTATTTCGATTGGGGGCAGACTGCCAAACGATGATTTTTATTTTAAATAAAATAGTTGAAATCGGATGAGTAATTGAAAAAAATAAATTTTATCTTCTGGTACGCCGCGGGCGTTGCGGTCCTGCTGGCGGTATGGGAACTGGCTTCCAGGTCATTTGGCAGCGCACTGATATTCCCGGGGCCGGTACCGGTTTTAATGGAACTTGCTTCTCTGGCGGCAAGCCAAAAATTCCTTGTTTCTGTCGGCAGCACATTATGGCGGGTAGTTCTGGGAATGTTAATCTCGGTTCCGGCCGGTCTTGCCTTTGGAATCGCATCCGGTCTGGACAAAAGGGCCGGGGCTTTTTTACAGCCGCTTTTTTCGTTTATCTCCGCGACTCCTGTTATGTCAGTAATTTTAATCGCCTTTCTTTTTTTGGGCGCAGAAAAAACTCCGGTCTTTACCGCTTTTCTTATGGTGTTCCCGGTAATGGCCGCAAATTCCGCGGAAGGTATAAGAAGGGTTGATCCCCAATTAATTGAATTGTTTAAAGTTTATAAAATGACTCCCGGGGAATCCCTTGGAATGCTTTATATACCTTCGATCGTTCCTTTTATCCTTGGAGGGCTGCAAAGCTCAATGTCTCTTTGCTGGAAGGTAATTGTCGCGGCCGAAGTTCTGGTGCAGCCGCTGCGCAGTCTGGGCGCCAACATGCAGCAGGCAAAGGCAAGACTTGAAACCCCGGAATTGTTTGCCTGGACTTTGGTTACAGTAATTTGCGCTGCCGTGCTGCAAAGTGTATTGGGCCTTATATTGAAGTACGCCGGCAAAAGATGGGTGCGGCAGTGAAGCTTATTGCCGAAAATATTTCCTTTAGTTTTGGAAATAAAAAAATATTTGAAAATTTTTCTTTGTGCCTGGACTCCGCAGGTATTTTACCTGCTGTCATATTGGGACCGTCAGGCTGCGGCAAAACTACATTGCTCAGATTGCTTGCCGGGCTTCTGGAACCGACCGCGGGGGAAATTTTTTTTGATCACGCGGATTGTGATAAGCATGACTGTGATGACACCGATTATAATGATCATAATTTTATTAATGCCTCTTTTGTTTTCCAGGAACCGCGTTTATTGCCATGGTATACAGTTCTTGAAAACGTAATGCTGCCCATACAAAAATTACTGGGTAAAAAACAAGCTCAGGAAACCGGCCTCCGTTATCTGGAACTGGTTTCGCTTTTAAACGAGGCGTATTCATATCCGGAAAAACTTTCCGGGGGGCAAAGACAGCGGGCCGCCATAGCAAGAGCCTTTGCCTATCCGTCAAAATTTTTATTTCTGGACGAGCCTTTTCAATCAATGGATATACCGCTGCGTATTGAACTGATGGAACTTTGCCTGTCGCTCCTGGAAAAAGAAAACCGCCTTGCTGCCGCGGTAACCCATGATCCAAGAGAAGCTGTTTTTATGGGCGGCAGAATTATCGTGATGGGACAAAGGCCTTGCGGAATTATTTTTGATTATAAAAATAACCTTGCTATACCCGATCGTAATTACGGCGAAGCTGCTGCCGGTGAACTTGAAAAATTGCTTATCGAAAAATTGCGGGCTTAATTTTTGATCATTGTGTTTTAAATAATACAGGATAACGGTATTTTACCGCCACATTCTGATCCCCGGCTTTTGCCGGAATAATTTTCCCGCCCAATGCTATCGCTGTTTTAATAGCGTTTACAGCAGCTTCCCCAAATCCGGCCTTTTCCGGTGATTCCCGCTGAATAACGATATTCCGTAAAATTCCTTTATCGTCAATTGACAATTCCAGATATACCGAACCTTGTAGTCCGGCTCTTAGGGCGGGGCCCGGATAAACAAGGGCCTTTTTAATTTCGGCTGCCGGCATTACAGGCGCCGTTATGGATTCACTCATGGGCAGGTAATCAGGTTCAGCATCGTACGCAGGCTGCGCTGTTACAGCCGCACCTACTGCCGGTCCGCTCCTTAGTCCGTTATAGACAGCCTGGTCCGGAACTGTATCGGATGCGATCATATTTTCCGCTATTGATTCAATTGCGGCTTCCGGTATTTCCGATGGGAATAAAGAATATGAGGGAGCCGGAGATTGGTTTAAAGAAGCATGGGACTGGTCCGGCGCCTGGATTACTTCCGGAGCGGGTAAAATAACCGGAGCCGGCGGCGCCATAGATATCGCTGCTGGCGCCGCCGCAGGCTGGAGAAGATCTTTTTCATCAATAATATCAATAAGCCGGATTGGCGCTGTCTGTATAATTTTTTGAATCTGATTAACCGGCTGCGCAGGTATTATAACTTTAAAAATAACAACCGCATGCAGGGCTGCGGCCAATATGAATAATAAAAAACGCGTCCGGTTTACACTGTATTGCATCAGGGGGCCTTTACTACCAGGCTTACCTGTCTGTACTGCAGCCGCTGTAAAATTTCCAGAACCCTGTGCACCTGTGAAAATTGTGTGTCCCTGTCGGCTATCACATGAACCCTGGTATCGGGAGCCTCGGTATAGGCCTCGATTATACCGGCCTCCGCGGTTTCAATATTGCAATTTTCTCCGTTAAGGTATAGGTTGCCTTCAATATCGACCCAGATTTCCAGGTTATAATTTTCCTGGCTGGTTTTTGCTGCGGTCTGTGCCTGTGCGTAATGAATGTCCACTGCTTTACGGTAATTGATTATGGAAACAAGCATTATAAAAATCAGCAGCAGAAACGCAATATCGGCTGTTGAAAAAAGCGGAACAAAATATCTCTTGCGTGCCCTCTTGATTTTCATTTTTATGATTGATCTTTAATGCTGAAGGAAAAAGCTTCTATATCCAGTTTTTGCGCGATTTCAACAAATGATACTACATTCTGCCACGGCGCCTGACCGTCAACCGACAAAAGGACCGCAAGATTGGGATGATCCGCAGAGGCCGCGGCGATTTGTTTTTCAGTCTGTGAAAAATCAAGTTCGGCGCCCTGGTAAAAAACAACGCCTTTGCTGTCCATTTCAAAACGCAGTAAATCTTCTTTGTAAACAACGCGGGCGGAATTTTTTTCCGGCAGGTTTATCATAAAGCCGTAATTCATGTTGAAACCCGCCATTACCAGATAATAAATTATCAGAATAAAAGCCAAATCGCTGGTTGCCGCTGTTTCCGCGAAGATGCCCCGTCTGCGCTCCTTAAGTTTCATTTTTCCCCCGGGCAGCGGATATATTAACAATTAAATCCGAACAGGCAGATTCGATCCCGGCAGTAAACTGATCGGCAATGTGGGTAAAAATTGCATGCGCTGACATCGCAAATATGGCAATGATAAGCCCGTAAACGGTGGTAATGAGGGCTTCATAAATACCGTTTGCAACGATTTGCGCATTGACTTCCGAGGCCTCTGATATCGCCTTGAAAGCACCGATCATTCCGGTTACCGTTCCCAGGAAACCTGTAAGCGGGGAAACCGAACCCAAAACTGTCAGCAGATTTAATCCGTTCTCAAGCGAAGCAATGCTTTTTTGCGCCTGTGACTCAACAGCCTTTTCAAGCATCGGCTCCGTCAGATCCGACCTGTTGACCAGGGTTAAAAGAATCTCCGCTCCTATTCGGCGTTTTGATATTTTTTCCAGGAATTCCCGGGCCTGCGGCAATTTATTGTTCCTTATGGCGTCATCTACCACTTCTTTTAAATCATCCAGTTTTAAACTGTGGTAAATAAGATATACGATCCGTTCCAAAGTTATGGCCAAAGCCGCGATGGAAAAAAACAGCAGCGGCCACATGGTAACGCCGCCCAGTACAAATAGTTCAATCAGTGAAAAACCGGTGATAGCTTTTGCCAATTATTTGCCTCTTGTGTCAATTCTATATATTATATCCCCGTGATTCCAGTGCTTCCGCAGTTTCCGCGGCTTTCTCCATCAAAGCGCTGATCACAGGCGGAATCAAGGTTATGTATTTGACCGGACTGTTTTTGCCTCCGCGGCTGATCCAGGCCAGCTCGGTGTCTTCCCATATTGCAAAGAACCTGGGGATAAAGCCCAGCATTAACGGCAGGAGAAGGTTTATGCTGAATTTTTGTAAGCCGGGAACTTTTTCCAAAAATGAAAGAAATTTTTGAATCTCTGTCATTGTAGTTGTCGCGAACAGCAATGCGCCAATCGCAAAAGAGATAACCATGCGCAGGCAAAAAAAACTTCCTTCAATCAAGCCGCCGGTGTTTATGGATAGAGGTGAAAATTCTATTGTCTTTAAAACAAAAATCCCCGCGCATAAAACAAGAAGGGGAGCGCTGCCCTTAAGCAGACGCCATGGTAATATTCCGGTGTTAACCGAAAGTACTATTAAAAATAACACGGCTACAGGGAGGAATATTGCGGATGAAATAAAAACTCCCGCGGAAAATAAAAACATAAAAATCAATTTTACACCGGCCGGCGTTTTATACAGCAGCGGTTTTTTTTGATTTGCGCAAGTCTGCCTGTAAGGTTTATATTCCCAGGGAGTGGATGATTTTAGAATCGATGATTTAGAAATTGTTGTTTTTTGAATCGATGATCTCACAGCCAGCAGCAATCCGATACCGTAAGGTATGAGCGCCGGGGATCCCTGACGCCCCAGCGATTGTCCATCCTGTCCAGGACTTCCGCCGGAACTCCGCAGCCGCGGATCATTCCGCGGTCAAGAATAACAAGCCTGTCCGCCAGGGCAAGGACTTTTTCCAGTTCGTGGGTCAGCAAAATAATCGTTTTACCGGCTGCCTTGATTTCCCTGACAGCGCCAAGTACCTGAACAACTCCCGGCCAATCCAGGTTTGCAAACGGTTCATCCATGATAACAGTATCGCAGCCCATCGCAAGAATTCCTGCAAGGGCCAGCCGTCTTTTTTCCCCGCCGGATAATCTTCGCGGAGAAAAGTCTTTTTTACTTATAAGACCGAACTTCTCCATGATTACATTTGCAGTTTTATCAATCTGAATTTTGGGCAGCCCAAGATTTTGCGGTCCAAACTTTATATCTTCTTCAACAGTTTCACCAATGATCTGGGCGTCAGGATCCTGGAATACAAGCCCTATTTGGCCGCGCAATTCTCTTCCCCACTGCATGAGTAATTTACCGCGGTATAGTATTGTCCCGCCTGTTGGCTCCGTCAAACCGGCAAGCATACGCATTAAAACGGATTTTCCGGATCCGTTGGAACCTGCAATCAATAGGCATTCACCTTTATAAATATCAAGGTCGATCCCGCATATGGCTTCAAATCCATTAGAAAATTTTTTAATAAGATTGCGCACCGTAAATAAATTTTCATTTTTTGTAAGTGCGTCTGTTTCTGTATCTTTGGTTAATTCAGACATACAGAAGTTCCGCCGCGGTTTTCCTGAGCCCTGGTGCAATTAACACAGCCGCTGTACCTTTTATTAAATCACCCGGAATAAATGGAATCAAACCCGCAATCAGCGCTTTGTACCAGTCAAAGTTGCTTAAAACAGAAAGCCAACAGACTCCCGGTATATATATAGTTATCAGACCCAGGATGACCGCTGTTATTAATCTAGTGCGGCTGATTTTTTTGTCCGGCCGGCCCGCAATCAAACCGCTGACCAGAGGCATAAAAAGATAACCGATTAAAAAGCCGCCTGTAGGTCCGGCAAACCGCGAAATACCGGCAGTAAATCCGGCGAACACCGGCGCGCCGATCAATCCCGTAAACAGGTAAAGACCGGCGGCAGCGCATCCCAAAAACGGCCCCAAAACAAGGCCGCCCAGCAATACAAACAGATTCTGCAGTACAATCGGTACCGGCCCGACAGGAATAGCAATAAATGTCCCTGCGGCAATGAGGGCCGCGAACATGGCTGTAAAACAGATCCTCAGCAGATGAATGTTATGCATTCATTTTATTTTAATTGAATTTATGGGAATTTCTATACTATTACCCGCGAACTGGTATCTGGGGAAGATCTCTCACGGAGTTCGCGGAGTACACAAAGAAACACGGAGGAAATTAAAAAAGAGAAATGAACAATTATATATCCAGATCAGAATGTGTTAATCGTTTGAATCGTCTTTCTCGAGATCTTCCAACATCCCGGCAAGTGAATTAAAACGTTTTGCCGGAATCTCACCGCGCATCATTGCGCGGCCCTCTTCAATAGCCGCGATAGTTTCGGCATTATAATGCGGGTTTCCGGTTTCCGGATCGATATTTCTGGCGCAAATGGGGCATGGGTGTAAATCAGATTCGGGAGCCGGAGTAAAAGTAAGAATTATTCTCCCTGCAGGTACTTGAGACGGAACTTCAAGAGTTAACCGGCGGTCAGCCGGTATCTCAACAGTTTGTGTAATGGTCATGCATAAAATATTATTTTAAAAATGAAAAATTTTCAAATAAAAAAGATGAAGATCTCTCACGGAGCCCGCAGAGTACACAAAGAAACACGGAGGAAGAGAAGAAATTAAAATCTATCGTTTTCACTCTTCCTTCTCCGTGTACTCAGTGCGCTCAGTGCCTCTGTGAGAGATCTTCACCAATTATCCATTATTCGTTCGCATCGTTTGTGCTGTTAGCGGTAAACCTCTTCTCATTTCTCTTTTTTAACTTTTAATTTGTATTCCCCATCAGCAAAGATAAGAGTCTTTCGTCGCTGTCGATTGCTCCCAGCGAACGAAGTTTGGATAGACTTTGCATGAAGGAGTACTGCGCGTTGGTCAGGTTGTTCCTGGAAGTAATTAAAAGTGTTGTCGCGTCGCCGAGGTCAGAGACTGAACTCTGGGACAGCTTATACCGTTCCATGACGTATTCATAATTTTTTTGGGCGTATTCCAGGGATCGTCTGTAAGACTGGATCGATCCGGAGTACCCGATAAGGCTTAAGAGGGCGCTCTGCAAATCTGTCTGAAGCTGGATTTCTGCTCCCTTGTAATCCATGGCTGCCGATTCTCTTGATATTCTGTTCCTCTCGACATTGTTGGCTGTATCCCAAAAATCAAGGGGAATGTTTACCGACAATGAAAGGGTTCCGGAGTCATAGTCAAAACCGTTCTTGTAGGTATAACTGGCGCCTGTAGAAAATGCGCCGGTCACTGTGGGTGCGTAACCCAGTTTTGCGAGGTCCAGGTTCTTTACGGCGCGCTGATCGGCCAGACCGTACTTCGCGTAAGTCGGATTTGATGAATAAAGCATCTGCAGGAATTGTCTGTAAACGTTATCGGCTTCATCGTCAGATATACCGGCCAGCCGTGTAATAAGTGCGTCATATCCTGTAAAATCAATCTGCTCTGGCTGGGGAATTGCGTCCAGTCCCAGAAGGAACTTGAGCTTGGATACCGCTATTGCCAGGTTGCGTTTTGCCTGGTTGCGCGAATTCTCCCTGGTCTCCTTGTCGGCCTGGGCTTTTAAAAAATCACCGTCATTAAGCATCCCGCTTTGCTGGCGGATTTCTGCCATGGAAAAATTAGTAAGAGTTTGCTGCAGTGATTGTTCCTCGGCTTCAAGCGTAGCCATGGCTTCAAGCACCGCGTAGTAGGCGCTGTCCGCAGAATCCAATACGTTAAAGTATTCTATTCTGGCATCGATTTTTGCGCTTTCTGTGCCAATTGCATTGATGGCCTTTTCAATCGAATTCCTGTTGCCCTGGATTTTGATGCTTTCGCTGATGTTTGCGCTTGCAGAAGCACTGAATGAATCCCAGACCGTGGGAGCCGGTTTTAGAGCTGAAGAAGATTCCCACAGGTTAAGCGAAGCTTTGCCGCCCAGAGAAAGGGTTGGCATGTAAGCGCTGTAAATACGTGACTGTTCGGTCAGGTTGGCGCTGTTTATTGCCAGGTTTTTGGCAGGTAAAGTCCTGGAATTAAGCAATGCCATGGTGCGCGCGTCTTCCAGACTCAAAGTCTGCGCGAACAATCCCGCTGCGGCAATCAGTAAAATTAACACCGTGATGATATTTCTTTTCATAAAAATAAATTCCCCATTATTATTCGTACCTTAAAGCGTCAATCGGATACAGTCTTGCGGCTTTTAGGGCCGGATAATATCCAAAAATTATTCCGACAACAGCGGCGAACAGGGCCGCGATTGCCACTATTACAGGATTAATCGCAGTCGGAATCTTAACCAGTGCAAGCAAACGGCCGGCAAGCGCGGCCAGACCGATTCCCAGTATACCGCCCATAAGGCTCAGTATCATTGACTCCGACAGGAACTGAAGCAGTATATCACGTTTGCGGCCGCCTATTGCCATCCTTATACCGATTTCCCTGGTGCGTTCGGTGACCGATACCAGCATTATGTTCATGATGCCTATACCGCCGACCAGCAGGGATACGCCTGCGATCGCGGCAAGAAGGGTGGTCATGGTCTGCAGAACACCGGATGCCATGTCGATCATTTCGGCCTGGTTAAATATAGAAAAATCCGACGCAACATTGTCGCCCAGGTTCCGCGATTCCCTCAGAATCAGTTCGGTTTCTTTCTGCGCGGCATCCATATATTTTTTATCGATTACGCTGATAATAATGGTATTGATATTGCGGGAGTTGTTTAAACGGGTCATGGCCGTATCAAGGGGCATTATAATGATATTGTCCTGATCATTGCCGCCCAGTCCGGATCCTTTGGATTCAAGAACGCCTATTACCGTATAATAATTGGTGTTGATTCTGAGCTGCTGGCCCAGGGATGCTTCCGCGCTGCCGAACAGGTTTACTGCGGTTGAGTTCCCAAGATCGATAACCGTGTTGCGGGTATCCAAATCATCTTGTTCAAACAGAACCCCCAGGTTAGCATTCCAGTTCCTGGCAATAAAAAAATCCGGATCAACTCCGTTGACCTGGACCTGGTCGCTGCCTTCCGGGCCGACAGCGGTTACGCTGCCCTGGACAACTCCGGTAATGGCCGCCGCATAACTGGATTCAAGCTTTAGTTTATCAATGTCTTTTTTGGTAAACGAGCTGATCCGCATCTGGGTAGTCCTGCCGTTCCGGTTCATGTTACGGGCCGGCATTACCTGCAGCAGATTGGTTCCCATGGCTGTAAGGCTTTTTTCGATGGACGCCTGCGAACCTTCGCCGATGGCGACCATTATAATTACCGAACCGACACCGATAATTATGCCCAGCGATGTCAGGAGGCTCCTCATGCGGTTGCGCAGTATGGAACGGAAACAAGTTTGCAATAACTGGAATAAATTCATGATGCTGCCTCCGCCTGGGGTTTGGAAATTGGCACCTTCCCTGAATAAAAGGTTTCTGAGACGTCCTCATGCTCACTGTTCCATTTGGCCAAATCCTCAAGCGCATCCCGCCTGTTGGTTACCTGGGTATCGGAAATGATAAGGCCGTCCCTGAGGGTCACAATACGTTTGGTATAGGAAGCCAGTTCAGGTTCGTGGGTAACCATAACTATGGTTTTGCCCTGCCTGTTGAGTTCCTGGAACAGCCCCATTATTTCCAGGGACATTCCTGTATCAAGATTCCCGGTCGGCTCGTCCGCCAGTATAAAAGCCGGATCGTTTACCGTCGCCCGCGCGATGGCAACCCTCTGCTGCTGACCGCCGGAGAGCTGGGCAGGATGGTGGTTCATCCGTTCCACAAGCCCCACATTCTTAAGGGCCGCGATTCCAAGTTCTTTCCTGCCCTGCGCAGAAAGGCGTTTGCCGTCTTTTTTCTTTCGGCTGTAAAAGAGGGGAAGTTCCACATTCTCCAGAGCCGATGTCCGGGCCAGCAGGTTAAAAGACTGAAAAACAAATCCAATTTTTTGATTTCTTATAAACGCGAAGGTATTGGAATCTGATTTGGATGTTTCAATGCCGTCCAGGGTATAGGTTCCCGCGGACGGCTTGTCCAGACAGCCCAATATGTTCATTAAGGTAGATTTACCGGATCCGGAAGGTCCCATTACCGAAACGAACTCTCCCTCTTCCGCAGAAAAGTCTATGCCCCTGAGGGCGCGGACAACAACGGCTTCCTCGCCCTTTCTGCCTTCCATCCGGTATTCCCTTTTAATACCGCGAAGCTCAATTACCGACATTGACTTTCTCCCTCAAAATAAACTGTCTCCCGGATATATCTTCATTGGTGCGTATTTCGGTCAATGTGCCGTTTGTTATGCCGATTGCCACCCGCATAACCGCGAGTTTGCCTTCGCTGTCCAGGTACCACAGATTACGCAGTACAGCCGAAGGAGCGGCGCCGCGGTTCTGCCCCTGACCCTGCTGCTGCTGGTTCTGTCCGCCCGGCCTGAAGTTGGCCCTTCCGCCGCCCAACAGACCCTGGATCCCGCCGGCGTTCTGCTGCTGTGCCTGCGCCGCCTGCTGCTTCTCTGCGTTGGCCTGGTCCCTTGCCGCGATGGCTGCTTTCTTCTGGTCATCGGTCATAAGAGCCAATCCTGCGTTAAAAACCATTTCGTCGATTTTATCCGCTGTAAGGGTGGTAGGCTGGTAACGCAGCGCCGCGTTGGATACGGTTAATACATTTTCGCTGCTTTCTACAATAAAGTCCACGTTGCAGGTCATGCCCGGCAGCAGGGAGCCGTCCTGGTTTTCAACCTTGATAATAACAGTATAGGAAACTACTCCGTTTGATACAGCGGGAACCATGCGCAGGGTTTCCACTTCTCCGGTAAAACTGCGGCCTGGCAGGCTCTCCAGGGAGAACCTTACCGGCTCTCCCTTGTGTATTGATACAATATCCAGCTCACCGACAACGGCTTCGATCTGCATGTCTTTGAGATTCTCGGCCAGGGTAAACATGGCGCCGGAATTGCTCCCGGAGCTGTCGGTTACCGTATCGCCTACATTTATTTTGCGGTCGAGAACTATGCCGTCAATCGGCGATGTGATAAACGCGTATTGGTTTATTTCAGTTTCTATAACCTGCAGATTGGACTGCGCTACCTCAAGATCCGCAGTTTGATTATCCAGTGTGGTTTTGCTTGTTTTTAAATCGTAATCGGAGATTAGGTTTTTTTGCGCAAGGGCAACCTGGTTATTGTAGTTTATTTGCTGAAGATCCAGATTGGCTTTTGCCTTTGCTACCGATGCGCTTTGCTGCTGCTGCTGGAGTTTGAGCATGTCGGTATTAAGCTCTGCCAGGACCTGTCCTTTTTTGACTGTATCGTTATAATCAAAATTGATTTTTTCTACCTTGCCGCTCATCTGCGGTATAACCTTAACCGAAGCAACCGGGTTTAAGGTGCCGCTGGCAGAAACAGTGCGTTCAACCGTCCCGCGCGCTACAGGCGTAAAATCGTAGGAGGCGGAAACGGTTTTTTTTGCACAGGCCGCAAACATAAAAACAGCCGCGGCCAGACAAACAATTATTGTTTTTTGAAGAATTTTTGGGAATTTCATCGATGAAAGCTCCTTGTATATATTAACAACAAACTACTTGCATAAAAGGTAACGCTGTTTAGAATGTATATCATGAAAGTTATAGCATTAAACGGAAGCCCCAATAGCGGCGGCGTAGTCGCCAGGGGAATCTCCATTATAACGGGCGAACTGGAAAAGGAAGGAATTACCGCGGAAGTATTTAATATCGGCGGTAAAAGTATTCACGGCTGCAACGATTGCCGAAAGTGCAAAGAAACAGGGCGCTGCGTAATTTCAGGCGATCAGGTAAACGAAGTATACGAAAAAATGCAGTCCTGCGACGGCCTTATTCTGGGCAGCCCGGTTTATTACGGCGGAGTGGCCGGTACTTTTAAATGTTTCCTGGATCGCCTGTTTTTCCCCGGGCCGAATATGAGGTACAAAATCGGCGCCAGTGTGGTCTCCCTAAGACGCACAGGCGGCCTGACAACTTTTCATCAATTAAATAACTACTTTAACCTGGCCCAGATGATAATAACCCCCGGTGTTTACTGGAATGTTATGCACGGCAATAACGCAGAAGAAACAGAGCAGGACAGGGAAGGATTGCAGATTATGGAAATTCAGGGTAGAAACATGGCCTGGCTTATCAAAACAATGGCGGCAGGCAGAAAAGAAATACCGCCGCCTCCTGCGGTTGCCGAACGAATACGGACTAATTTTATACATTAGGTATTTTATAAGAAAGTCATATTTTTTCGTTAATTTTTATTTTTTTTCTCATTTTTTATTGAATAATTATTTTTTTTCCTGTATCATTATCCAAGGGAATAGGGGCAGCTCAAATATCGAAAAGTTCCAATTTCTCCAGAATAAACAAGAGGGTTTAACAGATGTTGGACATCGGTCCCATCCATCGCAATGAATACGGATTAAATGACCGATCCGGGTCCGAACCAGTTGCCATTGCGGAAGCGCCCGGCCGAATTCATTATATGGGTGAACACGGAGAACCGGACGCCGGTTTGTTTCTTTCATCGGCTATTGATCGTTATATCAGGGCGGCTGTAAGTTTTCGAAAAGATAATTCAATCAGGTTTTTCGCTTCTGACCTTGGAGAAAGAAAACGGACTACCCTTGTTAATCTTAAATATAAACGGGAAGATCGCTGGGCCAATTATATAAAAGTGGCCATTTATATTTTTGCGGAAATGGGATATCCGGTTAAGAGTCTCAATTTTACAATAGCCGGAGATATTCCCCAGCAGGTAGGGCTTGCTTCGTCTTCCGCAATTGAAACAGCGTCAGCAACCGCGCTCCGTGGTTTTTTTAAGGCAAACATCAGCGACAAGGATTTAATAAAAAAACTGACCGCGGCCAAGACGGCGTTTTTTGAAAAACCGGCGAGCCCTGTGGATTACCTGATTGCGCTCTCGGCCAAAAAAGATCAATTTTTAATTGTAGACGAAATAAATTCAGAAGTTAAACGGATTAAATCTCCGCTTGCAAAATATAAACTTTTGATAATGGATTCCAAAGTACCGCGTTTTGGAGTTGACGAGGAATTGCGTCAGCGCCGCAGGGATATTAAAAAAGGACTGGAGCAGCTTTCCAACAACAGGCAGGGAGCTACTTTCCGCGATTATGCCGCCGGCGATCTTGTCGAATCCATGGGCCATCTGCCGGAGGAAATCCGGCGCCGCAGCATGCACATAGTCCAGGAAATAAGACGGATCAACGATGCTGAAGATTCGATTCGCAAACCCGACCTGCCTTTGCTTAGCAGGCTAATCTACAATTCCCATGAAAGCCTGCGGGATTTATACGAAGTGTCCTGTCCGGAAATCGACTGGCTGGTCAAGCGCGCGCAGGAAATTGACGGGGCCCTTGGTTCCCGTATGACCGGCCAGGGATTCGGCGGCTGTACCTATACTTTTATCAAAGAATCCGCTGTAGATGAATATAAAAAACGGCTGGAAGATTATGAACGCATTTTCGGTTTCCATCCCGTTATTTACGAAACCCGTCCTGCCCCGGGCGCCAGGATGGTAAACTCCGAAGGCTGAACGGACGTGAATATCCTTTTAACCAATGACGACGGCGTTGAAAGCAACGGGATCCTGATTCTCGCGCGGGTTCTGCGCGGGACACGAAAGGATAATATTTTTGTGCTTGCCCCGGATAAAAACAGATCCGGTGTTTCATGCGGGATGTCGGTTTTTGATCCAATGATGCTGTCCGAGAAATCACAGGGTATCTGGGCCTGCACCGGCCTTCCCGTGGACTGTGTAATTGCCGCTGTTCTGGGCGGGATTCCGTGCAAACCTGATATTATTATTTCCGGAATCAACCGCGGCGCCAACATGGGCAACGATATCCATTATTCCGGTACGGTAGCCGCGGCCAGGCAGGGAGCGATGATGGGGATCCCTTCAATCGCCCTTTCGCTTAACGCCTTCGAAAATAATTATTGGGAAATGGCCGCGCAATATAGTGCAGAGCATCTGGATGAATACATTAATATGTGGGAAAGTGATATATTCATTAATGTGAATATTCCCAATAACGCAAACGGTCCGGACGGCATGGTTTTTACCTGGCCCGCGGTAAAAAAATACAACGATGAACTTACCTTGTTTAAGGGACCGGATGACAGGTATTGCTGTTATCTCAACTGGGGGAAAGACAGCGTGGAAAACCAGAGCGGAACAGACTGGGACGCGGTTTCAAAAAACCTGGTCTCTGTAAGCCACCTTGCGATCCATCCGGTTGTACGCAGGGATCTCTGCCCCAATGTCCCGGATTACGCCGCCGCGGGGATTCGGAGGTAAAATGGCCGATACTCTGCAGGAGGGGATCAGACTGTACCGTCTCAAGAACTGGGACAGGGCGCTTGCCGAATTTAAAAAAGTTGATTCCAAAGATTTTAGTCCGGAAAAAAATTCAGAGCTTGCCTACTATATGGGCCTCTCTTACACGCAGCTTGCCAAATACGATGACGCAATGGTTTATCTTGAACAGGTGGTAACTTCCGGCCAGGACCCTTTCCGTGTGTACCAGTGCCGCATGACTCTCGCATATATTTACGTAATTACCAAACGATCCAAGATGGCCGAATTTGAACTTCACCGCCTGACCGGCAACGGATTTGAATCCGCCCTGCTGTACGCGACGCTTGCCTATGCCGCATGGTCGCAGAAACATTTTCCGGAGGCCATCGAATATTACGAGAAGGCGCTTGACCTTGACGCCGGCAATACAACGGCCCTTAACGGACTGGGGTTTATTCTGGCCGATACCGAAATTGATCCCCTGCGCGGACTAAGGTACTG
>Ga0123357_10004058_pt1 | contig 17050 bp, 13 predicted proteins | sample TergutEmb28metaG_FD_89873 | JGI IMG/M metagenome (GOLD analysis project Ga0123357, IMG submission 89873) | Embiratermes neotenicus P4 segment gut microbial communities from Petit-Saut dam, French Guiana - Emb289 P4 | ecosystem: Host-associated > Arthropoda: Insects > Digestive system > Gut ... | reverse complement strand
TTTCAATCTTGAATCGAATCTGGTTTCTTTTGAGTACGACGGCGAATCGTTGCTGCAATTCTGGATATATCCCGAAAGTCCGGTAGTTGTAAAGAACAACCAATTGATGAGCGATATGCAAAAGCGGTGGATTGATTCGAAGATAAGAAATTCGATACTCATCACAAAAACGACCGATGCTCATCAGATAGAGATGCTCAGGAATGTGTATCAACAGATTGCGGAGTTGACTAAAAAAGGCTGATTAGTAATAATATATAAAAGTCAGGAAAATATAAACATGTTTTTATTTATTTTTGTTTACCTTTGTGAAAAATAAACAACCATTCGAGTAATTTATTTATGACTCGGGTAATAAAAATAAAAAAAGGACTTAATATCAATCTGAAAGGTAAACCTCAGGCAATAAAAAAACAGACCGTATTGTCGGAGGATTATACGCTTTTTCCTGACGATTTTCCCGGATTTATTCCAAAAATAGCTGTGAAACAAGGCGATTCGGTGCAAGTCGGAATGCCGGTACTGTTTGACAAAAACCATCCTGAAATTAAAATTGCCGCTCCGGTAAGTGGAGCAATATTTGCCATTAACCGCGGTGAGAAGCGAAAATTGTTGAGCATTGTTATTCGCTCCGATGGAAAAAATACGGGCGAAAATGCAGGGCTGAAGGAACTTCAATCGTTATCTCCCGACGCAATTAAGGCGGTTTTGGCTGAATCGGGACTCATGGTTTTTATCCGCCAGCGTCCTTACGATATTATTGCCGATCCGAAAGATACGCCCCGTGATATTTTTGTTCCCGGATTTTATTCTGCGCCATTGGCTCCTGATTTGGATTTTATATTGGAAAATCAGGAAGACGATTTTCAAACCGGTTTGGATGTGTTGGCTAAACTTACTTCCGGAAAAGTATATCTCGGAATCAGCACAGCTACCCGAAATGTTTGCCTGAAAAATGCGCGAAATGTAGAAACAGTCATCTTTGAAGGACCTCATCCTGCCGGAAATGCAGGCGTTCAGGCAAATCACATACGACCGGTAAACAAAGGGGAAATCGTATGGACAATCGATCCGGCGCATGTTTTGTTCATCGGACGTTTGTTTAACAAAGGTGTAATTGATTTCAGCCGTTGGGTAGCATTGACCGGCTCGGAGATAAAACCGGAAGAAAGAGCTTATTATTCCATGCTTCCGGGCGTATGTATCGAAGAATTTATAAAAAACCGCACGGAAACTGCCAACGAACATCTGCGCTATATCAGCGGCAATGTATTGACCGGGTCTGCAATTGCCAGCGACGGCTCGTTGCATGCCTGCGATAATCAATTGACGGTGATTCCCGAAGGCGATCAAACCCACGATTTTTTCGGCTGGATAGCTCCGGGTTTCAACAAATTTTCGGCAAGCCGCAGTTTTCCATCTTTCTTCACAAATCTGTTCTCGAAAAAGGAATATACGCTCGACGCCCGCATCAAAGGCGGTCGGCGGGCAATGATTATGGCAAACGAGTGGGACAAGGTTTTCCCGATGGATATTCTTCCAGAATTTTTAATTCGGGCGATTATCACAAGGGATGTAGAAAAAATGGAAAATCTTGGTATTTACGAAGTAGCTCCCGAAGATTTTGCTTTGTGCGAGTTTGTGGATACTTCAAAAATGGAGTTGCAGGCGATTGTCAGGGAGGGGTTGGATTGGCTCTGCAAAGAAATGAAGGATTGAATGAAAATAGTAAAAGATTATATCGACAGAATTAGACCGAATTTTGATAAAGGCGGAAAATTTTCGATGTTTCACTCGCTGTTCGAAGGAGTTGAATCATTTCTTTTTGTTTCCAATAAAACCTCAAAATCGGGTGTTCACATCCACGACGCCATCGATTCCAAGCGGGTGATGTCTATCGTAGTGCTTGCTTTGCTGCCTTGTCTGCTCTTTGGGATGTATAACACAGGGTATCAGCATTATCAGGCAATTGGCGAATCGTCCGGTTTTTGGACAACTTTCCTGTTCGGTTTTTTAGCGGTCATGCCCATTGTAGCGATTTCCTATATCGTTGGTTTGGGAATTGAATTTACGGTTGCTCAATGGAGAGGGCATGAGATTCAGGAAGGATTTTTAGTTTCAGGCATGTTGATTCCACTGATTGTTCCGATTAATACTCCTTTGTGGATGATTGCATTGGCAACGGCTTTCGCCGTCATTTTCGCCAAAGAAGTTTTTGGCGGAACGGGCTACAATATCTGGAATGTCGCCTTGATTGCCCGCGCCTTTCTGTTTTTTGCCTATCCTGTCAGAATGTCGGGCGAAGCCGCATTTGTAAAAACAGGAAGCGTCTTCGGAACAGGCGGCGGACAAGTTATTGACGCTTTTTCAGGCGCAACGCCATTGGGCGAACTCGAAATGGCTACGGCTTCCATCCAGGTTATAGACCCCATCGGTCATCCGTTGCACTATTGGGATTTGTTTATCGGATTGATTCCCGGCTCTATCGGCGAAACGTCCAAATTATGTATCCTTTTGGGAGCTATTCTTTTATTAGCGACCGGAATAGCAAGTTGGCGAACGATGCTGTCCGTTTTCGCAGGAGGATTATTGACCGTGCTGTTATTTAATGCGATTGGAACAACTCCCGAAATGCAAGTCGATCCCTTGCAGCAATTACTGATGGGCGGATTCGCTTTCGGAGCGGTATTCATGGCAACCGATCCCGTCACTTCCTGCCGCACGGAAACGGGGAAATACATTTTCGGCTTCCTGGTCGGACTTTTTGCAATGTCGGTCAGGGTATTGAATCCGGGCTATCCCGAAGGAATGATGCTGGCGATTCTATTTATGAATTCGTTTGTTCCTTTGATTGATTATGTTGTAGTAGAGGCAAATATTAAACGAAGATTGAAGCGATTATGAACAAGGAAAGTAATTTATATACAATAATTTATTCGGTGGTTATAGTAGTTATAGTCGCCGTTGCTCTCGCTTATACTTCGGAAGCGCTTCATCCGATGCAGGCAAGAAATATTGCCATTGATAAAATTCGCCAACTGTTGACATCGATTAACATTGAATCTACTCATTCGGACGCCGAACAATTATATAAAAAGTATATTGTGGATTCTTATTTGGTTGATTATCAAGGAGAAAAAGTTCCGGGTGATGCTTTTAAAACCGAATTAGCCAACGAGTTGAATAAACCGGCAACCGAACGGAAATATCCCGTATTTGAAGCGCTTATTGATGGAAATAAAAAATATATCTTATCCATGCGGGGCGCTGGATTATGGGGCCCTGTCTGGGGATTTATCTCTTTAGACGATGATAAAAACACGGTTTACGGCGCATCGTTCGATCACGAAGCAGAAACGCCGGGCTTGGGCGCTGAAATCAACCAGTCCCATTTTGAACGCGAATTTATCGGGAAAAAATTCTTCAGCACGGAGAATAAATTTGTTTCCATTGCCGTTGTTAAACCAGGAAAACCGGCGCATGGACAGGATTATGTTGATGGTATTTCCGGTGGGACAATCACCAGTCATGGGGTGAATGAAATGCTGAAATCGAGTATTGGGGCTTATGAAATGTTTTTGAGGAAATAATAATTATGTAGATAAGTAAAACGGATAGTACCGCGATGCAATTTTTTGCCCTTGCATTGATTTTATTCGTATTTTTGCAAAAAATTAATTAGAAGAAGCCGACATTGATACATTGAAAGCAACGAAAGAAGAAGTTGAATATTTAAAAGCAAACAACATTAAGTGACAATCAAGCAACTCATAGAAAAATATCAGTCAGATAGAGATTATTATCTGACAAATAAATATAACGAAGCGCTGCTTCGTAACGACTTTTTAGATCCGTTTTTTGAGTTATTGGGTTGGGACATTAAAAACAATACAGGTAAACCGACAAACGAAAGGGAAGTCATTTTAGAAGAAGCATTGAAAGCAAATGCTTCTGAAAACTCTAAAAAACCTGATTATACATTTCGTTTGTTTTCCGAAAGAAAGTTTTTTTTGGAAGCCAAGAAGCCATTTGTCAAAATTGAAACAGACAACGAAACAGCAAAACAAGTACGACGTTACGGTTTTACCGCCAAATTGAAAATCTCAGTTTTATCTAATTTTGAACATCTTATCATTTATGACACTTCTGTCAAAGTTGAGAAAGAAGATACTTTTCAAAAAAGGCTTATAAAAAAATATCATTACACTGAATATGAAAGCAGTTTTGATGAAATTAAACGGCTATTGGGTAAAAACACCGTTTATTCAGGCGCTTTTGACAATGAATGGAGAAAGATTGAAAATAAAATCAACCAATATTCTATTGACAACCTTTTTCTGAAGCAAATCAACGAATGGAGAAAAGCGTTAGGTTCTGAAATTCAACAACACGAACCCCAAATGGATGAACATCAATTAAACGATGTTGTTCAAAGTTACTTAAATCGTGTGCTTTTTTTACGTGTTTGTGAGGATAGAAATTTAGAGGACTACCAAACGCTTTTGAATTTCGCTAATGCAAACAATTTTAATGCGTTAATTAAAAAATTTCAGGAAGCAGACAGACACTACAATTCGGGACTATTTGACCAATTGCTTAAAGATAAAATTATTAAAAATATCAGTTCTATATTTTGGACAATCATCAAACAACTTTACTATCCTGAAAGCCCTTACTCTTTCAGTGTTTTTTCTTCTGATGTATTAGGAAGTATTTATGAGATTTTTCTTTCGGAGAAAATAACAGCTCAAAATGGAACAATTGAATTAGTAAAGAAGCCGGAGAATATAGACAGGGATATTGTTACAACGCCAACGTTTATTATCAAAGACATTTTAAAAAACACGGTTTTGCCGAAATGTAAAGACAAAACCGACAAAGAAATTCTGCAATTAAAATTTGCAGATATTGCTTGCGGTTCAGGTGCATTTCTTTTAGAATTATTTCAACTTTTGAATGATATTTTAGTTGACTATTATTTAAAAAATGATAAATCAAAACTTATTCAAACAAACGTCAATACCTACAAACTTCCGTTTGAAATCAAGAGAAAAGTTTTAATGAATTGCATTTATGGAGTTGATAAAGACTACAATGCCGTTGAAGCAACAAAGTTTGGACTGTTGTTAAAATTATTGGAAAGCGAAGATGCAAATTCAACAAGCAAAACAAAACCTGTTTTGCCCGACCTTTCGGAAAATATATTTTTCGGAAACAGTTTGCTAAATCCAAAGCAAGTTGAAAAAGAAAATCAAATTGAAATAAATCCGTTTGATTTTTCAAAACTTCGCTTTGATGTAATTGTCGGTAATCCACCGTATATGAAGTCAGAGGACATGAAAAATATCACACCACTTGAATTGCCGCTTTATAAAGCCAATTACACAACGGCTTACAAACAGTTTGATAAATATTTTCTATTCCTTGAACAAGGATTGAATTTATTGACTGATGACGGAATTTTAGGCTATATTGTTCCAAGCAAGTTTACCAAAGTAGGAGCAGGTAAAAAACTTCGTGAATTACTTACTGAAAAAGAATATTTACATTCAATCGTTTCGCTTGGAGCAAATCAGGTCTTTGCAGATAAAACAACTTATACATGTTTGCTCATTCTGAATAAAAAACCGCAAAAAACTTTTCAATATGCGGAAATAAAGAGCCTGAACAGTTGGAAAGTGCGTGAACCTGAAGCCGTAAAATTTGCTTCTAAAAAAACAGAGGAATTAGATAGTGATGTTTGGATTTTAGTACCGCCTGAATTAACCGGAACTTACACCAAAATCGTTTCGCAAAGTGTGAAATTGGTTGATTTGGTTGGCGATGATAATATTTTCAACGGTATTCAAACAAGCGCAAATGATATTTACATTTTTACGCCAACAAAAGAAAAGAAAAAACATTATTTCTTTTCAAAAAGAGGCGTTGAATTCAAAATAGAAAAAGAAATTACCAAACCGTATTTTCAAACTTCATCAGGCGAGGATAATTTAAATACTTATCGAACATTCAAACCTAATGCAAGAGTTATTTATCCATATACGCCAACAAAAACAGGCGTTGATGTAATTCCGCTTCCAAACATTAAAAAGCAATTTCCTTTTGCTTATGATTATTTGCAAAAACATAAAGCAATTTTAAATAATCCGAAGCGGGATATAAAGCCTGAGCCACAAACTAAAAACGAATGGCACAGATACGGCAGACATCAAAGCTTGGACAGTTGCGGTTTGCCACAGAAAATTATTGTCGGTGTTCTTTCTGTTGGAGACAAATATTCGATTGATATTCATGGAACATTGATTTCATCAGGGGGAACAGCAGGTTATTGTGTGGTTGCAGTTCCCGACAATTCGGAATATTCCATTTATTATATTCAAGCCATTCTCAATTCAAAATATTTGGAATGGTTCAGCGCTTTGTATGGCGAAGTTTTTAGAGGAGGCTACATTGCAAGAGGTACAAAAGTTTTGAAAAACTTGCCAATCCGAAAAATTGATTTTTTCAACGCTAAAGAAAAAACGCTTCACGATAAAATAGTTGAAACTCAAAAAGACCTTATCAGCATTTACGACCAGATAGACGTAAATGTAGGAAATAAAAGAGCCTTAATGCCACTACAAAGCCAATTTGCAAGAGAAAAAGAAAAATTGGAAAAGCTGTTAGCCAAATTATATGATTTGGGCAATGATGATTTACTAATCCCACTAATTAAAGAATTATATGAAGCTAATTGAAAACACATCAGCTGAAAAACTTAGGGGAGGTTTTTATACCCCTGAACCAATAGCTTCATTTATCTTAAAGTGGGGCATAAACGGCAGTTCGGATTATGACATCTTAGAACCGAGTTGCGGGGACGGAGTATTTATTGAGCAATTAAAATTGAATAAGCATAAATATCGCTCTATTAAAGCGATCGAGTTGGATAAGATAGAAGCGGAAAAAGCGAATAGAATTGAACTTGGCAATAAAATAATAATCAATGCCGATTTTCATACATATTGCAATACAACATCCGATCGCTTTGATTTAATTGTCGGTAATCCTCCATATATCCGCTATCAGTATTTTGACAAAGAACAACAAGCAGAAGCAGATGCAATTTTCAGAAAAGCGAAGTTGAAATATTCTAAACTTACCAATGCTTGGGTTTCATTTGTTGTTGGTTCAAGTTTATTGCTTAAAGAAAAAGGGAAAATTGGCTTTGTAATCCCTGCGGAATTATTACAGGTTTCTTATGCTCAACAATTACGGGAGTTTTTGGCTCATTTTTACAATAAAATCAATATTATCTCTTTTGAAAAATTAGTTTTTCCCGATATTCAACAGGAAGTCGTTCTATTGCTTTGCGAAAAAAACGGAACAGATTCGCACCTGATAGAACATTTGGAAATAACAGATGCTTCCGGTCTTGAATATTTAGATGTAAACCGGTTGAAAAGTCCGACTAAAAAGATAGATTTTAAATCCAACAAATGGACTTATTATTTTTTGGAACAGGAGGAAATTGATTTTCTTGAAAACATTGCAAACGAAAAAAAAATACCGACAATCAGAGACTATGCCAATGTAGAAGTTGGTATTACCACAGGAGCAAATGATTATTTCACTGTACCATATTCAACGGTTGCTTTTTACAAATTGGAAGAATTTGCCAAACCAATGGTAGGCAGAAGTGTTCAAGTAAACAGTATAGTTTTTACTAAAAAAGATTGGTTGCTGAATCAACAATCGGAAGCGAAGGCAAATTTGTTAGTGTTTCCGTCTAAAGAAAAACTGAACAGAAACGAAATGGCAAGAGAATATTTGCTATTTGGAGAATCCATTGGCATAAACAAAGGCTACAAAACAGGCATTCGTGATGATTGGTTTGTTATTCCGTCAATCAAACTTTCCGAAGCATTATTTATTCGTAGAAACAATTTGTTTCCTCGTTTAATCTTAAATGAAGCAAACGCTTACACTACGGACACAATGCACAGAGTTTTTGTGAAGAAGGCAACAAATCATACCGCTTTCATTGCAAGTTTTTACAATTCACTTTCCTTCGCTTTATCTGAAATTGTTGGACGGAGCTACGGCGGTGGAGTTTTAGAACTAATGCCAAGTGAAACTGAAAAAATTCTTCTTCCTTATAGTGTTGACAATGTTGATTTACTTGCCACCATTGATAAAATGATGCGAAGCAAAAAAAGTATCGCCGAAATTTTGAAAATCACAAACAAACAAATTCTAAAAGAAGGTTACGGCTTTACGGATAAAGAAATTAAATTAGCTGATAATATTTGGAAAAAGCTGTCAGTAAGGAGATTAAATAGAGGTAAATAATACATTATATGAAAATAGCATATTTTGAAATTCAAAATTTTAGAAAATTGAAATCATGTCGTATTGACATGTCTGAAAATGATTTATTGTAACAATGATTTTTCTCATAGATGAAGATATAGTTAAAATGAAACCAACTAACAAACAAATATTCTGCAACCCGCTGAGCAAAAACAATCCGGTGACAGTACAAATGTTAGGCATCTGTTCAGCGCTCGCGGTAACAAGCAAGCTGGAGCCTGCCGTCATCATGGCGGTTTCCGTCACAGCCGTAACGGGTTTTTCCAACCTGATTCTCTCGCTGATGCGCAATACGATTCCGAGCCGCATCCGGATTATTATCCAGCTGGTAGTGGTAGCGGCTTTGGTATCTGTTATCAACGAAATACTCAAGGCATACGTTTACGATGTAAGTAAACAATTGTCGGTATTTATCGGCTTAATCATTACCAACTGCATCGTCATGGGACGTATCGAGGCTTTTGCTTTGGCGAATAAACCTTTGCCTTCTTTGATTGATGGATTGGGCAACGGATTGGGTTACGGCATTGTTTTGGTACTGGTCGGATTCGTTCGCGAACTGCTTGGCTCCGGCACGCTGTGGGGAAAGGAAATCATTCCGAAATCGTTTTACGATGCCGGATATGAAAACAACGGACTGGTAATTCTTCCACCGATGGCGCTGATTATTGTTGCCTGTATTATTTGGATACAGAGGAGGAAAATTGACAATTGATAATTGATAATTAAAAATTTATAATTGAAATAAATGCAGGATTATCTAAATGTATTCGTTCATTCCATTTTTATGGAGAACATGATTTTTGCATATTTTTTAGGAATGTGCTCATTTTTAGCCATTTCAAAAAATGTGAAAACTGCTTTTGGATTAGGGGTGGCTGTAACATTTGTGTTAGTCATCGCTGTTCCGCTCTGCTATCTACTGGAGCATTATGTGTTGAGACAAGGCGCTTTGCGATGGTTAGGCACGGCATTCGACAGTGTGAACCTCAGTTTTCTCAGCTTCATTCTTTTCATCGCCGTCCTTGCATCTGTTGTTCAATTGCTGGAAATAGTCGTTGAGCGGTATATGCCTGCTTTGTATCATTCATTGGGTATTTTTCTTCCCCTGATAGCGGTGAATTGCGCTATCATGGGGGCATGTCTTTTCATGCAGCAAAAAAATTTCCCCAACGCAGGAATGGCGACGGTTTACGGATTGGGGTCGGGAATCGGCTGGCTGCTTGCTATCATCGCGATGGCGGCTATCCGTGAAAAGTTGAACTGTTCCGATATTCCCAAACCGCTGAAAGGATTGGGAATCGCCTTTATCATCACAGCTTTGATGGGATTTGGATTTATGAGTTTTTCCGGAATAAAAATATAGATTTTTACAATGACAATACTCGTTAGCATCGCCGTTTTTCTTATTCTTATCCTGTTGTTCGTAGGTATTTTACTGCTGGCAAACAGCAAGCTGACTCCTAAGGGGAATGTGAGGATTGTCGTCAACGAAGAGAAAGAATTGGAAACGGCGCGTGGCGGAAATGTGTTATCGACCTTGCAATCCAAAGGCATTTTCCTTTCCAGCGCTTGCGGCGGAGGCGGCACTTGCGGACAGTGCCGGTTGCAAATTTTCGACGGCGGCGGTGAAATCCTCCCGACCGAAACCGGATTTTTCAGTCGTAAGCAGATTAAAGACCATTGGCGGTTAGGATGTCAGACGAAAGTCAATAACGATTTGGATATTCGTGTGCCGGAAGAAATTTTCGGCGTAAAAGAATGGGAGTGCGAAGTGGTTTCTAACTACAATGTGGCGACTTTCATCAAAGAATTTATCGTTAAACTGCCTGAGGGCGAACGCTTGAATTTCAAACCGGGCTCGTACATACAAATCAAAACGCCCCGATACGAGATGCCATTTTCTAAATTCAATATCGAAGCAAGTCCGGAAGAAGGACGCGACGCCAATCGTTTCCGTCCGGAATGGGACAAGTATAAAATGTGGGAATTGGTTGGCAGAAACGAAGAAGAAACGGTAAGAGCCTATTCCATGGCGAATTATCCGGCGGAAGGCGACATTGTGATGCTGAATATCCGCATAGCTACTCCACCTTTCGACCGCGCAACGGGAAGCTGGAAATCAGGAGTTCCTTCCGGCGTTTGCTCGTCCTATATTTTCGGCTTAAAATCCGGCGACAAAGTGCAAATTTCAGGTCCTTACGGCGATTTCCATATTTTAGACACGAAACGCGAAATGTTGTACATCGGAGGAGGCGCCGGAATGGCTCCGCTACGGTCGCAACTGCTGCATCTTTTTCATACACTGAAAACGACCGGCCGCAAAATCTCGTACTGGTACGGAGCGCGTTCAAAAAATGAGCTGTTCTACGAAGAAGATTTTCGCCGGATTGAAAAGGAATTTCCGAATTTCCGGTTCAACGTAGCGCTAAGCGAACCTTTACCCGAAGACAATTGGGAAGGTTATACAGGATTTATTCATCAGGTGATTTTCGATAATTATCTGGCGTATCACGATGCTCCGGAAGATATTGAATACTATATGTGCGGCCCGAAACCAATGGCTGATGCTGTTAAAACGATGCTGGATAATTTGGGGGTTCCGCCGGAAATGTTGCTGTTTGATGATTTTGGGTAAAAGTCCGGATTTCTCTATTTTTCTTTTTCAAAAGAAAATCATAACTTTGTACGTCCTAAGAAAACATGAAATATTGTAAAATTTTACTATAATTAATTCCAAAAAAAATGAAAACATTAAAAACGATTTTTGTATTATTGGCGATTGCTATGGCATTGCCTGGTTTTGCACAACAAAATGCAAATAAAACGACTCCTCCTGCAGCAAAGGCTGTTGTGAAGAAAAACATTGGTCTTCAATTGTATTCGTTGAGGGGCGACATCGGTAAAAATTCCGAAAATATCGATGCAGTAATCAGTAAAGTGGGGAAAATGGGTTACAAGTATGTGGAAGCGGCAAATTACAAAGACGGCAAATTTTATGGTCTTACTCCGGAAGAATTTAAAGCAAAATTAGCCGCCGCCGGTATGTTTGCGCTTTCTTCCCATACCGGTCATCCATTAGATTCCGTTATTTCCAAAACCAATTGGGATAAAGTTTGGGCTTGGTGGGATCAGTGTATTGCCGACCATAAGGCGGCAGGAATGAAGTTTATCGTTACGCCGTCCATGCCTATCCCCGAAACATTGGAAGATCTTCAAGCCTATTGTGATTATTATAACAAAATAGGTGAAAAATGTGAAGCTGCCGGATTAAAATTCGGTTATCACAATCATCATCAGGAATTTGAAAAGAAATATCTCGACGGGACAAAAACAACCTTCACCCGTCCCGACGGGAAAGTTATTGAAAAAAATAATGAAATCGCAATGTACGATTATATGATTGCACATACCGACCCTTCCAAAGTTTTCTTTGAAATGGATGTTTATTGGACAATGATGGGTCAACGTTCGCCTGTTGAATTATTTAAGAAAAATCCGGGACGATTCCTTGTATTACACATTAAAGACGAAAAAGAATTAGGCGAAAGCGGCATGGTTGGATTTGACGCTATTTTTAATAACATTGCAACAGCCGGAACGAAATACCTTATCGTCGAAGTGGAAAGATATGACCTTCCGCCTTTCGAATCGGTAGAAAAAAGTTTGAACTATCTGAACAAAGCTCCTTTTGTAAAAATGAATTATTCCAAATAAGCAATGATGTAAAGACGTAATGTACTTAAAAAGGCTGCCTTAATTACTAAAAGACAGCCTTTCCCTTTGAAAACCTTTTTTATTAATAACTATGAACTATGGGCTATTAATTATAGTGAAAGATAAACACTATATCTCCATTCACAGCTCTCACTTCCCACCACGAACCTCCAAAGGTGTTCTCTAACTCTTCACTGCTTAATTCAATGACATCCGTCATTGTTTTTTCTTTCTGTTCCATAATTAAGTTTTTTATTGGTTAAACACACTGCAAAGTAAATTCTTTTTCTTTTGCTGCTATGTTAAATCAATGTTAAATTTACGTTATTTCTTGGATAAATTATCAAAAAATGAATAACTTTGTTTGGTTAAATTTATCCCTTAATTGTATTTGTTATAGTGAAATTATTTACCCTTTTACTTTTATTCACAGTAGCGTTAATATGCTTGTTTTCTCTGCAAGGAGGGTGGTTGTATTACGCTTACCGGTTACATTTACAAAGCATAAAAGAAACTGTCGATTCAATCTTTTATAAATCCGTTGAAAAAGAATTGGATCAACGGTTTTTCGAATTGGAAAGAACTGCAAAAGAAAACTTCTCGGATACCGATGTTTTCATTGCCTCTTTCAATGTGAATGATAGCGATAAGGGAAATAATACTGTTTCTACTCAACAAATTGATATGATTCAACAACTTATGGAGTCAAACAATATTCATTTCAATATAATTCAGTTCGACAGTATATTTCATTCGCTCCTGCAATTGCATCAATATCCTTTTCATTACCAAATAAATCATGTAGATTCAACAGGTAAAACGATGGAAACTTCAGGTCAATTTACAGGCAAAGGATTTCAAACCAATGTTTTATCAATTGTAAACGGAGAAAAAGTTTATGCAACTGTCAAGATTTCATCGCCAGTCGTTTTTAGAACAATGGCGGTTATCCTAAGCGTTTCTATTGTAATTGTTTTACTCATTATGACTTGTATAATTTATGGAATAAGGATATTTATTAATCAACACTATTTATATCAGCTTCGGGAAAATTTTGCTCACGCACTAACCCACGATATGAAAACCCCTTTGGCTACAATCCATTCTGTATTAATTCAATTGAAAAACGGAGTTATTGATAAAAAACCGGACATGAAACAGAAATATTGTACGATTGCTATTGATCAAACGCTTAATTTACAAGCGATAGTTAATCAGATCCTGACGCTTGTATGTATCGAAAAGAAACAGTTCGCGCTGAACAAACAAACGATTGATTTGCCGGAAATGATTCAGTCCCTGATTGATAAATTTACTGTTGATTCGAGTAAAAGTATTGTGTTTCAAACCTTTTACAATTTAGATAATAATCGTGTTTATGCCGATCCGCTCTATCTGAATAATGTTATCAGCAATTTGATTGATAACACTATAAAATATTCCGGCAGTTCGGTGGAAATTAAAATTGAATGTAAAAGCATTGAAAAACGGGTTAATATTCATGTCAAAGACAATGGATTTGGAATTTCATCTATTGATCAATTAAGAATATTCAACCGGTTCGAACGGGGCGCTGAAATAAAACGGAAGCATATCAGCGGATTCGGGATTGGATTAAGTTATGTGCAACAAGTAATTGAAGCACATGAAGGAACAGTTATGCTATCAAGTCAGGAAGGCATTGGGAGTGAATTTATCATTACCCTGCCTCTCTATTACATACAAAGTGTAAACTTTTAATAATTAAACCATTATGGGAAAAATCAAATTGCTCTTTGTGGAAGATGATACTTCTTTTGCATTTATTATTAAAGGCAGTTTAGAGTTGACCGGGTTCTATGAGGTACAAACCGCTTTCAACGGGAAAGAAGGTTTGGATATTTTTTATTCATTCAATCCGGATGTAGTTGTCGCAGACATTGCAATGCCTGTTTTGGACGGGATGGAAATGATTTCGCAAATCCGGAGAACGAACGAATCAATCCCGATTTTGCTTGCATCCGGACATACAAATGCCCGGCATGTATTGGAAGGATATAAGCTAAATGCGGATAATTTTATCAAAAAACCTTTTCTACCGGAAGAGTTAGACGCTCATATTCAAGCTGTTTTACGACGGACAAAAATGTTTTCGAATGGACATGCCGAAGAAAATATTTATCTTGGAGATACCGTTTTTAACACAGACAAACAGTACCTCCAATATGAAAATAACAAATACAAAATCAGCGCCAAAGAATCAAGGATTCTGTATAAGCTATATGAAAACAAAGGAAATGTAGTCAAACGGGATGAACTCTTGATGGAAATATGGGGAATGAACGATTTTTTCACATCAAGAAGTTTGGATGTATTTGTCAATTCGTTACGCAAGCGCCTGTCCCTTGACCCGAAAATCAATATTGAAACGATTCGGGGCAAGGGATTGGTACTCAATATAACATAAACATACTTTTCCGGCTTTAATCAGCTATTAATTTGCGGTATCGTACCCGTTTAGGTTCTACATTGCCCAAACGCAGTTTCTTATTTTCTTCGTATTCGGAATAGGAACCTTCAAAGAAAAACACTTGAGAATCGCCTTCAAAAGCCAGAATGTGCGTGCAGATGCGGTCGAGGAACCAGCGGTCGTGAGAAATAACAACGGCGCAACCGGCAAAATTTTCCAATCCTTCTTCCAGCGCCCGTAGCGTATTGACATCAATGTCGTTGGTCGGTTCGTCCAATAAAAGCACATTAGCTTCCGACTTCAGCGTCAACGCCAAATGCAGCCGGTTTTTTTCCCCGCCGGAAAGGACGCCGCATTTCTTTTCCTGGTCGGCTCCCGAAAAATTAAACCGTCCCAAATAAGCCCGTGCATTGACATCTTTTCCACCTACACGGATAAATTCCGTTCCGCCGGATACGATCTGATAAACGGTTTTTTCAGGGTCAATGTCTGTATGACTTTGATCGATATAGCCTATTTTCACGGTTTCCCCAACTTCAAATGTTCCTTTTTCCGGCTTTTCCATGCCCATAACCAAACGGAAAAGCGTGGTTTTTCCGGCGCCATTGGGGCCGATGACTCCGACAATGCCGTTGGGAGGTAACATAAAATTCAGATCCTCGTATAACAATTTATCGCCAAACGCTTTGGCGACATGAATCGATTCGATGACTTTGTTTCCCAGACGGGGACCGTTCGGGATGAAGATTTCCAACTTTTCTTCCCGTTCTTTTGTATCTTGATTCAACAACTGTTCGTAAGAATTTAAACGGGCTTTCCCTTTGGCATGGCGGGCTTTAGGCGCCATACGCGACCATTCCAGTTCGCGTTCCAGCGTTTTCCGGCGTTTGCTTGCCTGTTTTTCTTCCTGCGCCATCCGGAGCGTTTTTTGTTCCAGCCAGGAAGTATAATTTCCTTTCCAAGGGATACCCTCTCCACGGTCTAATTCAAGAATCCAACCGGCGACATGATCCAGAAAATACCGGTCGTGAGTGATGCAAATCACAGTCCCTGCGTATTGCTGCAAATGCTGTTCCAGCCAGTCGATTGATTCCGCATCCAAATGATTGGTAGGCTCGTCGAGTAAAAGAATATCCGGTTGCTGCAACAACAGCCGGCACAAAGCGACCCGCCGCCGCTCGCCACCCGAAAGCGTTCCAACAATTTGCTCTTCAGGCGGACAGCGCAAAGCATCCATCGCACGCTCCAGTTTGCTGTCGATATTCCATGCGTCGGTAGCGTCGATCTTATCCTGCAATTCGGCTTGGCGGGAAAAAAGTTTGTCCATCTTGTCAGCATCCTCGTAATATTCGGGAAGACCGAATTTTTCGTTAATTGCTTCATATTCTTTCAGTATATCCATAACATCCTGCACGCCTTCCTGCACAATTTCCTTTACTGTTTTGGCGTCATCCAATAAAGGATCCTGTTCGAGGTACCCAACCGAATACCCCGACGAAAAAACGACTTCTCCTTGATATTCTTTTTCAATACCTGCAATAATCTTCAATAAAGTTGACTTTCCGGAGCCATTCAAACCGATAATTCCGATTTTAGCTCCATAATAGAAAGAAAGATAAATATCTTTAAGTACTTGTTTGTGGGGAGGAAAGGTCTTATTTACCCCCACCATAGAGAAAATGATTTTTTTATCGTCGGCCATAATGTCTGTTAATTGAATTAAAATTATTTGCAAAGATAAAAAATTTTTTCTACCTTTGCACCCACGTTTTAAAAAACAGACGTAAAGATTCATTAGCTCAGCAGGTAGAGCACATCCCTTTTAAGGATGGGGTCCTGGGTTCGAGCCCCAGATGGATCACACAACAAAACTCGCTAAATCAGCGAGTTTTGTTATTTATAAGGGTTTTGCGCTGGATTTATATAATCAAATATAAGCAATGTTTTTATTCCGTTAATTCCCCAACAACATCCTTTAATTCATTCTTTACCGCGAGAGTTTCACGAGCCATTTCAATAGCCCGCTTGATTATATTCAATATGATTTTTACCGGTTTTAGCGTATTGAGTTCCCTTACAGGCTCAACAATGCTGAATAATGTATATCAGTCGTAATGCCCTCGAAGCGAATAAACAGTGATAATATCTTTTTCTACGGAATAAATGATACGGTTTGCCCTGTTGATTCTTCTCGACCATTTGCCCGCTAAATCGTATTTTAGCGGTTCGGGCTTTCCGATTCCTCTAAATGGAGTTTGTTTCATGCTTTTAAACAAGGATTTTATCTTTTCTTGTATGGAAGGGGTACCGTAAGTCTTCCAATACTCCCTGTCTATCAAAGCTTCCGTCTTGAAACTTATTTCCATAAGTCATCAATATCAATTATTACGGAAGGTTGTTTTTCGGCTCTCCTTATTTTTGCAACAAATTCCTGATTATAGGGCGATTTTTCAACCTCTATTCCTTTGGATGAAAAAAAGTCTTTCAACTCTGTTCCGTATTTCAAAAGGTCGATGTGGGCAAAATTGGGTA
>Ga0123357_10004057_pt1 | contig 17052 bp, 17 predicted proteins | sample TergutEmb28metaG_FD_89873 | JGI IMG/M metagenome (GOLD analysis project Ga0123357, IMG submission 89873) | Embiratermes neotenicus P4 segment gut microbial communities from Petit-Saut dam, French Guiana - Emb289 P4 | ecosystem: Host-associated > Arthropoda: Insects > Digestive system > Gut ... | reverse complement strand
TGCCGCCGTTATCTCTGTCAGTTCATTTGGATAAGCCTGCGCCAGTATCTCAGCAGCATGATTAATGTTATGAAGTTCATATTTCAATTGGACAGATGCCGGCAGAAGCGTTTTCCAACTCTGCTCAAAATCAGTTATTTTAGATTCATAGTTCATAATCAACCTTTTCCTTATTGAGATTACTCTCTTCTGATTTTATCATCGTGATAAATGCTTGCTCCAAGTTAACGTGTTTGCGCTCAGTTATTATCTTATCGTGACCCTCTGACAAGACTATCAGCCCACGTTAGCGAGTGCTCTTCTCATCACAATGGTTTCTCGACTGCTATACTAACTGTTTTCTTCACAGCATCATATAGAATAGATATATCTCGCAGACCATGAAAGCGGTACGACATGCCCCTGCAGATCAAGCGCATATACAATTCTGATAACCCAGACGATAGGGAGCAAAACACCGCGAAAGAAGATGGGTGAACGCATGAGTGCTAAAAAGATTACAGCGCCGAGTAGCGTGCCAGCTGCTTTTGTGGGGGCTGTTGTGACGCTTCTGATTTCGCTGCCGGTCATGTGGCTCATCGGCCACATTGCGGCGTTTATGTACGGGCTGGGCATCTGGATTACCCCCTGGTTGGCCAGCGCCATCGGGCTCCACTTCCTCGCAGACAAAGGGACTCAGGGCTACCAGCAGGCCGTCATCATCTTTGCGGTTGTCGCCGCGCTCCAGAACGCGGCGCTCGTCTTTTGGAATCAGCGCGAAACGGGCGCTTCAAAGATTCTGCATATCACCCTGCAAGTACTGATAGGTCTGACTATCCTTGGTATACTCGCAGGTCTCCTCGCGATGATTGCGCTTTAGAAGCAGGGCTTACGACCTCGCTCTACCGCTTTAAGCCGCCCGGTAGGTCCCCAGTACTTTGACCTCGCGCAGCTTTAGCCGCAGGGAATCCAGCGCTATCACAACATCGGGGTCATCGGCGCGGCCCTCGAAGTCAAGAAAGAACATGTACTCGCCCATCGCCTCTTTGGTGGGGCGTGACTCGATCTTTGTGAGGTTGATGCCGGCGTAGGCGAACTCCGCCAGAATCATCAGCAGGGCGCCTGGTTTGTTGGCCCACATGAAGAGCGCGATTGAGGTCTTGTAAGGGCGCTCACTCTGACCCTGCCCGCCGCTCTCACCTTGTGCGGCCCGATGCTCCGCCGCTCGCTCCTCGCCTGCGATCAGCACAAAGTTGGTCTGGTTGTTGGGGCGGTCTTCGATGTTGCGCTCAAGAATCTCAGCCCCGTAGAGCTCGGCTGCAAACGCAGAGGCAATCGCCGCGTAGCCCGGATGCTCCTGCGCCTGCCGGACCGCCTCTGCCGTTGAGTTTCGTGCGATCACCGGACGCCCGGGCAGCGTGCGCAGAATCCACTGGGCGCACTGGCCCAGGGCCTGCGGATGGCTGATGACCGTCCCGATATCTGCTTTGCGCGCGCCCGGCGCTGCAACCAGGCAGTGATGGATATCGAGGACCGCCTCATCCAGGATCACGACCTGACTGCCCAGCGCAAGCTCATCGAGCGTGATGGTGACCGAACCCTCAAGCGAGTTCTCAATAGGGACTGTCCCAAAGTCTGCCGCACCGCTGCGCACCGCCTCAAAAACCTCAGGAATCGTCGCGCATTCAAGAAAATCCGATGACGCCGTCGCCTCATCAGTCGCATCAGCAAAAAGGCGAGCAGCCTCATCAGAAAACGTTCCTCGCGGTCCAAGAAATGCGAATTTCCTCATGTCTGCTCCTTTGTCCTTCGAATGCCCGGTTCAAATCAGGTCACCTACTCTATCACTCCTGTCCTGCGCGCGTGGCAGCGACTTCGGCGACAGGTAATCCTCCGACACGAGAGTAATGGCCTGTTCTTAGCAGTATCATAGTGTAAGCTGACAGAAAGAGAACACGGACGAACACCAGGGAACACAGGGGGTCGGGTACACTGTGTTCGGGAACAAACACAGTGTACCCGACCCCCCTGTGTTCCCCCCCCTGCCACCTCAGCAGCCGCTAACCTACAGGAGACCGTATGCACTATACCGCTTTGTTCTGGATCATCATCGCCATCGTCATCGTGAGCTTTGTCTGGGACCAGATACTGACCGCGCTGAACCGCTCACGCATGAGCGACACCTTGCCGCCTGAGCTTGAAGGCATCTACGGCACAGAGGAATACGCGCGCCAGCAGCAGTACCAGCGCGCGGGCAGCCGCTTTGGGACCATCTCGTCGGTCTGCAACACCGTGCTTTTGCTGGTCGTGCTGGCGGTCGGCGCGGCAGGCTGGCTTGATGCCCATCTCCAGCGCCTTACCACCCACTACCTCCTGCTACCGATGCTCTTTTTTGGAATCATCTTCCTGGCAGTCACGTTGATCGGCCTGCCGTTTGACTACTATGACACCTTCACGATCGAAGAGCGCTTTGGCTTTAACAAGTCAACGCGCAAGCTCTTCTTTGCCGATGCACTGAAAGGGCTCTTGCTTACCATGGTGCTGGGCGCGGTGATCGTTGCCGTGGTCGCGTTTTTCTACCACCTGACACCGCGCTGGTTCTGGCTGATCGCCTGGGGTGTGCTCACGCTTTTCAGCGTGGGAATCGGCTACTTTTACTCACAGCTTATCGTGCCGCTTTTTAACAAGCAGACGCCACTGGAGGAAGGCGAGCTGCGCGACGCGCTGCTTGCGCTGGGGCAGCGCGCAGGCTTTCAGATCACCAACATCTTTGTGCTGGACAGCTCAAAACGCAGCACAAAGTCCAACGCCTACTTCACGGGCTTTGGCAAGCGCAAGCGCATCGTGTTATACGACACGCTGCTTGAAGACCTCGACACCGCCGAGATCGTCGCTGTCCTGGCGCACGAGATCGGGCACTACCGCAAGCACCACACGCTGATCGGGCTGGCTCTCGGCGTCCTGCTACAAGGCATCCAACTGCGGATTATGGCGTTTTTCCTGGCGAGCACGGCGGCGGCAGTCGCGCTGGGCAGCCAGGTAGCGGCGCCCTCGTTTTGCCTGGGGCTCATCGCATTTTCCATGGTGTTTGCGCCAATATCGGAGCTACTCTCCGTGGGCGAGGCGGCGTTGTCACGGCGCCATGAGTACCAGGCCGACGCCTTCGCCGCCCAGATGGGCCTGGCAGAGCCGCTTATCTCCGGGCTCAAGAAGATCTCGGCCAAGGCACTGTCCAACCTCACGCCGCATCCGCTCGTCGTGTTCTGGGAGTACTCGCATCCCACGCTGCTGCAACGCATGGAGCAGCTGCAAGAGAAGTAGCTACTCCGGACCCAGGCGCGCCGGGTCGTCGCGCCCTACAGGGCGATTGCCAACCTCTATTGATAAAAACTCAGAACACAGGGGGTCGGGTACACTGTGTTCCCAAGAGAAATAACCGCTCCGTGTGTCAGTGTGTCAGGGGGACGTATAAGTTGACACACCGATCGGTGTGTCAACTTATACGTCCCCCTGACACACTATAAAGCGCTACTGCCCCAGAAGCCTCGTGGCCCAGACCAGCCCCACGCACAGCACGACCAACCCGCCCGCAAGCACCCAGGTCATGGGGCGCGCGAAGTTGTTCGTCCAACCTACGCCAAAACGCTTGGGCACGAACAGCGCCGGGTCATCGGGGTTGAAGTACAGCACGCCGAGCTTCCAGTAGCGGTCGTCGTCGCGTGCGACCTCATCGCTATCCTGCGCCGGATGGCCCAGGCGCGCGCCGGACTGACCGTACTTGAGACTGATCCAAACAAGCGCCGCCATCAAGACCACCGTCACCACGATAATGATCAGGCCCGCGACATTGATCGAGAGCTTGCCGGCCATCGAGAACTGCATCGCGATCATTGATCCGGCCAGCGCAAGCCCGAAGACCAACATAAAGATCGACTGAACACGCGTAAACAACGCCGAGTGCTCAGCCGTCGTCAGCGGGTGCGCAGGATCAATATCGCGGCGCGCGCGCCCGATCATCCAGAACACGAAGGTCATGATCACTCCAAAGAACACCTGGATCATGGGCGCGAACAACAGCACTCCAAAGGACTTCGGCGCATAACGTATGACCTTGCCCGCCAGATCAGTGTTCATAGGAACCATCGCCGGCATGTGCGGATAATACACGATCCCAATGACCAGCGTAACCGCCACGATCACCACATAGAGCAGATTCCACCATATCGAGGGCGGTTTCTTGACTGATGCAGGCGTGATAACCGCGCTGACAGTCGCACCTGGCTGCGCCGCCCACCCGCGTTCTTCCTTAAGCGCGCGCACCCGGGAGCGAAAGAACAGATAGAGCGCAAAGGACACCACAACCAGCGCCAGCGTCGAAGCAGTATAGGCGATGAAAAAGGCGTTCTCTGAAATCGCCAGACAGATCGCTGTCACAATAAGCGCGACTGCCGTAGCAGCAAGCGTGAGCGCACAGTAACGCAGCCGCATGCTCTTCAGCTCCGGGCTGTGAAACTCCACCGGCGGAACCGTGACCGCAAAAACCTCGCTGTGCTTGAGCAGCATCGGAGTAATGCCCAGCAGCACCCCGGTAAATCCAACAATGACCAGCAGCATCACTTCATAAAGAATGTTCATCGCGTAACTCCTTTATCTTCTTTATCGCTTTTGTCCTCTGAGCTCTCTTTGCGCTCCGGCGCCGCAAAGTGGTCATAGGTCTGCGTAGCCTGCCTCAAAAACTCCTCGCGTCCAATCCCCCAGATCGACGCCTCCTGTGCGCAACGGCTCAGGTACTGCGTAATCACCTCACGCGCCTTGCGCTGGCGAGCGGCGTCACCAGCGCCGCGCGGGTCAGCGACGCGCACGCCAGCACGTCCGCGAATGACTACGTAGCCCTCGCTTTGTAGCATGCTGTAAGCCTTGTTGACCGTGTGGAGATTTATCCCCAGCTGGTCAGCCAGCACCCGCACACTGGGGAGTTGTTCGCCCGGTATCAGGTCGCCGCGCGCAATGCCCGCGATGATCTGCGTCTGTAGCTGCTGATACAGTGGCGTAGTACTTTCAAGTTGTACCGTGATGACCATCTCGCTCGGTCTCCTTCCGTCTAAGCCGCTCAGATCGCCCCTTAAGGCCTAAAAAAGGCCGCTTCAGGTCGCTCTTCGGGGCTTACACGAAACGATCCCTTCGCGAAACCCCATGGATTTTTTTGTTATATCTATAATAGAACAATTAGAACAATAGCGCAAGCGCTGCTATTGCAGCCAGCTGCCGCCCCGCGCAGAGGCGCGCCGGGTCGTTGCGCCCTACGGGCGAGTGCCAGTCAGAGCCACCACGGCTGGCGCCAGGCTGCACACGCAAAAAGACTTGTCCTCCAGCGCAGGTGAGGCGTGCGCCTACTTCTTGCCAAAGATGGCGACATTGTTCTTGAAGGTTACCGGCGTACCGTTATAGGCTGAGGTCGTCTTGATGATGTTGGCGATTTTGTCCCAGTCGGATCCATCGGCAAGCACTGGCTTGCCGCGCAGGATATAGACGGGCGCGACGGTCACCGTCTGCACGCCGGCGTCGGTCAGTTTGAAGTTCAGCAACATCGTCTGGCAGTTTGCCAGCCCGGAGGTGCCAAATACAAAGTTACCCAGCGAGTAGGCAATCAGCCCGCTCTTGTAGTACTCGACCCCCTGGATGCGATGCGGATGGCTGCCGATGACGGCGTCTGCCCCCGCGTCGATGAAGGCGTGCGCCTCCGTGGATTGACGCTTGCTGTTCTGGTAATCGCCTTCGACGCCCCAGTGCATCATCACGATGATATAGTCGTAACTCTTGCTCGCCTTTGCCGCGGCCACCGCCGCTGTTATCTCTGCGCTATTGCGAGTGTAGGCGACCCCGGGTTGCGTGTCGGTCGCCGCAAAGTTTTCCGGCGTGATCTCAGAGAACGCGAGGACGCCAATCCGCGCGCCAACACGGTTCACCGTCTGCGGCGAGGTGGCCTGCTTCTTATTAAGCCCGCCGCCTGCAACCGTCAGCCCGGCAGACCTCAGCGCGTCAAGCTCTGCGGGCAGCTGCTCGCGCCCGTAATCAAGCGCGTGGTTGTTCGCGATCGAGACCACGTCGATGCCAGCACCCGCCAGCCCCTCGGCACTGGAGAGCGGCGCGCGAAAGGTGTAGGTCTTGTCCTGCGCGGCCCCGCCAGAAGTCAGAGCGATCTCAAGGTTGCCGAGCGTGAGATCTGCGGCGCTCAGCTGGGGCTTCATCGAGGCGAGGAGCTCCTCGGCACTGCCCAGTGAACGATGGTTGCTGTCCATGAAGCAGATATCGCCCACCGCCGCAATGCTCACCGTCGGACGCGCGTCGGGCTTTGACGCAGGCTTCTTTGCCGCGCCTGGCTGGGTAGCGCCAGCGCCAGCGCCAGCGCCGGGGCCGCCCCCGCCCTTGGGACCTGCGGTCTTTGTGGCGCTGGCAGAAGCTGTCGAGCTGCTCTCGGTCGAGCCGTCCGTCGCGCCAGGCTTGTGCGCACCCCTCAGTCCATACAGCGTATATGCGCCGCCTGCCGCAACCAGCAGCACCAATGCGACGGTAAGAATCCTGCGGGGCGTAATGATCCGGCGCCGTGGTCCGTAGACTGGGTGCAAGTTCGGGCGCACATAAAGACTCCCGTGACTGCCGACCGGTCCACGCAAGGGTCTGGATTTGCGCCGCTGGGCCATCAGGTCAGGCGCCTTTGCTCAGATCGTCTTTGATGCTGGTAGTCGAGATGCCTTCTGTCCGGGGGAGAAACACCAGCTCGCACAGGCCGTCCAGATCCGCGAAATGAGCGCTCCCCTCCCAGTCGCTACCCATCACCAGCAGGTCAATATTAAGACGGCGGATGTCGTCTGCTTTCTGATCCCAGCGCTCCTCTGCGATGACCTCATCAACACAGCGCAAGGCGGCCACGATCTCTGCCCGCTCCCCATAGGAATACTGGGCGCGCTTACCTTTGATCACGTTGAAGTCATCGGTCGAGACCCCCACGATCAACTCGCCACCAAGCGCCGCAGCGCGCTCAAGCAGGCGGACATGGCCCACATGCAGCAGGTCAAACGTGCCGTAGGTCAGAACCCGACGTTTGCCTTCACGCATAGTTGCTCATGCCCATTCGTTCATGCGTTTTTCTTTTTTGCGGTTTTCGGGTCAAATGGGACAGCGTCTGCCTGGCTCTTAACCAGGTCCTCCAGCGTTATTGCCTCAAGTTGCTCACGAATATCATCATCCAGCTTTTTCCATATGTTGTGCACGCTGCAGTATTCAAAGCGCTCACACCAGCCGGGATCGACCTCGCACGGCGAGAACACCAGCGGCCCCTGCATGGCCCACACGATGTCAAGCAAGGTAACTTTCTCGGATGGCTTGGCTAATTGGCTTCCCCCATGGGCGCCACGCGTTGTGGTCAGGATGCCTGCCTGCGCAAGATCATGCTGAATGCTGCGCGCAAACTGGTAGGGGACTTGGTCGCTTCTGCTGACCTGGCTGATAGAGAGCGGCTCGCGATTATCGTGATTTGCCATCGTCAGCAGCATGCGAATTGCGTAATCGGTGCGTCGTTTGATTTCCATAGTTGATATGACTCCGTTCCTTCTAATATATCCATATCGGTCTCAATTTTATCATGATTCTTTTGTGAGGGAAACGGTAGCGGGTCATAAGTGGCAAATTACTTGTTGTAAAAAAGCCCGTAATGAAGCCGGTAAAAAGGCCCGCAGATGGCCCCGCCAGCCGGGCAGCCGCGGCGCACAGCGCTCCCGCCAGGCGGGCGGAGTGCTCCTGTCTGCGGTGCGTAGTATAGTAGAGAAATGCTAAAAGGAGGATCACTCATGCACCAGAAGCCCCAGCACCGGAGGCCCCCGCGTCAAAAGAAACGAATCGTGATAGTTGTCTGCGTCCTTGTCATCATAGCTGCCATCGTCGCGGTTGGCGTGGGCGTCCGGTACAAAACCTTTACCCGGCTGTTTGACCGGTCAAACGTCGAGAGTCAGGAAGACAGCAGCACCGTAGTAAACGGCAAGATCGACGGTCATGACACCGTAGGCGAGTACGGCATGACGCAGGGGCAAAGCGCGCAGGCAGGCGCCCTTGAACTGTGTGTTACCAAAGCGGCGCCGGGGCCTGCTGACAGCGCCGGTAACGCAACAACCGCCATCACGGTCACCGTGCACAACTCGCAGGACAGCGCCGCCCAGATCGAACCGAGCGCCTGGAGCGCCCTTGATCGCGCTAACGGCGACGTGCCCCAGGCCAACATTGCCGACAAGCCGACACCAGTCCTGCCGATTGCTGGCCAGGCGAGCGCGACCCTGACGCTGTACTTTGAGAGCACCGACATCGGACGCGTCGTGTATTCCGCCGATGACGCCGCCGCAACACAACTAAGCTGGCACATCCCCCAGGCACAGTAACGCTTTCAACATGAGACAGGGGGACGGTTCTCTTGTCTTATCCTTGATAAGACAAGAGAACCGTCCCCCTGTCTCATGTTGAACACCATAAGGTCTGTCCCCCCTGTGCCGCCCCTTATGCTACACTAAGCAATGCGCGAAACGGAGGGTTGCCCGAGTTGGCTGAAGGGGCACGACTGGAAATCGTGTATGCGACCTGAAATCGTATCCAGGGTTCGAATCCCTGACCCTCCGCCAGTTTCGTTTACAGTAAACGGATTCGAACCCGACAGGGCGAAACAGCCCGGTGGACTGTTTCGGGCCGAGCAAAGCGAGGTCTCGTGGATTGCGCAAAGCGCAAGACACGCGAATCCCTGACGCTGCGCCATTATCATTACGCAAAGTATCCAATGAGCCACTCTATGACTTCGTCATCATCAACATCCAGCCACTTATCCGCTGAGGACGCAAGCCCGCTTCGAAAAAGCTCATCTTCTAAGACGACCGCCAACCCGTCACTGATGCCCCGCGCATCTGTCATGGGTAGCCAGGCAGCGTCATTGGAGTATATCCACTTATCCAGATACTTCTCCAATAGCGCCCTATTGAAGTTAGACTTATGCCCAAGGTAATAAAAGTCGTATATGTCCTTGAATCGTGTTGAACCCACTCCCCATTTGAGAAGTGAGGAAAGTTTCTCCCCAAATATCTGCTCTTTTGAGTTAGCAAGAAGACTGATGGACTCCTCTTGACCAGAGATGTCAAAGAAGAACTCCTCTTGCTCAACATCAAGATCAGATTGCACTCCAATATCTAGTTTCGTGGTGACAGAGCGCTTTCCATCACTGACAATCACATGAACGCGCTTCCCTTTGTAGTCTTGCTGGGTTAGTTCTTCAATTTTCCCCACACGCTTGATGGTAATACCGTCATCGGTTGCACTTATGGTTGCTATAAAACGATCAATACCCTCTTCGGTAAGTGGGTAACGCAGAAAGTCTAAATCGAAATCGCGGGTTGCCCTGCGCCCTGATCCAGACATTGAATGCATCAGCACTCCACCTTTGACGGTCACGTTTCGATTGAGCGAACTGGCAGCGATCTTGGCTATAAGTACATCTTGGCAAGCTGTCGACACCGCAAGAAAAGAGGGATAACCTTTCTGGCGGTAACTGCTTATTAATGCGTTGAGGTCGGTCACAGTATCTCCTTCACAATTCGCTCAAGACTTTTTCGTCCCCATGGCATAACATTCGCATATCTCTGAAGCCTGCTGTAATCAAGCTCATCTGCACGCTTGCGATACGATTTCATGACCTCTTTATAGAGATCAAATGGTAGTTTGCCATCATGCCGCACTAAGTAGAACAACATCATTTCCAAATCATAGATTCGCACAGACGCTCCATCGTAGTCAACGGTGGTGGCCCCTATTTCAAATCGCGAGCTTTCTACAAAATGCTGTTTGATTTCTTGATTAGATATCCGTGTTGTATTCCGCCGAGTTGCCAGATCAATCTGCAAAGGAACTTTATCGGTAAGCCCATAGATGTAGAAAGCAGTCAAGCCTGTTACAACAGCTTCCGGATAGAGCTTCATGAATTGAGCTAGAGAATCAGTATGCGGATTAACAGAATAGAGATTTCTCGCAACGTTAAACAGCTTGCCCTCATCCATTTTTGTTAGCACTGCTGAGCGCGAACCATACTTCTCCAGTGCCTCCTGATAGGTATATAGCGCCATATCTTCTTCCTATTATAGTCTTACATAACTACTCACATTCTATCATGTTTGTGAGTAGTTGTGCACATCCGTGCTGATTTGATGAGCATGATGCCTACCCTGTCCCGAACTCATCGAGAGATATGGTACCAACGATGTTAGAAATATGTTTGCTGAAGAATAGAAGTACCGCTTATATATGAATCATGAATCACCAATCACGAATCTGCACCTATTTTGTCATCAGTATTTCACGGATCTGCGACCATTTTGCTGTTAGAATTTCACGGATCTGCACCCTGTGAAAACAAGCCGGGAGTGTGCATATTTGTGGGGGCTTCAAGTAAGAGGGCTACAATGGTCTTTGGTTGAATATGAGGAGGAAACACTATGCTGATTGACTCGAAAAAGGCGGAAGAGCAAGCGGTTCTGGATGCGGCGTATGAGTTGTGCGCGGCGGCGCGCACGGCGCCGAAGGCCTGCGGTATCGACCACCTGGACACCCTGGTTCTGACCGGCGAGGACAAGACGCGTCTTGCTGATGAGATGCGTCGACTTGGTGCGGCTCAGGGCGCAAGCGGCGCCGTGACGGTGCGCGACGCGGGCTGCGTGGACGCCTCGGGCGCGGTGGTCCTGGTTGGCGCAAAGTACCTCACGCGCGGGCTGGGCGAGCGCTGCACGCTCTGCGGCTTTGAGAACTGCGAAGCCTGCCAGGCCGCGGGCGCTACCTGCATCTTCACCTCGATGGATCTGGGGATCGCGCTGGGTTCCGCTGTTGCGCTGGCCGCTGACAAGCGCATCGACAGCCGCATCATGTTCACGATCGGCAAGGCGGCAGCCTCGCTGGACCTGCTAGGCGAGCACAAGCTCATCATGGGCATCCCGCTGTCAGTTTCCGGCAAGTCGCCGTTCTTCGATCGCGCATAAAGGCAGCAAGAAAAACAAGCGTGACGGAAGAGTGGGGTCGGAACACAGGGGGTCGAGTACACAGTGTACCCGACCCTCTGTGTTCCGACCCCCTGTGTTAGCCGTCACAGTCCGGGTGCGGCGTCCTTGTCTGCAACAGCATTAACAAGCATGCTGTTGAAGCTCTGCGGAGAGCCGCCATGGCCACCGGTGTAATACCAGAGATGGTCGGGCTGGAAGCCAAAATCTCTGGTCAGCTTTGGGAGCGTCGCCTTGATCTCACCGGCAACCTCATCGGCGATACCGAAGACGGTTGCCAGAACCAGATAACGATCCCAGATCTCCACTGAAGCTATCGGATAATCCTGAAGGCGCGAGAAATCTTTGAGGTACTCATAAAGGCCCTGATAATAGTGATAAAGTCGGCGACCCTCAGAACTGCGGCGTGGTTTTTGCTGATCAAAAACAAAGGAGAGAACAAACGCGGTCACCGCACTGATGAGCGCTGGCCAACTCAGCATTTTCTCTGCCGCTCCTGATGCGACGATAAGCAGAAGCGCCCCAAAACAGATCAGTACTCGCAATGCATACAGAACGATCGTCACAATAAGAGGCCGATTCTTCAGGTAGACACCATCAGCCATTGCCTTGACGGATGCAACCCAGATGTCAAACGTAGGGCGAGCAAGATACGGGAATTCCTCCCGGTGGCTCCTGATGATATCTTCGCTCTCGCCGCTCACAGACCCATAGTCAAAAGCCTTTGACCTCTCAGCAACCGAGCCAAGCAAATCTATCGCCTGCTGATCGATGAGGTCCAAGCCGGTGCAGCGCGCCAGATCAACCTGCAGAACAGGCACTCCGACTTCACTGAAGTAGTTCTTCTTCAGGCCCAGAGAATTCTTCTGGTGCTTTTCTGCGGGGACTATCCGGATAACATCCTTATTAATAAGCTGCAGGATTGTTGCAGAAAAGTCCTCTGGCTCGATAACTCCCCCACGCCAGATCGCGCCGATCAGCGCGGGCGACAGGTCGGGCGCAGGATCCTCACGCCAATATTTGCCCTCGAACAGTTCGGGAGCTGGGCGCTCATGTGTAAAGGCGAACCAGAAAGCAAGGATGATCCCGACGATCAGCAAAGCCCCTATCGGATACCCATAGCGAAAGAGTGCGTCGGTCACCGTAATACGGGGCCCCACAAAAATGACTACACATGAGGCCACGAGCACCAAAGCGGCAGCCAGCATCTCTCTGATGCTCAAAGTCCTGTTTTCCTGCGACATCTTCATTGCACAAAATGGTAACACGGGAACCGTCCCCCTGTCACACTAGCCGGCGCCTCCGCCGCCGCCGCCGCCGAAGCCGCCACCTCCGAAGCCGCCGGAGAATCCTCCCCCAAAGCCGCCGCCGGAGGAGCGGGGGGTCGCCGCCACCTGCGCGCTTGACAGTGCGCTCGAAAACGCACCGCTGAAGTTCTGGCCGCTCACATTGCCAAAGCCGCCCACGTAAAACCAGAGGAAGCTCGTCCGAAACGCCGGGTCATTGGCGACCTCCGGCAGGGCGACCTTCAGGTTTGCGGCCACCTCATCGGCAATGCCAAAGACGGTCGCCAACACCAGATAACGGTTCCAGAGTACGACCGAGGCCACCGGCTTTTCCTCCATGCGGGAGAAATCCTTGAGGTAATTGTACAGGCCGGTATAGTAATGATGCAGCCGGTTGCCCTCATGCGAGCGGCGCAGGATCAGGCGCCCGAAGATCGCAGCAGTGGCCAGTACAGCAGCGCCACTTAGCAGAGCAGGCCAATGCTGCAACACCCCTGCCAGCACGTTGCCAAAGGCAAAGAGCACCCAGATAGTCCCAATGAATACGACCGTGGTCACCGCATGGACCGCGCCCGACAGCACAACGCTGCGGTGCTCGATATAGTCCCGTTCTGCGGCCAATTTGATGGCGTCCTTCCAGGCTTCATAGGCGCTGCGATACGCGGACTGGTGCGCCTGCGCGTAAGCCTTCAGATCATCGATCGTGAAGCTCCCCGATGGCTGATCCGGCGCGACGCCAGACGCGCCCGCCACCATCAAAAGCAAGTCAACCGTCCTGCGCTCAATACCCACCAGCTCCGTCACTTTGCTCGCATCAATCTGGAAGTAAGAAACGGTCTCGGTCTTAGAACCCAGCCCAAAAAAGCGCGATTCCTGCTCCTGGGCCTGGGTCATGATGATGATCTTGTCGTTGATCAGCTGCAGGATCGTCGCCGAGAAGTCGAGTGGCTGGGTTTTACCCATGCGCCAGATCGCGCCGACCAGCGCGGGCGACAGATCCGGCAAAGGGTCCTCGCGCCAGTACTTGCCCTCAAAGGGCTTCGGGTCATCATACTCGCGGCCATAGACAAACCAGATGACCACAAAGAACGCGATGATGAGGAGCGCCAGCACAGGGATCACAACGTTGAAGAATACCTGCGTTGCACGCGCCCGGGAACGCGCCGCATTAGCCTGGTCAGAAAGCTTCTGCTCCTCCTGCAGAACCGTCGGCTTGATGTCGCCGCTTTGCTCGGTCGCATCCGGGAAGGCCGCTGGAGGGTACAGTATCCGCACCGAGAGAGCGGTTTTCGCGGGCAAGTCATTCTGGGTGAGCGAGACGATCCCGCCCTCCTCGGGCGTCACCACACCATCCAGCGAGCCATGCGCCCAGACACGGATATCACCCTTTTCCGGAGCCGATCCTGCCGGTGGCAGCACCGTAGCCCGCACGCTGTTGACCGGCTTCTCCCACCCTCCGGCGATGAAGCTCCAGTAGAGCATGGCTGCGTCGGAGTGGCGCTCGATGAGGCTGCTGACCGTGTAGGTGATCGTGTAGCGGACCGACTCATCAGTCACCGGGTGATAGATCGTGAGCCGCATCGTATCGGCATCGGTGTCCTCGATCGTATAGTGGTCAGTTCCATCGATGCCGCTATCGGACTGCGCCACGGGCGCCACGGCGGTCTGAGTCGCTTCCTGGGAGTTCTCTGTGGTCGCAGGCGCCAGGCCGACCGCGTCGACCTGCAGATCGTGGCCCGTGTGGTCAAGGTCCCAGTAGACGAAGTTATACTGACCCGAAAACGAGAATGTCCGTGCCTCGGTCACCTGCATCGAGCCGTCGCTTGCCAACTGCGCTTTGATCACGACATCGGCCATCGAGTAATCCCGGGCAAGCGCGGCGCGCGGCGCCATAAGCCCCGCTGCCAGCGCTACTCCCAGCGCCAGAGCCAGCACCGTCAGTGCGCGCAGGACAGCCGCCTGCTTTAATCTTGATCCGCTCGCCTGCATTCCTGTAGTCTTATTCACGCTCGTTGTCCTCTCGCACGGTTGCCTCACTGGCCCTCGCCTCTCGTGGCCCTCACCTCTCGTGGCCCTCACGGGCCCTCGCCTCGCTGCTCTACTCACTACTCAAATTCAACCGGTATCCGGAAGCTGATCGTCGTCCCGACCTCCGGCTGGCTCTCAATCGAAAACAGTGCGTCCTCGCCGTAAAAGCCCCGGGTACGGCTCCGCACGTTCTGCAAAGCGATACCCAGACCTTCGGCCGCCGCCGGATGCTGCGTGACCTCCTCCAGGCGATTGACGCTCATGCCCCGACCGTTGTCAGCCACGCGTACCTCGCAGTACTGCCCGCCACACTCCGCAGAGACTCTGACCTGCAGGCGACTGCCATCCTCGCGCATACCATGGCTGATAGAGTTTTCCAGCAGCGGTTGGAGCATGAAGGAAGGCATGGGTATCTTGCGCGACTGCTCGTCAACATCGGTGATGAGCTCGACGCGGTCCCCAAAACGCGCTTGCTCGATGGCAAAGTACTGTTCAAGATACTCCAGCTCAAGGCCGAGCGTAATGGGCGCGTCGGCTGTCTCCAGCGTGTGGCGATAGAGCGCCGCAAATTGCCGCAGCAGGTTGCGCGCCTTTTCCGGATCGGTCCGCGTCAGCGCAGCAATGGTGTTGAGCGTGTTGAACAGGAAGTGCGGGTTGATCTGCGCCTGCAGCGCTTTGAGCTCCATCTTCGTGGCAAGCGAGGCCTGCCGCTCAAGCTGATGCAGCTCCAGCTGGGTCGAAAGCAAGCGCGTCAGGCCCTCGGCCGCGGCCAGCTCCGCCTCCGACAAAAAGATCTCCTGCGCATAGTAATACTTGAGAGAGCCGATGATCTTTCCGCCAATCCGCAACGGGACCACAATACCTGCCATCAGCGGGCAGTTTGGATCATCGCAGCCCACCTCATCAGGCGTAGACAGAACCAGCATACGCCCCTCTTTAAGAGCGCGCTCCGTCGAACGCGTTACGATTGTGCGCGGCGCCCCGTGATGGTCAATGCCCGCCCCCGCATAGCCGATGACCATCGTCGTGTCGGTCACACCGACGGCAATCACTCTTTCCAGCCCGTCCAAAATGATGTGCGCTACCGCGTCTGCGGTCTCTGGGGTCAGCCCCAGGCGCAAAAACGGGAGCGTATCGCGCGCAATACCCAGCACGCGCGTCGCCTCATCGGCGCGCACGCGATCCGGGTGAGCAAGCACGCGGAAGGCCGCAAAGACTACCCCCACCACAAACAGGCCAAACAGATTGGCCAAAACGACCGCCAGAGGCCAGTGGAAAATGATGCCCAGGCTTAAAAGGAGGGACAAGATGACGGCCACCACCACGCCGACAAGATCGCGTATGTCCTGGTAGGAGACTCCGCTGATAGTACCTTGGTACTCGGACGTGCGTACCGATTCAATAAACGGGTAGCGGAACTTTTTTATGCGCACCATGGCGCCTCCTGCCAGTGGCCAGGGCTATTCAGGGGAGTGGTCATTGTTGTCGCTTTCGTCATCGCTGTCGGCAGCATCAGCAGCACCGTCGTCGTCGCTGTCGGCAGCATCAGCAGCACCGTCGTCGTCGTCGTCAGGGACCAGCCCCGCCTCATCGTCAGCGCGCGCCGTCTGCTCCTCCTGCTTTCCAAGCAGAGCCGTGCGGTTTGCCATCATCTGAGTGATGAGGTCATCAAGACTATTCTCCTGTGCCGGCATTCTTCGTTCCATTGCCATAAGTTCACTCCTTTGCTGTCTCCGAGCAGAGGCGCGCCGGGTCGTCGCGCCCTACAGAGATTTTGCCCGGTTCTATCGTTTTGCCACCTTTGGCAGAGGCGCGCCGGGTCGTCGCGGGGGGCAAGCCCCTGCTCCGCTGAAAACAGTCCACTGGACTGTTTTCTGGGCGCTCCGCAGCCTACAGGGCCGCTGCCCGGTTCTATCGTTTTGCCAATTCGCATGTCACTGCTCTACCAGGTCCTGGCTTGTGCGGCGCGCCTGGAAGAACTCCCGCAGCAGCGCGGATGACTCCTCAGCAAGCACCCCGCCGGTCACCGCGAAGCTGTGGTTCAGGCGCGCGTCTGCGTGCAGCGCATACAGCGTGCCCAGCGCCCCGGCCTTGGGGTCGGCCGCGCCAAACACGCAGCGCCTGATGCGCGCCTGCAGCATCAGGCCGCCGCACATCACGCAGGGCTCAAGCGTCACATAGACCGTGCAGTCAGACAGGCGCCAGCGCGCCAGCGCGCGCGCCGCAGCCTCGATAGCCAGAAACTCCGCGTGCGCCGCCGGGTCGCAGTCCGTCTCGCGCCGATTGCCCGCCGCAGCGACCACCCGGTCGTCACAGACAACAACCGCCCCAATCGGGACTTCGCCACGCTGCGCGGCGCACTCGGCCTCCGCCAGCGCGCACCGCATAAAGCGCTCATCATCTGTCAGGTGAGTAGCACACATGTTTCTATTATACGGGCAGCAACTACCGGCAGCTCCTCAAGCGCTATTTGGCGGTAATAAAGAGGACTATCTGGTACAATGGATGGAGAGGGTGAGCCTGTTGCCTTTGGTCGGCGGCGATCACCTAACTTATTGTAGGAGTCGCCCCCTAGCACTTCAACCGAAGCGCTAGCCGGGCGACTTTCATTGCGTACGCACCCTTACGTAACAGCAACGGCACACGATATACTAAAACAATCCAGAGTAAACAACCCAAAAACT
>Ga0123357_10004056_pt1 | contig 17053 bp, 11 predicted proteins | sample TergutEmb28metaG_FD_89873 | JGI IMG/M metagenome (GOLD analysis project Ga0123357, IMG submission 89873) | Embiratermes neotenicus P4 segment gut microbial communities from Petit-Saut dam, French Guiana - Emb289 P4 | ecosystem: Host-associated > Arthropoda: Insects > Digestive system > Gut ... | reverse complement strand
TCCTTGTGTATGTTTTTTTTTGTTTTAATATAATGGGTCTTTGTTTTTTTTTTTTTTAATTTTTGAAGAGCTGTATAAACAACATTAAGACATCGTCGCACGTCACCGTGTCTCAACAAGTTCCAGCAACGAATGAGTGCATCCAAGTATCAAATCGAATCAACATTGTGTGCTTGAAATGAGCCGCAAAATTGAATATCTCTCTCTGTCGCACGCGACGTGTTTGTTACGGAATAATGGGACTCGTCTAAATAGTACCAAACTCCTTCCCCCAGCGGAAGCTGCTTACTAAGAGGCTGTAACCGACATTGAGGTTCCCCACATTTTATGTAACTTTACATATTGTTCTAGTTAAGACAGAATGAAGATAAGTATTCTTAAGTTTTCAGAAAGCATGTCATTATTTGTGTATTAATAATCAGCTCTTCCGTACACACCCTGTCTTTTCAGTCTCTGAAAATAATTTTGTAACAGATGTCCTTAATTCAAATTGTTAATGAACGGATGCAGCTACAAAGTTTTTATATCATTAATTTCAAAGGTAAAGTGACCATCGTGTCTGCTAAAATAAGTTTTGTAACAGAATTACAAAATCGTCTAAAGTATGCCCTAAGAGATAACATACAATTGTAGCAGACAAGTTTGGCTTTGCACCTTTGCAGTCTTGTGGCAATTTTCACTTGTTCATGGCCATAGAATTCTTTCAAGGAATCATTAAAAATTTAACCTACCTTCGGTAGGCTGTACAAAGTGTCAGAATTTGCTCAAACTCACTTTCCTGAAAAGAAAATATGACTCATTGTTTGAAATATTAAACGTGGTTGGCTGTAGACTTTTTGTACTAGAACTGGGAAAAACCGACAGAAAATGTGTTTTTGTCATGTACAGTTTTAATATAATGCTTGCTTATATTAAGTTTCCTTAATACTACACCGTTGCTGCCACAAGCCACTAGGAAACCTTCTGTTACGAAATGGAGTAAAGTTACTAAACCTGTTTTTTATCTTAGTAATTAACCAACTTGATGCACAAAATTTTTGTTTTACAATAAGTTTATTTCATGCCTCCGTATGTTTCGAGCACATGTGCTCATCATCAGGAGGTCAAAATTGCATTACACAGCCTCTGTTATCATCACACCTGTAGGTGTGATGATACCATGCTCGAAACATACGGAGGCATGAAATAAACTTATTGTAAAACAAAAATTTTGTGCATCAAGTTGGTTAATTACTGAGATAAATATACTGAGATGCACGGTCAGCAAAACGTCAAATTACTAAACCTGGTTACTTCGCCGCACCCGCCAATCTAAGCCCGAATACCTCTCTGCCTGTCCCAGATTATGGTGTCAGTCTACTGTGATCGTCAGTTCATACCAGTTCGTGAGACAATATTACTACTAGCACCACACAACCGTTCTTGAAACGCCCGTGGCAACTAGTTTTAAATGCCTGGAACTCCTGTACACTGTATGTCACAAACTCCTGTACACTCTATGTCACAAACCAAGCGGTTACGAAACATAAACCTATTAACTAAACACCAAAGAAAGTGTCGATAGATCAATCAACATGATCAGACCTCCGAGCGCAGGGAAATTTGACTTTGTCAGCTGGAGAGGTTTATGTTAATATAAAATATTTACTACATTTCCTTATATGGGACGTGCAATTACACCCTCATAAATTAGAATGTAAACGAATATAATTTAAATATTACATTTGCGGGTACCTCAGGATCGAAGGGTTGATTTTGGTCAATAATGGTTTAGTCCTACACGCATTATTTAAAACTTGTTCGAGTAATTATAATTATTCCGTAAAATGGTCTCCCTACAAAAATGTGGCTCCATTAGTTGGGTCTGCAATTATAAAACAGTATATTCGAAGGCATAAAAAGTAAGGAAACTTTGCTATAATCCCTATATTAACCCTTCAAATCACTGTGGAATTTTATCCACCACATTTGTTTACGTCCCGCCCGCGGAGTGTATTTTTTTGTGATCAGTTTGTTTCTCAGAGCAGGAATTATTTCCCTATTCAGCATTAATTGATTTGTTTTTAGCACTGAGACGGCGTGTGTTCGTCAGGCGGTAAGAACTGAATATTTAAATACAATTTAGAATACTTTTAATCCTTACAGATTTAAGAAAGTGCCTCTGCCTCCACTTCCGAGCTCAAAAACTAGCTAACCTTTTATGTTGCGGAATATCGCATGAACAAGTTGCAGTATGCCTTGACCCATATTCTCTTCCCTGATACCGCCCTACCACTAAATTGCTTGTCAAGATGCTGGAAATGTTTCACAGTCCGTAAAATATGGGCTTAGGTACCTTACTGGACTTACCTGTGTAAATTATTTTCCAAATTCACAAAGAAATTAATAAAGTGGCACCCAGCAAATTATCTTCAAGTAGGTGCATATATTTTCCAACAAATGAAAATAAACAAGACCGTAGAGCTCTTTCAAATTTCAGTTGAGGCCACTTACTACACAGTACATTGTCAGTATAGCAGCCGTCCTACAAACATTGGGTTTACCAGATACTTGGGTGTCTCACAGCGAAGCTGAAGAAAATTCCTGTGGTCTGGGGTATGACACCGTGTAGACTGGTTAGAAACAACCAAATTTTCCCTTCGCAAGTTTCTACAGTCAAAATAAAATAAATTTTAAGAAGATGAGATCTCACTTTCTACACAGCCTAACTGTACCCCATACTCTTATATTCTCGGTCAAACTGATGATGGTCTGCCAGGCCGAATCACGTTGTTGAATTAACACTGCAATAAGCAATTTTTCTGTTTGATATTGTTTACGAAATTTCTTACTGTCCGTAAAATAACGGCGGTGAATCGTCTTAAATACGTTTCGGAGGAACCGCAGCTTCCCTTCTTCTGGATCGAAATTTATTCCCGAAGACGTAGGAAATGTACTCTTCTAAAACGTTGGCAACCATCAGCACAGCTGTGCGGTATCATATCCCAGAATGCCCTAACAATGAAACATATCAAGTACAGCACTGGATGTTGTTAGTGTGAAATCTGATACTGAAATAATAATGACACCCTTACACGATTAGATACCGTCGCGTTTAATGGATAATGACATTGGTGGTGCTGACTTTTAATTCATGATATATTATCGTTATTTTGTCATTTATTTTTAAAATGCAGTGTAAAAACTTGATATGCCCTTACAATTGTTCACAAAACTCTTAAATTCATCTACATTGCGCACGTTTCCGAGGTCAGTACAGCCAGCAAATTTGTTACAGTTCTCTATCGGGTATGCTTACTGGAAGCTAGTGAAACGCATATTTCAATGTGTATCTGCATGCCCATTGTTCGAGTGCATGCATCAACTTGGATTATTTCGAAACATCTAAGAACAAAACACTAGAGGAACGAGACACAGTTAAAGTCCAAATCGATAAGTCCTTGCAGTAAAGATGGTCTGATTCTGGTCATGGAAGACGGAAAATTCTCCAGACTTTAGCTGAGAGAATTCCCTGGTCCACAAGAAGGAGAAGAGACAAGTGATAAGGAAGAGAATCAGAATGAGAACAAAAAGAGACACTAGAGAATTTTGCGACCATCCACCGCAGCTGAGCGAATGCCGTAGAGCCGGCTCTTCTCGTACGCTGAAGCATCTCCCCCTCACCACCCAACCCCATCCCTCTGCATTCCCTTCAACATCCCCTAGATCCGGCCCCAGTTTAATATCTGACTGGGGTGTAGTCATCTATCAGATCCAAACAGACAAGAGTTTTATTAAAAGTCAGAGCAGGCACGTCAATAGCCGTAGGGTGGCTGGAGGGGGTGTGGGGGATTCCATGGCTGGCAGTGGGGCCATGAAGGAAGAAGATGTAGCTGCAGAAAGGGATGAGAAGACGTAGAAAGAAAAGGCATATGCAACGAAACGGAAAGGCGAAGACTAAGTGGAAATCACCCAAAGAATAACCAGAGAAGATAAGAAGGAAGAGAGAGAAGATGGACAGGGCCAAAGTTCGTGTCAGATCGTAAGATTTCTAGATACTCTTGAACTGCCTAATCTTAAAAAAAAAATATAACCATGATCTAAGTGTTACATGCATCTAGAACCGAACTAGAACTAGAACCAGATCTAAATTTTGATCTACATAAATATTAAAGGGCTATACAGCATGGTACTATGCAGAAACCTTATGTTACTGGCTAAGGGAGAAACAGTTTTACAGGGCGTGATTTTAACACTAACTGAAATTGGAAGATGCTATGGAGTGGAAATGAATGTGGAAAACACTAAGGTTAAGAAATGAATGTGGAAACAACTAAGGTGATGAGAATCTCGGTGTAATCATCATCAGAACTGATAATGACAGATCAAAAACAGCCCGAGAAAGTGGAATAATTCAACTATTTGTGTAGCATGACAACAAAAGATGCAAGACATGCACAGGAAATTAAATCCAGGATTGTCCTGACGAGAGCAGCTTTAAACCAGAAGAAGGTTATTTTCCTCAGTAAATAGGACTTAAATTTAAGGAATAAACTAGTAAAATGTTTGATTCAAAACACAGCTTTGTGTGGTGTTGAAACTTGGACACTTCGGAAAGTAGACAACAAATGCTTCGGAAGTTTTGAAATGTGTTGCTGGAGAAGGATGGAGATCAGTTGGACCGATCGTGTGAGAAATAAAGAAGTATTACAGAGAGGCAAGGAGGACAGGAATATCATACATGCAATAAATAGAATAAAGGTTGACTGAGTTTGTTATATCGTGCGTAAAAACTGCCTTCTAAATAAACGCTATTGAAGAAAACATAGAGAAAAGGATGTGACATAAAGACGAAAGAGAAGAGGTAAGCAGCTACGGGATTTCCTCAAGGAAACGAGATGGTATTGAAAATCGAAGGAGGAAGCACTAGATCGCAGGAAGTGGAGAATTCGCTTTGTAAGAGTCTGTGAACTTGTCGTAAGTTACACTACAGAATGAATGAATGAATCGTATGGTGCATTTGTAGTTTAAGATTACGGTTGTCCGGGATTTGGTGCTGTGTGATTGGGTAGATATTTAGCTACGTCTAACAGCACCCTGCTTCTTGTATCTTTGGGGCAAATTTCTAAGTGATTCAGATTAACTAGCCGAACGGACCTCAAATCTTACACATTCCTAATTTTTTCTCGAGGATCTCTTGTCGCTATTAAGTACAGACAGCTTCTTTCTATCTTGTCATATTTCTCGTTGTCTAATACTATAATGTTGGATGAATGTAACAACTTTTACTAAAGAAGAGTAGCGTGAGATAAGATGTTTGTGTGACCGTTCATCATAGATATAATAATATAAATAACCAACAAGATGCAACAATGACAATTTATATATAACTTTAATCAGCTCAGCATGTTTCGTGCAATAGTTTCGCCCGTCCTCAGAAACACTAGACTGTGTTTTTACAACTTCTGGTAAAAGTACCGACGACGCTGCGGTGCTGCTGGCCTGCAGCATCGTCGGTGCTTTGTACCAGAAGCTGTAAAAACACAGTCTAGTGTTTCTGAGGACGGGTGAAACTATTGCACGAAACATGTTGAGCTGATTAAAGTTATATACAAACTGTCATTGTTGTATCTTATTGGTTATTTATATTATTATAAGAGTATCGTGAGATAAGGTGTTTATTTTTACAGAAGAAGAAAAATGTGGTTATGGAGAATGTGTTTATTTTTACAGAAGAAGAAAAATGTAGTTATGAAGAATGTGTTTATTTTTACAGAAGAAAATGTGGTTATGAAGAATGTGTTTATTTTTACAGAAGGAAAATGTAGTTATGAAGAATGTGTTTATTTTTACAGAAGGAAAATATGGTTATGAAGAATGTGTTTATTTTTACAGAAGAAGGAAAATGTGGTTATGAAGAATGTGTTTATTTTTACAGAAGAAAATGTGGTTATGAAGAATGTGTTTAATTTTACAGAAGGAAAATGTGGTTATGAAGAATGTGTTTATTTTTACAGAAGGAAAATGTGGTTATGAAGAATGTGTTTATTTTTACAGAAGAAGGAAAACGTGGTTATGAAGAATGTGTTTATTTTTACAGAAGAAAAATGTGGTTATGAAGAATGTGTTTATTTTTACAGAAGGAAAATGTGGTTATGAAGAATGTGTTTATTTTTACAGAAGAAGGAAAATTTGTTTATGAAGAATGTGTCCGTATGAAGGGAAAATAAATTTAAAAATTTCACATTCTATTCCAATAGCAATTGCAGAGTTGCTGTAAAGTTTTAAAGTAGTCTATTCCTTGCATTTTGGATCCCTGTATTCATTTTGGACCCCTGTATTCATTTGGGATCCCCGTATTCCTTTTGGATCCCTGTATTCATTTTGGATCCTTGTATTCATTTTGGATCCCTGTATTCATTTTGGATCCCTGTATTCATTTTGGATCCCTGTATTCATTTTGGATCCCTGTATTCATTTTAGATCTCTGTATTCATGTTTGATCTCTGTATTCATTTTTTATCCCTGTATTCATTTTGGATCCCTGTATTCATTTGGGATCCCTGTATTCATTTACTACACAACCAAAAGCACCACATCAATTAAATACAAATAGTTTCGGTAAAAACTACTATCATCACAGAGTACTGGGAACCATTATTAAAAGCAGCTGCAAAAGGTATTTGTAAAGTTTCATAACCTGCAGCATGATATGCAGTCGTTATCAGTTATGATGTGTATTTATTTTACATACACAATTGATAACAACTAAATTAACAGAACATATTTTTGTGTAGTCTAACTTTGGTTGATCAAGAAGTATCTTTTAATTTGTTGCAAACTTGTGCTCAAATTCAATTACTTTAGACACAAATCAGGAAATTGTTATAGCTCAGTCGGCGAATTGGTTGTCTGCGAAAGGATGGGTAGGTTTCGAAATACAGTATGGACTTTTAGATTCCTTTCCTAGTCTCTCACCATACGACTAATGCTTAATCCGTTCCTTTTGTTATCAAGACTCTTCAGCAGCTCACGATAAGCCCTTAAACGTCTGAATTCCTAACATTACACTCTGAATTGCCATGATGGTTACCTGTGACGTGAGGAGGTGTTGTATTCCTTGTCGTCACCATATGATCGGGGGGTTTCCTGTCTAGTGCATAATAAGATATTAGTCCAGAAGTACAGAAGACGGATAGATGAGTGATTCGTGGAGTGAGTGAGTGAGCGAGAGCGTGGTATTTAATAAGCACTGACCCGGAAGAGCAGTTACTCCAGCATAAGTTCCAAAGTATAACACTAGTTTAAAAACCGGAATAAAGTCGTCGATATTAAACACATTTGACACTAAAACATGGATTGACATATTTGTGGCAAAACTACAAATTTAAATAGATAATAATGATAGGTTAATACCTAAGGTAACTTAAGTTCTATATAGGCCTGTGAAAACATATTGAATCAAATAGATTTCTGCGGTCGTGACATTTGTTAAAATGACATAGAACAATAACAATTAACAGCTGTGAGTGTCATTATATCATTACGGAATGTCACAGCCTTTGACACAGTACAATGTCCATTATCACATTGAGGAAGTTCACCGTCAGACTCCCTATGCTTTCAAGTCTTTTGATGCTTAGGCATAAAGAAAACTTCTTTTGATTTACTTTTTACGACAGAAAGACAAAATGTGCTTTTTCAAGTCCATTTTGGGATAAAATCGTCAGGCTATGAATGTCCTAATTTTAAAAAATGTGCGAGATTTGAGGTTCTAGATAGGTGCTGAATAAGGATCTAATCTTATTGGATTTAATGCAGCGTATGTTGTTATACTGTATATGAAGCACAATACAAGGGGTCACATTCCATAAGGTTGGAACTTTCGAATAACTCTTTGTTAAGTCAGCTATGTAGAACTCACGCTCCTTGTTGTCGTGCAGATGTTCTAACTGTGCCTAGAAATAAGTCATTCCGGTATTACTCATGGACGTTTCAAGAACTGAGCAATACAGCAAATACAAGTTGAAATTTTAACATTTCTACTTCAATTTTAAAACTTATATTTGGAGCTTTAAGAGACTAAACAGTCTAATTCATGACAATAGTGATACTCTAGGTGTTGGTAAGCAAATCCTTTTAAAGAATTCTGTCTGGAGCAGCAATATGAAACGAGCAATACATGTACGCAACCATCAGGAACATGAGACTTTGGAAGTCAGAAAAAAATTTACTTGATAAATATATGCTTAAGTAACAAATAGCTTCAAAATTATGTTGTGTAGGAAACACGAGAGACATTGGAGCGTATGTTACGAAGCTCTTTCTTCGCTCCATTTGGTGATCACATCTGAGGCACTTAAATGGCAATTGGATAAAATGTTTTAGTTGAGCAGAATGTGGATTTTTTTGAAACTAAGTGTTGGCCGCAGATTGCTTGCTGTATTAAGTGCTGTATTGAGTATTGCATTATGTAACTATTAATTACACAACTTGTAAATTATAATATAACAATACATATATTATTTGTAACCCTTTTGTACCTGGCGTTCCTTCTCTGATGGCACAGCGAGTCAGCAGTCTCTGTTAAACAGACTGTCCGTAGCCATCTCTACAGTAATTAACTCTATTCGAGGTTTTTCAGTGGCGCAAAACCAAACAACATTAGCAAAGAGAGCAGTGAAATGTCCGTGGTCTCCTGGCACAAAAACCCCCAGCAAACCACTCTCATCACTCTTCAGTTCCAACTGCTAAGACAGTCCTTATGGGACTCACCAACACATAGGAGCAGGAGACTTGGGTCACTGTCCTTGCTGAGGAACTTGCACCGGGATTCTGTACTATCCAGCAGCGGTAGATACCACACCGGTTGTTGATCGGTGGACGTGGATACAACATAAATTAATCAGTCACTGAATTTTATGCTTACAAGACAATCAACAAAATCAGATCATGCCAAATCTCACGACACAATACTTCGGTGTAAATGAAAACTCAACTAATAGAAATGATCTTCTAAACCCTTTAAAGGCCGAGTTAAATCTCATCTGCCATTTGCTGGCATTATTAGGAGCTCACCATATTCTCCACGTTAGCAGGGTAAGGGTTAATAATATTTCAATCCAGCCGCAATTTCCGGTACAACCACTTTGTTACGACATATCTCATTAACAACAAACACGAGCGACGGGAGATGTGTTCATATCTCAGAATTATCTATCACCGTAACAGTCTACAAACAGTTACAACCAAATCCAATTTCATACCAATATTAAAATCAACAACCCAAAAACAAATAGTATTGTAATCCATCATTCATTTCGACAAAAGCTGCACCTTGACCTGAAATAATTCAAAACAAAGAAACCAGAAAATTACATAAACTCTAAAAAGATAACCAATAAAATCAATAAAGGGCGGTATACAAACCAAAGAAACTAAGTAAGGTCCAACGTGGACTATCGATAACGAGACAGATTCCTCTGGACCGAATGAAATACCGCCAAATTCTTTAAGTTTCAAGAAAATAACTAATAGTACTCAGGCGAAAAAACAGTTAACATTCTAAAATAATGCGATATCTAATCCTAGTTTACAAAAAGAATTTCATAGCCTCCAAACAGACATTAAGACAAACAACAACAATTAAAATTTCAGTCACTACAACGTAAGGTTCAAATCACTCATTGAATGCAACAGTGGCACAACCCGAAAATTGCCAGTTTGGAGTAAATTCTACGATTGAGCTCAAAAACATATAAAAACTACATCCGATAATATTGGCACACTTATTAGCCGACAATTACCCCGCTAGATGACGATAGTTCCGTTATTGTCCAATGTAGTTGTTATTCTTACATATTCTAGAGTTCAATAGTAGTCGTATAATACAGGTAGGTTTCACCGTTCTTTATAGGCCACGAAGGCCCTTGGGGGTGAGTAGAGGTACAGCTCTACTCTTTCTAGGAACTCGGCACTAGATGGGATAGGGGTTCAGCCCCACGCCCCGGCCGCCTCTACCCCTGATGAAAGACCCGATACTCATCGTACAAGAGGCTGGGTGGGCTCCAGGGCCGATCTGGACAAGTGCGGAAAAAATCGCCCCACCGGGATTCGATCCCCGGACTGTCCAGCCCGTAGCCAGTCGCTATACCGACTATAAGTCGTATAACGTAAACCAACAAAATGCATCTGATGTTTATTGGATCGTGCATCGTTGTGATAACTGAAGAATAAAAAACCAACTAGATGCCACTTGATATTTTATTGTACTTCTTATAGACTCAACATGTTTCGAGCATTACTGTGCCCATCATCAGGAGCTCGCGACTATGATGTTGATTACCACATTGGTCGTGTCGTTCTTGGTTTGCTGTATGTTGGAGGTGAGTTGCTGTTAAGCTGGAGTAGTGTCCGGTTGCAGGCTCAAGCACAAGTTGGCTTTAGCCTGCAGCCCAGACACTAATGCAGCCTAACTGCACCTAACCTCGAACACACAGCTAACCAAGAACGACACGACCAATGTGGTAAACAACATCATAGTCGCGAGCTCCTGATGATGGGCACAGTAATGCTCGAAACATGTTGCGTCGATAAGAAGTACAATAAAATATCAAGTGGTATCTAGTTGGTTTTTTGATTCTTCAGTTACAACAAAATGCACCTTTGTTAAACGAAGTGCAGGCGTGATATATGAATAAATTATACCAACCCTGTACGTACAACCGTCTTCCTGAAGATGAACCCTCGGGTTCGAAACACGTGGAAGATATAGTAAAAATTAATATATTGTTTTAACAAAGGGGTATTTTGATGGCTTATATTATACGATTGTATTAAAATGCACTGTGCAAAAAAAAAACGTAAAAAAGTCAATCGTAATAATAACGTCAAATGGGCACTATTGCATTCAGTAAGCGATATACTGTACATAATACGAATGTAATAATTTTACAGGGCGTAGATGTGTTAATGTAGCAGTTTCCAGTATGGGCACTTATTAAGCAGCCTACAGACCGTGAGCCTTAACTCCAGCGCAAAAATAATTCACCGTGTGCTTGAAGTCAGTTGAATATAAAGGGTAAACCATCTGAATAGGCCTACTTATCAGTTAATTAAGTTTGCTGTTAAATTCATTAAATGGCGGTTGAGAGCAGGCAGAATTTTTACTGAAATTATTATTTAAACATTTAACACTATTGGTGGAGTAAGAGAACAAAAAATAAGAGAAAATTTTTATCTTCTGTGGGTAATTTGATGGTGCCTTCGGTAACAAACGCTGTAGAGTGTCGAGTGTCAAAGTGCCTGATAAATAATTAATTTTAAAAGGTTTTGAAGGCCACAATTATTCATTAACAACCATCATCAATCCAAAATCTAGAGAAAATTTCGCACTTCCTTCATCTGTATATTTTCATTCTAAAATCTGCCATTTTAACAACAGTTATACATTTTGCCGCAATTTAAAGAACAAAGCCAAGTGTCGGCAGTGGCGCTAGTGGCGTTCCCCCTCACAAATCGCGCTTCCGCCATTTTGTTGTTACTGATTTTAGGGAATTAAAATGTACATAGTTGAGGTGGTATACATTTCGTACGGAATTAATTCAAAACGTTCACCTACTTCTGATGTTCAAGAAGGAAGACAAGCATACATGAGACAGCATCCACGTCTCAAAAACCTAATTCTGGTCTTTTTAGAAGAGAAGCAGAAAAAAAGGAAACAGGTAATCAAGACAAGAAAACAATGGCGGACAGCGAAGAAAGGAAGCTGTATTTGAGAGATAAAACTGGGGTAAGGGTGATGGGCATACGGACACATGGACATATGGACACTTGGAGATATGTATACAGGGATATATGGACATATGGGACACATGGGCATATGGACACATGGGCGTATGGACACATGGACACGTGGATATTTGGACACATGGACACGTGGACATATGGACATATGGACACATGGACATATGGACATATGAACATATGAACATATGTAAACATGGACATATGGACACCGGGACACATGGACACATGTACATATGGACATATGGACACATGGGCACAAGGACGTATGGACACATGGGCATATGGACACTTGGAGAAATGTGTACATGAATATATGGACATATGGACACATGGACACGTGGACACATGGACACATGGACATATGGACACATGGACATATGGACACATGGACATATGGGCACATGGACGTATGGACATATGGACACATGCAAATGAGAGACAATGGATGAGCCGTAGACGAATCAAGTTACTGTAGACAGATAATGAACAAGGAGAGCAAAAAGAAATAATTGAGGCTTGCAGCCTGTCTTCTTAGAACCAGCAGAGGGAAGCAAATATTCCAGAATGTCTACTGGAACATTATTTGACCGCTATATTCTGGAAACCACAATTGACTACTCTCCATACACATAGCGGTGGGTTCGCACTTGGTTCTGCTAAACAATTCTTCTACTTAAGTTGTAAGACCACAAACAGCATTCATGTTCCTCGACCAATATTGTCGCAATTGTAATTAATCAGTGCCGATCCCAGTCGCCGCGCAGTCTAAGACGTAAGTCTGCAGCCACTCGGCTGTTGAGATTGTGGGTTCGAACCTCACCGGAGGCATGGATGTCTGCTTTGAGAGCTGTGTTGTCAGGTAGAGGTCTCCGCGATGTGCTAATCACTCGTCCAGAGGAGACTTCTGACTGTGATGTGTCGTGTGTGATCTACAAACCTCGTGAATGAGGAGGCCATGGCCCACTGGGGGGCTGATGCGCCAAAAGAAAAAATTAGTACCTAAGATATAATCAGTTGCTAGCACGTTATTTTTATAAATTTTGACGTTTTGCTGACCGTGCATCTCAGTATATTGGTATCATCACACCTACAGGTGTGATGATACCAGAGGCTGTGTAATGCAATTTTGACCTCCTGATGATGAGCACATGTGCTCGAAACATGTAGAGGCATGAAATAAACTTATTGTACAACAAAAATTTTGTTTATCAAGTTGGTTAATTACTGAGTTAAATTATTTTTTTTATTCTGATTTCTTCTACCTAACAACTGTAGGTGTACAGTGTTACTAGTGCCCCGATCACACTCAGGTAGGACTCCCCTAGACGAGGGATCGTCCTGTGGTAGAGATCTCTACCAGACAACAGACAACATTCACAACAAACAACCAAACCCCCGGCGGGATTCGAGCCCGCAATCCCAGCAAGCGAACAGCCACAGAATTACGCCTTAGACCGCAAGACCACCGGGATAAGAACATCATTGATAAGCCTAAATAAACGTAAGCTGTGTGACTACATGTAAAGGTAGTTTTGTGGCGATTACAAATGGTTCTACTTATTCAGGTAAATACTCCCTTACAGAAGCCTCGTATAAATCGATAAGAAAAATGCAAAATTCCTAAGCTTGCGCGGCGAAATTTCAAGTGGACGTTTACAGTGGATATATTGAACAGGTACATCTGACCTATTTTCACATAACTGACTGTAGTTGTGCGTTTTGTTACGGTAGTAAAGAAAGGTGTGTAGAATACAGTCCGCCTTTCACACGCACGCTGTATGTGCAGATTGTGAGGTTTGCACTATGCGAAACTCCTTACAAGTCAGTACGAGTATAGCGAGCCGGTCCCAGTGGCCGTGCGGTCTAAGGCGTAGGTCTGCGGCCGCTCGCCTGCTGAAATCGTGGCTTCGAGTCCCACCGGGGACATGGATGTTTGTCTGTTGTGAGTGTTGTGTGTTGTCAGGTAGAGGTCTCTGCGACGAGCTGTCACTAGTCTGGAATAGTCCTACCGACTGTGATGCGTCGTTGTGTGTGATCTAGAAACCTCTAGAATGAGGAGGCCATGGTCCGCGTTGGGCCGCAGCGCCACAAAAAAAAAAACTAGTACTGCGTACTGCGCCATTGTGCTGCGCCTTTCTACAGCATTTGACCAATACAGAATACGTGGTCAGTATTTTGTCGTAACATTCAAAGAAGATTAGAATACATTTGAGAGGATTGTGGAATAAAACTCTAATCAGGATTATGGAAACCTGATTTGGTACTCGCCACTATGCTTCATTATCTGTTCGCAAACAATGAATACATGTGAAGGCGTCATATTTTGCCTCCTTCTTGGATCAGTTCTTCCGGAATTTTATCAGTAAGCCAAATAAACTTTGAATTTCTAAATTTCTAAATTAGTAATCTTAGGTCTTAATGACCCTTTTGTATATAGTCCAGTTATCCTATAATCGCAAAGTCCTTTTACTTTAATAGCTGAATGAAAGAATTTTCCACGCTTTCAGAACATTATGGAATCTGCAAGTACATTCCCAGTTCCGACTTTTATTAAGTTCACTCCAGACTGGCAGCCATTCTTAAATTTATTCACCTTACAACATCAATACCCTTCCTTAGAGAAATACTTGGTTTCGGTTATACGACATTTAGGAGGTACAGAGTGGGATGGACACACAGATTGACTGACTGGCTGACTGACTGATTGACTGGTTGACTGGGTGACTGATTGGCTGGCTGGCTGGCTGGCGGGCTGGCTTGCTGACTGGCCGACTGCCTTGCTGACTGACTGGCTAGCTGGCTAACTGACTGGCTGGCTGACTGACTGGCTGGCAGGCTGAATGCTTTGCTGACTGACTGACTGACTTACTTACTGACTGAGTGACTGAATGGCTGAATGGCTAACTTGATAACTGGCTGACTGGCTGGCTGGCTGACTGGTTGACTGGCTGACTGATTGGCTGACTGAATAAGTGACTGACTGACTAAATGACTGATTGACTGGCTGGCTGACTGACTGACTGACTGACTGGCTGGCTGGTTGACTGGCTGACTGACTGACTGACTGACTGACTGACATATACAGACATCGGCCATGACACAGGCAGTGTGTTTTGTTGGGTCTAATTACTTGTTCACATAGCCCTGTATATTTATTTAATCACCTGAAAAATTCCAGCCTTTACCCTGTTCGCCTAATGCACAGCTATTACCGGGGTGCAACTTTTTGGAAGAATTAGTGGAAACATTACGAACTATTCGGAATATGTTCTTCCAACAAGGGCTGATGCTGTACAGTCAGTTAACAGATACGTTAGGTGCCTGTGAACTACTGCACAAGTTTGATATGATTGGCCTGTGAGCACTGTGGTACCACGGTGTTTCGACCCCTTGGCCACCTGCACTGAAAAACGCCACATTTTGCTCAGACAGTTTAATCCTGTTCTTAGAATAAAAATTAACGTTCTGATGAACATTAACGGCCCAGCTGATTTCTACGTGTCTGTATTTGTAAGGTGATAACAGAGCCCTTCTACATTCCACAAACCAAACACATTCTTAAAACTGTCAACTCACGTATTTCCTCAAACGCCTCACAAGTGCGGCAATTAACCCTTTAAACGCCGAATTAAATCCTATCTGTCATTTGCTGGCATTATTAGGAGCTCACCATATTCTCCACGTTAGCAGGATAAGGGTTAAGTGACAGCCAGATCGAAAATAAATATTTTAACCCAAATTTTGTCTGGATGTTTATTTTTTTATTTAATACCGCTTTCCCTGACGGAAGCATAATTATGAATGCTGTGTTTTGAGGAAAGTGGGAAGAACGCCATCGATATTAGTTTCACTGCATTTTCCTATACTTGTCAGTAACGGTCAAGAAAAATCACGAATAAAGAGAGACTAACTGATTCCGGCAGAATATATGTAAGCTACGATTTCCAGAATACGAACTGGTAATTGTAAAATGAAGTATCGGAGCTGCTTATTCAAATCCTGTGCCTTCACGAGCAAAGTAAAACTTTAGACCATCTGAGGTTACCGCAGTGTTGAATACGAATGTACTAACATCTTGGATCTGATGCTATTTTGCCTGCCATATATTTAGTCTCTTCTGGAGAACCCACTTCCCCCAGTGTCGTGGCACATTATACCCTGATGAGGCAGACAGCAGGTTCCTCTGAAACGTCTTTACGAATCTACCAGAAATTATGATGTCCAAACCCAGAGAACAGAATTGCACAAAGTGGAATTACTGTACTTCCAAGTAGCGTAACGTTATTGTCTTTGTTGTTGATGATGATGATGATTATTATTATTATGAAGATTAGTAATGACTACATTTTCTGGCACACACGGTGTTCAAAAACAGACATGAGGACATATGCAACGCCCCCACAGTATAACGAACACGTGATTTCCGAATTATGCGCATTATTCATGCCAATGACTGCCACGTCATACTTAGCACTGTCCACTACTGTAGGACGAGCAGTTTGCTGCAGCAGCCGTTGCCTGCAGTTTATTAAAATAGGAGACTTCCCTTCCTCTAGCACGCTCCCTAGCAGCATGCAAGATACGGAGGCAGCTAATCCGTACGTCAACATGATCGTGTGTTCTCTCTCTCTCTTCTCTCTGTTGGTGGCCTCGCGCTTTTCGCCCGGACTGCTAATCCCAGGTTTAAAACTGAACGTTGGTTCGTTCTGGGTTTAACCGAAGCTGAACTGTCGATTCCGGACCATTAGATACATTGAAAAGCAAGCAAGCACGCACGCACGCATCGAGGATTACTTAACTGCAGTGCGACTGCAAAAGCAATCAGGCTCGTCCGTAATATTTATAACGTCATTAGGGCTCAATTGGGGAAAATACTGACGGCAAACTTAAACACAATCCGTCAAGTCGCGAATTTTGGGGCTTTTAAGAAACAGACACTTTGTGGTTTATGCGATTCAATTCCTTTTGTCTGCTTTTTTTTCTGATGGAGAACGGACAGCGATATTGTGTGCTACATTGCTTCTAATGGACAACAGGCAGCGATATGGTCCACTGCAGGGCACTGAATGGAGAAGAGACAACAAAGTGGCCTACTGCAGTGTTTCGAATGGAGAAGAGACAGAAATATGGCCTACTGCAGTGTTTCGAATGGAGAAGAGACAGAAATATGGTTTACTTCAGTATTTCGAATGGAGAAGAGGCAGAAATATGGCCTACTGCAGTGTTTCGAATGGAGAAGAGACAGAAATATGGCCTACTGCAGGGT
>Ga0123357_10004055_pt1 | contig 17053 bp, 10 predicted proteins | sample TergutEmb28metaG_FD_89873 | JGI IMG/M metagenome (GOLD analysis project Ga0123357, IMG submission 89873) | Embiratermes neotenicus P4 segment gut microbial communities from Petit-Saut dam, French Guiana - Emb289 P4 | ecosystem: Host-associated > Arthropoda: Insects > Digestive system > Gut ... | reverse complement strand
GGATGTATTAACATCCGAAACATGTTGAGCATTAAATAATGAAATAATAAAGCAAGTGACATCAAGTTGGTCTCTCTTTATTCAACTATCAAGATGATGCACGGTCCAATAAACATAAGATTGGCAAATATCTAGTTTGACACTGGCATGCTAGGTGACTGTAAGCTAAAGAAAAATGTTCTTGTTGTTTAAAGGGAAAGGACTTATGACATGAGCATTCTTACTGTGGATGCTCTCACCTGTTTAAGTAATGAGAATGTTTGTCTGACATGAAAAGACAAAGTAACAAAGAAATGGAATTAAAGTTGCCCCAGTTGGGAATACATGTTGAGAGAGTTACACAAATACTGGGTGTGCTGTTAAGCCTTCTCCTTTCCGCCCGCTTCAAATGTGTCGGTGTCAGAAGTCCAAGTTCATGTAGAATTGATGGCACCGATCTTTGATTCACAAAGGGGATTGCACGTGTTGCTGTAAGCAGAAATGTGGCAACTCTAAATTGGAGAGGCAGGCATGTCTTCCCGACCTACAGGGCTCTGGAAATTGCCCTGTGCCATTTCTTTTGTTTTTGACCTTGAGGGTGCAGAGAGAATTAAACATGCACTGGTAAACCTGAAGAAGGGCAGCAGTAACCCATTGAAAAACCTCTTGCAATCCAGTGATGGGTCATGACCTTGATTTTGAAGTAACTGGTACACATGATGTGAATTTGACCCTAGCACTGTAATGTAGGACTAGTGAAGTGGTATGGATACATGCATAGCATACCACAGCACATTCATGTTATGACTGGAGTCCATGTATGACGTATAAACGGTTGTGTTTCCCAATTAGTTCATTATCATTATAAATTCAAAGAGGATGAAATGGGCAGGGTGTTTTACATGAGGAAAAGAGGAGGATGCAGACAGGATTTTGGTGGGGAAATCTGAGAGAGCAAGACCAGTGGGAAGACTGAGGTATAAATGGGAGGGTAATATTAAAATGTGTTTTTAAGAAATGGGTTTGGTGACAGCTAGTGAACAGGATCAGGACGGAACTGCAGTTCTGTCCTGATCCTGCTTGCAAGCTGCCAGAAAAACCTGTATGACATATACCATAACTGTGTGTACAGTGAAAAACTCTTGATGATGGACAGAGGAACTGTCCAAAACATGTAGAGTTTTATTCCAAAAATAAATTTGAGAAATTAGTGCATCTGGTTGGTTTTGTCATAAGAATTTATCGCGATGCACGGTCACCTGAACATCAAAGAACTTTGTCTTGTTCATATCCATTCACTGATGTCACTATTTCACATTCACTAATGTATGTGAATACTATAATCTAACTGGTACAGTCCTACATGTTTCAGCCCTCAAGGCTCCTTCTTCAGGGAGTGATATATTTCGTGGGCAGGGTCAACAGAGAACATTTCCAGATGTGAAGACCACATTAAAGAGTGGCGTGTTGCATGCTACTGGCAGTTTGGCATGTATTTTGTTGTCTTTGCTCACAAAATGAATCAGTACTCCCTGAGGATGGCCCCTTGAGGGCTGAAACATGTAGAAGTGTAACAGTGTGAATAAGTGGTGTTAGCATATATAGTGCATTAGTCTGATTTTTATGTAAAATAGAGACAGTGCTGTTAGAGAAGGCAGAAAACAGATGTTGAGATTCCACAAGTGCAAGAAGTGGTATTAAGACGACCAGCCAGGCGAATTTCGGGAGGGCGCGCCAAGGAAATAAAACCGAAACCGCTGTATTTCTTTGTAAGCTGACTTGGCAGCTTGGAAGATATCTTCCTTCTCTTTCTTTGTTCTTATTTGATTACGCTGCATTGTTACCGCTCGAGTAATGTGTGGGTTGGAACGAACAGTAGCTTATCTGTGGTAGCTGCATTGTACAACAGTCTTCTGCAGCGTTCCGAGCAATGAGCGTAGTTTTAATGTAGCTGTTAGAGCAGTGAATGTGTAATAGGGACAATGAGCCCCACAGTCCAGAGATTTGAACCAAATACAGTTAATTAATAGCAGCATTATACGATCGCCACATTAATAAGTGAAGTATTTGACCGTGAACCCACGGACTAGCTTTGCCTACCTTGACCCCTAACTCGTGAGTTGAGTAGTTGGGAACAGCGCGTGGTAAGCGAAAGACCAACGGGGAGAGAGAGAATCAGGGAAACGAGGGATCCGAGATTCAAGGGATCGTTCACCGAGCGGGACCTGGTGTAATTACGTGAACTGCACTGGATGTGCGGTGGAAAAGCTGGTGAAGTTTTACGAGGTCATACTGGACCAACAAGAGCAGTGTTATTCGAAGTGCAGAGGACGTGATAAGCTCTTGTTCATTAACCTGTGGTTGACTGCAGTTCTAATAAATTTCTGTAGAAGAACCTGTGTACAGCATACTCATTTACGTTACAGGCGTGAGATAGAAAGATGGGCGCGGAACAGCAGGTAATTATGGATAAGCTAAAGGGTTTGAAATGTGACATGATGGCCGAACGAGTCAGTAAAGAGTGACATAATAGCCGTCGTTGAAGATAAGGCGGGCAGGTGCATGGGCATCATTAAAGAAGGGCTGAAAATGGAAAGTAGTATCGTGCGCGCGGGCAAAGAAGACCTGCGCAACGAAGTAAGTGCAGTGGTGGTAAAAAAAGGTAAACGATGGCCAGGCAGAGCTGGATGAAAAAGTGACCAACAGACTCGATAAGCGGTTAAAAGGTGTGACCTCCATGGTTGGATAGCGATTCCACAACCTCCAGGAGGATTTTGACGGGAATATTGAGGCCGCGCGGTGAGAATTCGAGGCCTAGTTAGCGGCATTGAAATCCCGAACGAGACACACGGGTTGGGGGGCGACGCAGGCAAAGCGAAAATACCGAAATTCGATTGTTCAACATTCTGGGTAATGATCGTTCGCCAGTTTGAGGCTGCGGCTGTCCACAACCATTGGACACCCAGGGAAAAGTTCGTCCACATCCAAATGTTTGTTCAGGGCCAAGCTACTGACATACTGCACAGTGTCATAGCCACAACATTATGTGAGGACATATTTGGACCACAGCAAGACCGATTTGGGGACCACCAGCTGGCGGAAGCACGGTCACAAAGCTGATGGCCCAAATGAGAGGCGAGGTAGTGCTAGCGTTCGCCACGGCAGTACAGCAGCTGACGCACCGGGAATTTGTTGGGCTGCCCGTTGCTTGTATTCAGATGGAGGCCACCAGCGCTTTCATCGACGAAATACGGGACCAGGAAGTGAAGCAGCGCCATCTCGTTGGGGGAGACCGGGCGCCGAACGAGGCTCCGTAGTAGGCCTTGAAGCTTTCAGTTGCCGAAGTGCGTCTGGGCCACCCGCGAGACTGTGAGAAATAGGTAGGGCGCATATAAAACTTCGCGCTAGGCGAGTTAAGTCAGTTGCCATCAGTGACAGGTAACCGACGGTGCAGCAGCGGGATCCGCCAGACCAGGGATCGTGAACCAAGCGGGATGACGTGTTGTGGAGAGTGCGAAACTAGTGAAGCATACGAGGCCATACGGGACCTAGAAGAGCGCTGTTACTGAGGGTGGGAAGTACATCGTACGCTGTTGTACAGTAAGCTGCGGTACTAATACGTTTCTGTAAAGTAACGTATGTACATAATATCTGTTTACGTTACAGCGTGAAATGTGTGTGCAGACAGCGGATGATTATAGCTCATATATCTAGAAATGCGCTCCTAAATATTGTCCTAGGCGGTTTCCCCATTTTTTCCCCCCCTCCACATTTCCATTCACGACTTTGTAAGCTCTTATATCCCACAGCTATTATTATCATGTACATTTGAAGTGAGTAATTGTTGGAATTTGTTATCCCTTTATTTATAGATGGTGATTTTTCTGACGTATGGTGAAAGTCACTGCTGTGCAGGCAGTTCTTTTGAGGGTTTAGTTGCTTCTGTTCAATCTCACTGTCTAATTGGAGTATCATGTTTGTGGAAAAACAGACTCAGATGTATGTATTGTGGTGTTCATTTCATGTCATTGAAATTGATGTGATAGTTGGAGTTTGTGTTTTCTGTTTATCAGAACCTATATGCTGCTAATTTGTGTCTGATGAGTTGGTTGGGCATGAAGTTTTCAGTCTGGTTATGTTACTTGGATGCATTGTGTGATCGTGTTCACATGTTTGGGGTTTGGGGGTTAATGTGTAATCATTTTGTGCATTATTTCATTGTAACTGAACTGTGTACAATAGTTCTGTCATGAACACCTAAGGGAACACTTGTCTGTTTAAGGGGAGATGCATTTCAGAGTGAACATGCCAGTCCAATAATAGTGTTTGCCTCTACTTTTGATCTCATTTTAGCATGTTGGGTGTATAAACCATTCTGGAAGACACTTGTGTAATGTCAAAGTAAATGACTTTTGGTCACAAAGTTTAGTTGTGCCAAATTACACCTGCCTAGTGTTGTTACTACCAGAACATCATGGAAATTGTACTCACTTTTCTGTCAGTGTATGTGTTGTCAGGGATTATTTGAAAGAGTGATATGAGTTTTAAAAAACTTTTATGACACTCTCTCCTCAGTGACTGCATTATCACAATAACATTTTTGGAATTGTGGCTGGTTGTACTCACGTAGTGGTTTCTTTTGCAGGATGTGGCTAAACTGACTGCCCTGTCTCCGGAGGTCATTAGTAGACAAGCAACAATTAACATAGGTATGGACTGAGTTTGAGATTCTGACCAATCAGAAGTGTTTTGAAGTACTTAAAAATTTGCCAATAAGTCAAAAGGAACAAAAATTAGCAAAGGACTATTTAGATTACTAACTGAACACAGTATATCATTGTAAATTTAAAAGATTATAGTTTTTAGGCTTTGGCAGTAGTGTTGTTGAGGTGCTGAATCACTAAGTGTTTTGGTGCCCAGCATTGCAAGAAAGTCTGTTGGGTCTTCATTAGATTTTTGACCCTTTATGCTCTCTCATTACATCAGGCACCAGTTACCTTGTGACATGGTACCACATCCCTAAATACTGGATACCGGAGCTTGTATGTTTACAGGTGTTATCATGTAGACATCAAATGAAAAACAGAAATAATAAGCCCAGTAACAAAAACTGTATAGTAGTTGTCTCTGCACGGTAACAAAGCTGCACTCTCCTGTAGGACATTGGATCATGTAAAGGAAAGAACTGTACTTCACTGCATTGATTCGTGGTAGGTGGATACTGAAAAAAGGTGTTGAGTGACAGACATTCACTAATCTTACATTGTTCTCCATCTGCTCTTAAAAATTAAAGTAGTCATTTTTCAGTCTGTGAAGTTTTGTATGTTAATTTTAATAGTTTCAGTGGAATGATTTGGTTTTCAGAGTTTCTTCTTTATCAGTTGGATTTATAAAACATACAACCAGTTTTTTATATGGTAATTAGTTGTTTTCCTCCGGGTTTTATCACCGTGACTTTTTTTGCCCTGTTTACAGTTTAAGCTTGAGTATGAATTTCTTAATAATTGCATGCATGTACACACAACTCCATAATCTTGGTGTGTGCTTCTGCCATTTCTGTTTGATACAAAAAGTGTGTCATATGCGGAAGTGTTTGGTTCAGTGGTTTAGTTAGATGTCATGAGAGTAAGTTCGGTGAAAAAGAAGCATAATTGTGTTCGTATAATGATGGCTTATCATGTATTAAAAAGGCTTTCCCTTAGAATATAAATTTGAGATCCATATATGTACTGGCTGGTATTGTAAAGTGTGCATCATGTTGAAGCTGTTGTGACATACACATGTACTGTTGATCTTTAGTATGGATATACAGCGTGATTCAAAAAGATGGACTCAATTTCGTACGTCTATAGTTCCTGAACTGTACGTGATGTGAATGATCTACATAACATTTGAAAGAGGAGGTCTTAGGTTTTCAAATACCACCGCTAGAGCGCTCCCCTAGCGCACAGCTGTGCAGTAGCATCAGTTGAGAGCAAAATGGCTAATATGCAGCATAAGATTTTTTGCGTTGATTTTATTAAAACTGATTCGGCGACTGCTGTGCAGCGTGCGTTTCGTCTTCGTTTCAACATTCCACCTCCAACGAGGAAGAGCATTTGTCATTGGAATCACCAATTTGAGCAAATAGGCTGTTTTGTGTAAAGGCAAAAGCTCCGGATGACCACGTGTATCAGAGGAGAACGTGAGACGAATTCAAGAGAGTTTTGAGCGTAGCCCATGCAGGTCAACCTGTAGAACGAGCAGAGAACCGTAACCATCTGGCGTGTCTTGAGGCGCCGTTTATTGTTCAATTGAGTCCATCTTTTTGAATCACCCTTCAGACTTCTGGATGGTTGATGGTGCCATCTGGGTAGAAAATGACTGCAAATGTTGATACTAACTATTTGAGTTAATCGTTTGGTCTGTCTGCAAGTTCTCAAATTCACCACCAGCAGTGAAAATGGCAAATAGTACAGCATTCTGTCACTAGTAATTCAAGCATTTCTGTATTCTGAATAAGGCGAGTGAGTTTTGCAGCCATAACCTTCAGCGTTGCTTCTCAGTGGGTGTTTTTTGCGGAATTAATCCAGTATGATTCGTGACTCCAATGGCTGGTTTGAAAGGACGGTGCATCTGTGTTAAGTTTTGCTTCAGACTTCGTAAAGCTGAGTCAGAAGCACTTGAGACAAAATGTGGGTTTATTGTTATCACCCAGAAGTTAAACTACCATCTTCAGTTTTGAAGCCAGTTTTGTTCATGTCCCAAAAGAAAATTGACATGCCAGGTCAAACATCACTTTTTTTCTTTTGTGATGGCATTGTTCATCGGGTCCATCCAAACCAAATGGATAACAAGCATTGCCACCAGGAACCCTTGCAACATCTAGGTGAAACTTAGAAACTGTTTCTTAATATGAGAAGTGCAGTCCGGCACACAGCAATGTGTAGAACGTTTTGCAAATGTTCTGTTTTCCATAAGCATAACGTAATTTTAAACTTTTTCATCTTTTTCATCAGGTACAATTGGTCATGTAGCGCATGGTAAATCTACGGTAGTGAAAGCTATTTCTGGTGTTCAGACAGTGCGTTTCAAGAATGAACTGGAAAGGAACATTACCATTAAGCTAGGTAAGTGATACAGTATTATGCTCTGTGTTTTGTATACAGGGAACATTTATAGTGGTGAGAACCCTGCATTCAGAACTACTCTAATGCACATTTGCTACATGTTAACAGATAAACAGTTCTGAATGTACAAGAATGTACATATGAGAATGAATGGTACTAGGGGCTCATTATTTTGCAAGTTAACTTGTGAGATTAAATGTGGGGCTTAGAATTTTAGAATAAAAAGAACAGAGTTTGTACTTTGTGCTGTCTTACTTCTTCAGATGCTATGTACAGTGATGGATACAGGTGTAAGGTTTTTAGTGTCTGGCAGCATGGCTGGTATCGCAGGATATCCAAGCATTTGCAAGCTCTGTGTGTGGTAAAGGTGCTGTGCTCGGGTGCACAGTAAAATACGATGCCTATACTTGTGGAGTAAAAGGTGTGACTGAATTGTGAGTGTGGTTCAGGTGAATGTTTAGAGGAATGGGAAGATGGAAATGTTACTTATTCCATTCATTTTCAGTGATTTGTGAGAATTGTATATGAAATGTTTGCTGCCGATGGCAACAAGTTTTGGTTTTTGCATGGGGTTGTAAAACATGGACATTGTATTCATCTCTCTCTTCCCCCCAAAAAATCAAGGTAGGGTGCAAAGCCCTGTTTTGAGGGTCATGGAACTGTTATTTCCATTTCTTTTTTGGCTTAAGTTACATGGTTCTCTAAAATCATGTATGCCTGTCCCATATCTTTTCTGTGTTTGTATTCCAATTTTATTGATGGTGTCTGCTATCATGTACTATATTTTCTGTTTCGATGCATTCCTTTACACCCACTCTTCTTATTTTGTCAGTATAACTCTCAGTACCTGTCTATTGAATATATTTCTTTTTGTTTGAATTCCTTAGCTTCTATGTTGTCCGTGCATCAGAAATTGGTGATCTTAAAAGCACGTTTTGCATCCTTGATTATACATCTTTCTACACATCTAGCCAAAAGTATTTTGAACAAATCTATCAGTTTGTTATAGTCCTGAATATTGGAGATTCATGCTGACTTTGTTTATTGGCACACAGTATGCTGTGTCGCCTTTTAATCTGTATGTTATAGAATTATCTGATTTTCATTATTGATATTGTATGTCACTTATTTTAAGTGAAGGTACTTTCAGCTGTGCATTTTTAATTGCACATAATAAAAACCAAGGACACTGCAAATTGTAGATTGCAGTTATGTTATCTGAAGTGCTGCTGCATTCGTCTTTCCGTCATGTTGTTTTTCTCACCTGGAATGGCTGATAGTTGAGTGCAGAAAATTTTAGGAACTTGTGACAGTTCTTGTAGGATTTGTTAGAAGAATGGGAAGTAATAATCATTACTGCGAATTAATGTACCTTTAGGTGTGAAATCGTATAATAAACTTGGACAATTTTACTGTGCTGGAGTTTTAGTAAAAGTTGCTGACCCCATTGAGTTCTGTTTTCTTAATTCAAACTCAGAAGATCAAGTTCTTCATAATTATGAAATGTGTCACTCCAGCACCTTTTAGTACTGCTTAAAAATGTAGTGCTAGTTCCATTCAGTTGCATAAAGACACTTTGTTATGGGGCCAGTCATTGTACTTGGCTGGGCTTCATAATGTTGCAGGTGTCTCATGCTTGGGTCAAAGGAATGAGTATTTAATGGTGTATTAATTATTTGTCATGTATGAAATTGGTTGGTTCATTTTAATGACCTAGTTCAGTGATTGTGTTCACATTTTATAAGTTGGTTAAAGAAAGAACCCAGTCAGACACTAGCTAAGAGCTTCCTTATTTAGAACTTTTGTTAATAATGCTTGCAGTGGAAATGTTGCCGGTGTGTATAACAGGATAAATATGGTAACAAGTGTAAATGGTAGACTTTTTTTTTAGGCAAGGTTACATGTGTGCTTAACCTTTTTGTGCCGGAATTATTTTTTTAAATTTTAGCACACCCTGTATATAAAATGTGAATAAAACAGGAACTAAATAGGTTAGAATTATGAAACAAACTGCTTTTTGAAGAGAAAAAAAAAAACGGACAGTATATACCATGTTTAAAATATTCAGTACCTGTATTTGTTGAATAAATATATAAAATGAAACGTTTAGAGGTTAACGGTGCTGTACGACCACTATAGGTGTCTTTAGGCGTCAAAGGGTTAAACACACTACTTTTGAGGTATAAAGCTGTGCATATTGTGTATGTTTGCAATATGTTAAAGCTGAGTAGGTCGTCTTCATGATTCAGTTCTTTTCTAATGAGAAAGGAGCCCTTTAGTTTGAAGTTTATGTGTAACATTTTATGAAGATGAGTATGATTGAGTTGAAATATTATGATGCAGGGTTACACGGCTTGTGAATCCTTATTCCCTGCACTCTTAATATACATTACGTAATGAAGACACAAGTATGTTGGTGTTCAACCTTTTGGCGCCAGAATTATTTTTTTAAATTTTAGCACACACTGTATATAAAATGTGAATAAAACAGGAACCAAATATGTTAGAATTATGAAACAGACTGCATTTTGAAGAGGAAAAAACAGAGAGTATATACCATGTTTAAAATATTCAGTACCTGTATTTGTTGAATAAATATATAAAATGCAACGTTTAGAGGTTAGCGGTGTGGTACGACCACTATAGGGGTCGTTAGGTGTCAAAGGGTCAAACTGCAGTTGCCTCTGAAGCTGGACATAGTTGCAGATGTGTGTTTAATAATTCTTGTTGAGTCAAACTGAAGAGAAACACAGCAATTTTACAATTCCAGGAAGCCTCACGCCTGGGACTGAAGGGAGCTTGGAAAGGCCCACCACAGCTGAGGTTGAACCTGTACCCATAGAGGACGAGGACTGTGTTGTCATTTCAAGTAAATGTGAGAACCGTGTGAAGGCAGAACCAGAGAACGTGCACAAGGTGAAAGCTAATAGTGTTGGGTTGATGGCAGGGAAAGGGAGTAAAAGGAGGAGGGTTTCAGAAAACCCTGCATTTGAGGAAGGTGAGCAAGAGTACGAAGTGGAGAGAATTGTAGATCACCTTAGAGTTCAGAATGGTGGATCTCATTATCTGGTGAAATGGAGAGGCTGGGCCAAAGAAAATAATACATGGGAACCTGAAGAGAATCTCGCTAATTGTAAGGAGATGTTGAGAAATTATCATAAAAAATTAAAAGTATGTAGATCAGGCTCTGCTTCCATAGCAACACCAATATATGAGGATGTGGAGAAATTCAAAGAAAGTCTGGGGCATCCAACCAAAGAAAATTTGGAAAGTTTGATGCAAACATACGCAGCAACAGGCTGTCGAAAGTTTTCGGTGCCTACAGAGAATGATATAGACAACAAGATTCTTCATTTGTTAGAATTGCCCAAGGATAGACGGAAACCCATGTCAGTTCAGGAAATAAAGGATGATATTTTGAAAAGAGAATTTAATTTTAAACGACAGGAACAGCTGAGAAAACTACATGTCTTTGAATTGGAAATTAACGCTTTGTCTCCAGATAAGGCACTCATAAAAGTGGAGAATTTAGTGGATCTTGAGGAGATACCAACCAGTTTTACATATGTTCATGACTATCTACCAGGAGAAGGCATCACAATTCCTGATGACCCACTAGTTGGCTGTGACTGCCAGCCAGCCTGCAGTCCTGATTCTGGAAACTGTTGTGGCAAAAAGGCTGGAGCCACGTTTGCCTATGGCCCTGATCATCATCTTATTGTTCCTGTGGGAACACCGATATATGAGTGTAACAAGCTTTGTAAATGTGGCGTCAATTGCTTAAACAGAGTGGTTCAGAAAGGGTGTACAGTAAGCCTGTGTGTGTTTCGAACAGGAAACGGTTGTGGTTGGGGAGTGAAGGCTTTGCAAGCTATACAGAAAGGTTCATTTGTTTGTGAGTATGTAGGTGAAGTGATTAAAAATGAAGAGGCAGAGAAAAGAGGGAAAATATATGATAAAGAGGGTAGAACCTACCTGTTTGACTTAGATTACAATGATGGAGAGCATTATCCATACACAGTTGATGCAGCTATGTATGGAAACGTTTCACATTTTATAAATCATTCGTGTGAACCAAACCTTGCAGTGTTTGCTGTGTGGATTAATTGCCTTGATCCCAATTTGCCAAAACTTGCTCTGTTTGCCACAAAAAACATAAGTAAAGGTGAAGAAATAACATTTGATTATATGTCGCAGTCTTTAAGGGGCAACAGCAGTTCAGGTTTGGAAAGCCCCTCACCATTACGTACGCGTCTCTCTCTGCCCAGTGTTGAAAATTCAGAAGTATGTTCACCAGGTTCTTCAGAATTGGATGACGGATCTGTTCATAAAATTCTTTGTAGATGTGGCACGAGAAAGTGTCGGAAGTACCTGTTTTAACTGGAGGTTTTTGTCTATGTTTTAATTCAGTTTGTGTAATAACAGAAACTGTGAGATGTTTTTATAGAGGACATCCTGTAGTGTTACAGAATTCGAAAGACAGTAATAAATATATTTATTTTCAGTCTAGTGACCGAAACCTGTCTCCTGTAAGTTAAATAATTAAATGTTGTTGTGTTTGACTGAAAAATATATTTATTATTGTGTGAGGTGTGATGATTTTGTATGAATCCATGTGGTTTGTAGCCTTAGTGCTGTAGGGTATGCAAGAATTCAATTCAGTTGAATTATCATTTATTAATATAGTATTTTAACAGCGCAAATGCCAGCTGTAAAACAAGCACAAAATAAATGCAACAAATATCGTATGAAGAGAGATTTACAAAAACAAAAAAATTGAATTGTTTTGTTTTTTTAAAAAAAATGTAGGGCTGTTTCAGTCATAACATAGTTAAATTTGTGTAGTCTATTTTGTTATTTTAATGTGTTTTTTAAGAATTTGACTTCTCCAGATTTGTAGACTGTTTGTAGTGTTCAAGTGCAGCAAAATGTTCAGGGTTTATTATTTTGTCATCATAGTACTGTTTGTTTAAAGCAGTTGCTTAGAGTGCTGTATTGAAACATAACAAGTACGGTAGTCCCTTTGTCATTCGGACTGTGCGGGAAGAGTGGGTAATCTGGACCAATGAGAGGAGATTGTGTGGTATAGGTAACATAAACAGTCATCATACAATTCTAAAGTAAAACCCCTTGAGTGGCAATATTGTACCTTACATAATATAATAATAATTAATTTCAGTCCAATTCTTGTTTATTAATGTACAGAGTCTACAGCAAAATGGCCAATTGCAGAAACAGCACAACATTTAGACACAAATTAATAAATGACAATAAACAGGACACAGATACAACAGACATCAAATACACAAGAACAAGACTGTAAACAAATAAAAGAAAAACAATGTGGTAGGAAAATGAGTATAAAGTAATAAGACAAAGGTCCTAAACCCAGAAGAAATATAAATAGGTATAAAAATGCTACAGAGTAGTGAAGATGTTGAAACTGCATACGGAAGATTGCAGATTAAAACGGTAACCACAAAACCATTGTACGTAACTATCAGAAAAGCCCATGAACACTAATTGTGAGTCTTTCCATTTTAAATTTTCATGTAGCGATTATATCTTTAATTTTCCAACTAAATGCACATATACATTTGAATATTTGTGTTGCTTTACTAAATATCTCCTATATGTTTAGGCGCTTACTGCGTCATCCTTAGGGAGAACTCTTTATCACTTCTCAAAACCATCTGCTTATTGTAAGGATGGTTGAGTTACAGAGCTTGGAATAAATGATGCTGTTTTTTTTTACAGAGTTGTTTACAATTATTAAAACAATATTGGACCATTATGGCTTAAAAGTTTTTTTAAAAGTGTTAAAAACCCTTGCCTAAAACGTGTTGACACTTGTCGGTAGAGAACAGCTGCTTCTTATAATATTTCATAATGTTGTTGCAATATATGTTCCTTCTCTTTTCCGGCTGTTGGGTTCCATTGGATAATCCTGAGAAGATCCCCCTGCTGTTGTGCCATTCTTGTGTCTTCTCAGGATTATCCAACAGACTCCAACAGCTGGAACAGAAAATGAATAACAATACCACAACACACAAGATGAGTAATACATAAATTATGTTTTGTAAAAGATGATACATATTTTCAAAATTTGGTGGGTTTAGTCTTCAGATCCTTGTCTATGCTTTTATACCAGTTAAGTTTGTCAGACTTGATTTTAATTTTAACAAGCTCCTGATAGTAAGAAAATTTGCTATAATAATACTCGCTTCTATTTTTCGTCTATCACCTATAAATATAATTCTTTTTCCAAATATGGTAAGACAGTATATAAGAAAACCATTGAGGGAATTTGGACTTTCTAATGAAACCCCGGAGGAACTGCTCAATCCATGCATGAAGAATAACATGGATAATACTGACTACTGCAGCATCCACAGTGTTACTACTACATACATTACCAGTCATAATTAAAAAGATAGTTGAATAGCAAGCTACAGTCTCCTTGTGCATATTTACATTAGGAATGCTCACGTTAACATGTAGCGTAGAATTGTGTAAATTCAAAGGAATTTTAATGACAATATGGATGGCAGGAATTGGGCTTGACAGCACCTACTGCAGCAAAGAATGTGCTTACGTGAATGAAATTACTAAAAACAGGTCAAGATAGTTGTCAATCACTACACACCTCGTAAGATCCGAGAGACACATTGAGGTGTGATTTGCAGCACCCTTTGATTTTGAATAAAAATGACAGTTTGATAGGGCAAACCTTCCTCCCAGTAGAAGTTAGGAGCACTAAACATTGAATCCCCAATCAAAGGAATACTTTTATTTTTAGTATCAAGATTTTTCTCCAAAGAACAAAAATATTTAGAAATAACATCCTGTTTGGTATTGGGGGCGGGGGAACATTCGTTACCAATAAGTAAACTACGGCTGCTTTGGATAGAAATTTTGACCCAGATGCATTCATGATAGAACTGTAGATCATACCTGCATTTAAAGTTACAGGCTGTAGATGATACTGCAATTAGAACACCACCACCCTAGATTTAGTACTACTGACCCTATCAGAACAGAAGATAATGAAAGAATCTAGAAATAGTTTTTCATCAAGACATGTTTCATTTAACCATGTCTCAGTTAAACAGATGTTCTGAAAATCCATGGAACATACATTATCAAAGAGTTAAGTTTGTTTGGTCCAAAGACCTCAAACATTTTGATAAAATATTTTGAAAGTAGATTAACTTTGAGGATTAGACAAGGAAAAATCACACATCTTTTCATCATGACATTTAACCAATATGTATGTTGTGTACAAACTCCCCATGGGCCTCATCTGACAGGACAACTAGGCCAGATTTAGAGGCAGCCAGTCTGCTGTTCAGGCTTAAGGTGTCCATAAAACTGTCATTAAACACCCATCAGACCACACTTGTGTTGCGGATAAGAGGAAAGTCACCTTCCACAACAAACGTGAAAGGAGGCGTATGCATTAAATTTGGGTTTAGGTTCTGTACAAACAGTCGAAGAAAATTTAAATTGCTCGTTTAAAGAGTTATCAACATCAAGCACAGATACTTGTGTGAAAGAAACGTGAAACAAAATTCTAGTTTTGACCTTTTTGGGAAACAATACATTGACAAAAACTAAACAATGTACTGTGACAAACTTAGGGTGAAAGATGTGTGATGACAATAATCTTCATGCAGAGAAACCACCATTCAAGATTTTTGGAGTGGGTGGTGTATTTGTATAAAAGTGGGAAAATGATTAAAATGAATTGATGATAGAAATAAAAAATATACATATATATGTACTCAGTCAAACACAACAATGTTTTTATTGCATTAGTGGCTACCAGTTTCACTTGTTATGACCATCATCAGACTAATGCTATACCAAACTTAAAAGGGCTGGTTACATGAAGTGCTTAAAAATGTCAAGTTGTATGGGATCCCGTTGATATCAATGTCAATATTTGATAACAGCCTTAAATTTTTGCTACCTTGTGATATGATGTATCGAGGTAATTGTTGTAGAGAGCTGTAAGTAAATTGAAAATATAAAATTGTCACATTGATATGCTGTGTTAGAACAGATTAAAATTAAGTAGAAATAGTCTCAGGTCACAGCTTGTGTAATTAGCTGCTATGCACAGACCTTTGGAATATTGTTCTTGTATTATTTGTCATATAAGCTGAGAGCTGAGTGGTGCTAGTAGAACATTCTGTGTCGTAATGTATTGTGACGACGGAGATGTATTATCTTCAGTACAGAGTGTAGACTTTTGTTAAAAGAGCAACCACACGGGAAATATAAAGGATGTAGATCAGATTATATCGAATGACTCTTAAAAACTAGGGATATAAATATTTTATTTACAATTTGCGTACTGTTACAGCAACTCAGCTCTTACATGCATGCAGCTAGTGTGGTGGTTTGTGGCTGAGCAAGGTCGAGGTGGATACAGGGAGTTATGGCGGTGAATGCCTTCTGAATGAACTTTTGCAAATTATTATGATATCGTTCCAAGGAATTTTTCTTTCATTTGCGTCAAGATATTCTTTTCTTTTTTATCAAGAAATGTGTTACAGTGTTTTGTATTATTTGCAACTTGTTATGTCATATACTCTTGTTCAGATGTAGGTAGTTGATTGAAAGCTGTCTCAGCTTCTAATCGTAGCATTCTGATCCAGTTTTTGTGTTTGTAACTAAAATTGTACCTTAGGCCTTTATTAAGGAGTGTCAGTTCATCGCTGGGGAAGACGGTGTTTGTTTGTTTTTTGTTGTTTTTTTTTAAAGCTCATGGTTCCATGCATCATAATTCACTTTTAATAAAAATCCAACCAGATGCAACAGTATGCAGATATTTATTTACTGCAAAGTCACTCTACATGTTTCGGGTGTCACAACACCCATCATCAGGAGTACTAAAAACAGTAACCGCAGCCTCCGGTACAGGTCATAATATTGGTACAGCTACTTCCCTCCGTGGCCTGATCAGGTGCTGTGACACCCGAAACATGTAGAGTGACTTTGCAGTAAATAAATATCTGCATACTGTTGCATCTGGTTGGATTTTTATTAACAGTGTTTGTTTTATTGACAATTTGGGGGGGATGAAATTCAGTCACATTGACTAATTTTTCTGTCTGAATGTTCGTTAATTTCCTAAGTTTGTCTTCCATTATTATTTTGCATTTGCTCCCAAGTTCTTCGTTTATAGATTCATTTGTGGACTTCTTAGTGGGGTATCATTCTTTTCCCCGTTCTTGTGCAGCTTTTAAATGTACTTTATACAGTCCATTATTGAGCGTTTCTTTTTCCATATGTAAGAATTTAATTTCGTCTTTGTGCCGTAGTTTTATTATTTTGTGTTTGGTCATTGTAGAAGTTGGAAAAGTGTTCGGTATATTTATTTTGGCGTACTGTGGTGTTAGATTCTTTGTAAGGCATTGATGATTGAAATAAATGTTTTCACAGCATTTCAGAACCTTCTTCTTAAATTCTTGTATTGCTTGATTGAACGAGCTTGACTAAGATATTTTAGTAGAGGGCATCCTGTTGTTTGAAATACAGTAATAAAAATATATATGTATGTATGGAATCGAACACAATGTTTTTATTGCATTAGTGGCTACCAGGTTCTGTCATTACAACCATCTTCAGGCCAATGTTATACAAAACTTAAAAGGGCTGGTAAAATGTAGTTCATCAAAATGTCAAGTTCTATGGGATCCCATTGACATCAATGTCAGTATCTGTTAACAGCCTTAAATTTTTGCTACCTTATGATATATATATCAAGGTACTTACTGTAGAGAGCTGTAAGTGAATTGAATATACAGGGTGTCCCAGAAGGAATGTGCCAGACCTCGGGAGAGTGTTCCTTATGTTAAAGTATACCGATATAACCCAAAACACCTATATCCAAAGTTGAACGGTTACGGAGATAATGGCCAGAGAAAAGTGCGGTCTTCTTGCGGTTCCACGTACTG
>Ga0123357_10004054_pt1 | contig 17054 bp, 9 predicted proteins | sample TergutEmb28metaG_FD_89873 | JGI IMG/M metagenome (GOLD analysis project Ga0123357, IMG submission 89873) | Embiratermes neotenicus P4 segment gut microbial communities from Petit-Saut dam, French Guiana - Emb289 P4 | ecosystem: Host-associated > Arthropoda: Insects > Digestive system > Gut ... | reverse complement strand
GTAATTTGTTCCTTTTTGGGTAATTGCCCGGCGTCTGAGTTCTAATTGCCGACGTTTCAGAACTCACTATCGGTTCCATCTTCATAGGCAGGTCAATGAAGTATGTCAGTGGCAGGATTGTGCGTGGTATATATACCTGGTTGGGTTTGGAGCAGGGAAGTGGCAGAGCCAATAGGAAGTGGTGTGCCCGTGCGGGGCGGTTAGTGGTCCAGCAGGTAGTGGAGGGGAGGGTGTATATAAGTGCGTGTGCAGGTGGGAATTACTGTTGTGTGTTGGAGTTTATGAAGCAGTGGCTTCCATGATTTGCTGAGATTGAAGCCCCCATCTCTGTTCATGCACCTGCACACGCACTTATATACACCCTCCCCTCCACTACCTGCTGGACCACTAACCGCCCCGCACGGGCACACCACTTCCTATTGGCTTTACCACTTACCCGCTCCAAACCCAACCAGGTATATATACCACGCACAATCCTGCCATTGACATACTTCATTGACCTGCCTATGAAGATGGAACCGATAGTGAGTTCCGAAACGTCGGCAATTAGAACTCAGACGCCGGGGAATTACCCAAAAAGAAACAAATTACATTTAGAACAGGGCGAAAGCTTAGAAAAAAGTATGTTTATTTTAGTTTATAAACAGCGATGTTCTATCTAATAATTTACGTTGTCTATCGACGATAGAATGTGAAATAACAAATTTCTGTTTGGAAGTATGACAAATACAATCACTCATGAAGTTACGGTATTAATTGTAAGCTGATTATCACAGAACAGTAGTTTGGCGAATTCTTATTTCTCGTCGTGAACTACTCGGAGTTTTGGATTTCTAAAGCCTTTTACAGCAACTGTGATCAAAGTATTTGTCATACGGTCTCTTTGTAGGTGGCTGTTTGCCACTTTTGTCGACGGGTGTACAGTACAGCGATGGCATACTAATTATTTTTCTGCATCCTTTCTGAATGTTTCCTTTTTCATGAACCATGTATATCTTCCACTGTACTTTAAACGTTCCATCTTTTCTTTATATCCGCATAATTGTGGTGGTCCAACGCGCAGTTTTTAAATGTAATTACTATGATGTTGAATCCCAATGCACAGAAAACAAACATGAAACAGTGAAAGACTGGGGGTTTTTATTAGTAAACTATCGGAAATTTCGAGACACGCAGTCTGTAGGGTGTAAGTATGCAGAGACTTTTCATATATTAGGTTTACCTGCAGTATGATGCCTAGAACTTTTTCCCAGTTGCGGGGTATTCATGACGCATTGGTAGCAGATGGTACTTACCACATCTTCACGTAGTCACCATTGACTGCGTCTCACTGTGTCAGTGAGGCTTCAATTTCGGCGTGGAAAAAGTCGGTTTCAAGTGTCTTTGTGTAGGAAGTAACAGATTGTTTCATGTCGACGTCTGCTCGCAACTCGATTGCCAGTCACGTGCTTCTTATGGACCCAGATAGATGGACATACCCGGACGCGAGACCACGACTGTACGGACAGTGGTTCATAACCTCAACTGCGTAGCGCCGTACCCAGTTACGAGTCCGTTTGGCGGTATGGAGACCAGTGACTTCCATCTCTTTGGACCGCTGGAGAATCACCTGGTTTGCGCTGATTATGGAAGTTTTGTGTCTTCTGGGATATGATGCAGTGTATTATAATAATTATGACAAAAGATCCGCCAGGAGGATGGTACTCTTCTTTCAGACGGCGAAAATGTTACCTTTATGCTAAACATGCCTTTGTGGTGATATGTAAAGGTGCAAAGAAATAAACCACCAGTCACATTTTTATTTTATTTTTGTCAGAGATTTAGTCTGTTTTAAAACACCTGTGGGCCAACTTAGCCATCTGAAATTAATACAAGGGTGTACGGATTGCGTGGGAGGAAATTAGAGACAAAGTACGTAGTATAAAAATAAATTACATTTGAATTTGTTTTACTTAAAGTGTAGTAATACGTGAGGTTACCTTATAGAAATAAATCCTGTGTGGTGGTGGTGGTTATTTCAACTGTATGGAGTTACAGCTGTGACAGTTATAGGTTATGTTCATTAAGATGTTCAGTTATGGCGTATAATACTATTTCATGATTATTTTGTAGAGTAGATTTGTGGGATTCCTTATTTTTAATGTATATTGCATGAAGAAATTACTGTTGTAGAATTTATTTTCTTGTATGTAATATGTGGACTTCCATGTATTTGAAGTCAAATATCAGAAGACGGCAAACCTATTTTTTTTAGATTCAAAACACCAAATTTTATGGAAATGTGTTAAGCAGCTGATGACGTATAGTAAAAGGACATATGTAACACTGCTCCCTTCTGTGACTTTTCTTCCCGCACTGTGCACATAAAACGCATTGCACATAACTTCGGCAGTGTATTAAAGCTACATATCTAGTGTTCGCTGGGAACACAGCAGCAATCACTGACAAGTAGTTATGAAGCCATGGCTTACAGGCTTTAATCCTAACTTTATTAATCTGAAGACTTAATTTTGAATAAACGTGGACTACCAGGGTCACAAGGGACTCACTGTCACCCGCGGACATAATTAAGATTTTGCCTCGTTATTTCCTGAGGAGAACATTCGTTCTTCCCTTTCAGTTGCTCCTACGAAATGCTCATGCCGTGAGTTCCATGAAGAGGAAGAATGAGAAATATTGTGCGTATTGTCGCTCTATGCAACCTGAATTAAATATTCATATATACAGAGCAATATCCCGAGTTTCGTGCTGTTCTTATAGGGACATTTTTCGCTTCTTGGAAGTTAATACGATTCAGAAAGTTGTGCTAAAAATACCTCAGGCCGCAACACTGCCGGTGTGGGCCAGTTAGAATCCCGACCGACACACCAACTGTCATGAATAACTTCCGTCGTGACTTTCTTCAGTAGTATTAAGTATTTCATTTAGGTAACGGCTGCTAACATCCCTTATAGTGCATCATTCGTTAGTGGTGCTAGTACGGACACTAATATAATCTGTGGTACTGGGAGTGGGGTAAAACAAACCACAGGGAATTGGATTTCAGAATTGTACATAATAACTGGTAGAAAAATTGGTGTTAGTGTTAAACAGCTCGGGAATGAATCAAATATGCAAGGAATTATACCCACTTCATTTCTTGTTGCTGGGAGAAAGCAGATCCTTCATTAATATCTAAATTTTTTAAGGAATACGGCCAATTCGGCACGTGTGATTTCCTTGAACGCTTTTTCTTTATTGTGGTTCTATTACGACAAAGGAATTTGTAGAAAACTCAACCGCATAACAGTAACCCCCTCGGTCACGGAGACATAGTTAACAAAAAAGTTTGTACCAAACAAATTGCGCGCTTCATTTGCACCGAGACACTTGAAAACATCCGTTCTGGATGAACCTATTTCCTTTATTTCACAGCGCGATGATATAATCTCTTCTTTTTTCATTGAAATATAAACCTTGCTAATAGAAAGTTTTCGTCATAAACGTCGCTGTGCTTCTACCATTCTTCTACTCGAATATTTCCCAACACAAGTCAGAGACGTAAACATATTATTTGTAAACCCGAGTCACGACAGTTCGGTAAGGGTGGTCTTCTCACGCCAAAAATCTTGACAACTAAAATGGAAAGTCACTTTTTTATAGCAAAGGAAATAATATTTCAGCTCATATGTAATAAGAACGAACAGGATAGCGACCAGACTGCTTAAATGGCTGCATGAAAGAAATACCATAAAACTGCATGTACAATTCTTCCTGAGAATGAACACTCGGTTGTTCGAAACATGTCGAAGGAAATATAATTAAATTAAACCGATAATTATAAAAGTTCGCATTTTGTTGGTTCTTATTACAAATGTATAACAAAATGCACGGTTCAAAAACCGTAAAATATTTTCAGCACCGAAAACAGGTGCACTTGCACGAAGAAACGTTGGCTGAGGTGTTCATATAAATGCCTCGGGCAGGCTGGGTCTGATTGCAGTAATGCACTGCGAAACAACTTGCAGACGTTCCGAAGAAAGCTCTATCCCATAAATTGGAGTAATTTCGAATTTACACAGACACACACGCTGACACACACACACACACACACGCTGACACACCTACACACACGCATACATACACATACACACGTACACGTACACACACATATACACACATATGCCGGTCCCAGTGACCGCGCGGTCTAAGGCGTATGTCTGCGGCCGGTCGCCTGCTGTGATCGTGGGTTCAAATCCCACCGGGGGCATGGATGTTTGTTGTTGTGATTGTTGTATGTTGTCAGGTAGAGGTCTCTGCGACGAGCTGATCACTCGTCCAGAAGAGTCCTACCGACTGTGGTGCGTCGTTGTGTGTGATCTAGAAACCTCTGAATGAGGAGGGCCTGGCCGCGTTGGGCCGCAGCGCCACAGGAAACATATATATATATATATATCGAATGTCGTATATTGCTCTAAAATTTGGGAATTGCGACTTTAAAGTTGAAAATGTTTAGTTTCTCCTGTACCGAGAAGTCTTGAGAGATCGCAGGTTGAACCTCGGTGATCGTAAACAACTTGTGTAACTTCCTTAAGTGGTATTGTTCTGGGTTAGTGCTTGGAGGGTATAGTGCAGCGCACGTCCCGTAACAGACAATGACACGAACCAATAATTACTAATTAGTGATTGACGTCGCATCACATACTGCCCGTATGTAACAGTTATAGCCCATAATGTAACTAATGGAATTACATGGCACAGTCTAAATTAATTAGATCGGTGAGGCCGTCCATAGAATTTAATATTCTTAAGAACAGCGAATATGACATGTTCGTGAATAATGTCAACACAGTCGTGAAGTACACAAGCAGGTATGTGAAGCTACGTGAACTAATTGTGAAAGTGGTGTTTTTTATTTTTCAAATTTGACTGCGATGCAACAAAGCAGACCCCAGTTTCACGCGACTAAAATCATATACTGTGTCAGCGTTACAGAATGTTAAGCGCAAACAATAATTATAACTTCTGTTGGTGGGACGGGTTCTGACACAACTGTACTAGAGTCGTTTTTTTTTGTGTCAGCAGTCTTAATGGTGTGACGCTTAACAGAGATTGCAAGCAACTTGGGACACTTTCTTAACCTTCGTTGAGAGTTAAGGACTTGTTACGGGAGAAGAAGAAGAAGAAGAAGGAGAAGAAGAATAATGCGGGAATGCCTTGAACTTCTTTATTCACATTTACACAGTTCTCATTTTTAACTCATTTTCTGTAGGTGAGAATCACAAACCTGTCTTCAGCACAGCGTTGAGCTACAGCAAGATTTTCCTTTTGGTTCGTTTATTTCGCTTGGTCTCTGTTGTTTTTAGTATGGTAGTCTGTGACCAACATTTCGCTGTGCAATTGCCTGACTTGTGTTACTCATCTTTGTGTATCATACACTTAGCATATACTTAATTTTGTTGTTAAATGCAGTTGTGTTTGTGCACTTATACACACGGTTGCATGCTGGATAGGCTGTTCTTGTACATTAGGAACCTGAATGAGCGAGATCGCTAGCCTGGTAATTTTCCGAGCAAAAGAGTGTTTTTGGAAGCTTGTTAAATAGTTTCCAATTAATAGAACTGACTAATATAATTGTGTATCATCAAACTTTATAAGAGTTACATTAGCAATTAACTTGGATAAGCATTAAGTCGAATACTGAGTGATTTACAATTGTCTCATACCCATATTTTCGTATGTAAAATGAGGACTGTGTGTGTGTGTGTGTCTTATGGATTCAAAACATTTATCTACATAAATAAGTAGATATGCTCACAGGCTTGCATTTATGCACATTCGGGATTACTTGGCTTTTGGCCTTTGTCCCTCATCCAGTGATCCAAAAGGCACGGGGAGTAACATACCGTTTCGAAAACTGGATCGGTTTCCGAAAGACGATTTTTTTTTGGGACAGTACACGTAAACAGTGGTCAAAGGGTAGAAGCTGAATCGAATATTTTGGCTGCTTCATATCTTGACATTAATTTTACAGTTATGTGACTGTGAGGTATTTGGTAATAAATATTTTGTCCTTTAAATTATAGAGGAATGACTTAAATTTTAGACGTATACGATACCAGTCGCATATGTACGTGTAGATTGTGAAATCGATTCCTTTGATTTCCGTGATTCTGAACTATGGAAAAGGGCTCTGTAAAACTTACTTTTTCCAACTCTGAACGTGCTACTGGAGGATTAAAAGCAGAGTAGGCCTGTTTAGTGGTCAAGCTGTTTACTTATACATGGCTTCTTGCGAAGAGTAATCCGATTTGACGTACCTTCACGCTCTGACAATATTTATCCGATAAAATTAGCCAACGGCTGTGTTCTGTCGGAAAAAGAATTTCCTGGTACGATACCGTATTTAGAACGCTCAACGCCCGCAGCTTATACCTGTCTATTCAATGCTCGTGCAGTTGCGGTTGCCGCTTGAACACGGTGAAGCTCTGACTCCATGAGGTTTAAGAATATCCCACCTAGAGATCGCTTGACGGAATTAATTTGACCACTGTGAATAGAAAATTGTTGAATTGATGTAACTTGGGGATATTAAAATCTGCGATCTGTTATCTATTCCACGGTCATATTTTTTGCATAATTTCGGTTTTAGAATGTTATTTGAATCCTGCATTAAGGAACTGGAGTCGTTATTTAGATACTGGCTACAAATACCTTAAGTGGATTTTTTTTTCTTGTACGGATGTGGAGGTTTGTCTAAAACATTACTGTATAGTGAAATTCATTTAGTTACCGAAGCAGAAATATTAATATAAGTAGGGAGGTGCGTACAATAACAGCTGCCGGCTGTGAAGCTTACAAGCACAAAACTGTCTACATGAATAATAAAATAATATTATATTAAAATTTATATAATTGTTTTCACCTGAAAGTCATCAAAATTTCATTTTATTCTTCCTCATTCTATTGATTTGTGGATTAAGCTCTGTGTTCTTTTCAGATTTTAGAATTGAAGCTTCGAATCGTTTAGACATTTAGTTATCTCTTTGCTTGGCAGATCGCACCATCCTGAACCTCAGTAACAGAAGGGGGGCCGATATACATCCGTGGGTCGGGTTAGTATTCTACCCACGATCGCAATATTTGAGCCGTTTCTGACTTAGCGCACCCTTAGTAGCAAATATCTCGAACAATTTGGTATTTTTACAGAGCATCCCACTGATTGTGTCCGAGAGCGTAAGGCAATACAAGCTGTCGTATCCGACAGCTGTCGTGCTTGCGGATGTGATCAGTGGAATGTTCTGCACTGCACACCGACAAGTTCTCGAGCACCAAAGCAAGATTCAGGAATAGTTAGGACGCGCTGAGAAAAAAGAAATGGACCCTACAACAATGTAATTCTTATTAGTTTTATATGTTGGGTGAGTGATAATTGGCCATGTAATTAACGAGATGGATTAACTAATGTAGAATGTGTACTCGTCTAATGCAACTATATTTATTGGTAGAATATGAAGTATTTTCTACATAAGGTACAACCACATGTTTCGGCGCTCGATAATGGCCATCTTATGTAGAAAATACTTTATATTCTACCTATAAATATAGTTGTGTTAGACCAGTACACAAATCTACATTAGTTATTTCATAGAACACAACGGGAATGACGAACCTCATGGTTAACGAAGTGGATATATTGTTTCCGAATATGGAGGACGCCTGTAGATGTGTGCGGCAGGCTCTCAGAGTCGTTGTTCTAGCGTCAGTTTGGAGGGTTTAACCACCCTCGCCGTAGTTCTTATTTTACTTCTTTTCTGTTTCAGTGTTTCAAAAAATAAGTAACTTAGAAAGTGTGGTGACTGGAAGTGATAATGATTTGGTGGTTTGGAAGTAAGCGGTAGTGGTTTAATCGACCAATTTGTTTGGAAGGGTAGAGGCGAAGGTGAAGGATCTCAGACAGTGTCACGAATTTGCCAGCCGAGATCCTCTTCGGCAAACCTTGGAATACAAGTTCAACCGCCACATCGCACTTGTCATTATTGAACCGTGTAAAGACACTAGCGTGTTACCCTTTAGTAACCAGCACTTGGGCATAGGTTTTGGTTAATAAATGTTGATGTGAACGTAATGAACGGTACGTACGACATTAAGAATAGCATGTTGCAAAACGTTACACCAGCCGCTGTTCGTATTTCTGGTAGCTCTTCTTATTCTTTTGGTGCCCAGCCTGTTGTTTCACAGGAATCGTCAAGATTGTTAATATTTAATATCTTCATTAATAAAATTTATGAATCGGTCTGCAGTTCCTGTTGCCTCGGGGTTGTCAAGAATACTGTAGGCTGTAAAACGTTTCAGTCTGATTCTGACGCAACGTATAAGTTGTGCTTACATAACGATAATGTATTCACTAATTTTGATGTCCTCTCTCAACCTGTGCACAGGACGGGCACCTACAGGTGTTATGATAACAGTTGCTGTATAATACAATTTTAACCTCCCGATGATGAGCACATTAGTGCTCGAAACATGTAGAGGCATATAATAAACTTATTATAAAACAAGAATTTGTGCATTAAGTTTCTTAATTACTAAGATTTTTTCCCTGTGGCGCTGCGGCCCAACGCGGGCCATGGCGTCCTCATTCATGAGGTTTCTAGATCACACACAGCGACGCACCAGAGTCGGTAGGACTCCTCTGGACAAGTGATCGGCTCCTCGCGGAGACTTCTACCTGAAAACACACAACACTCACAACAGACAGACAGCCATACCTCGGCGGGATTCGAACCCACAATCTCAGCAGGCGAGCGGCCGCAGACCTACGCCTCAGACCGCGCGGCTACTGGAACCGGCAATTACTACGATTATAAGATGGTTTTCACTATTCATAAATCTGCTTGTATGTCCATTTAACGTATGTATAAGATTATCGACTGCAATTATAAGTTGCATTTTCCTTGTGAGTTCAAGGGCTTGACATATTGTTAGAGTGTAAACTTCTCATTCACAGCTATGTAGGCCAAAATGTTTTCGCAAGCATTAATCATTTTACGAATGATTAATTACATGGTCCTCTTTTAAGACTCTTAACAGTCTTATTGTGTTATGCTGTGTCCTCTCACAGACTGTCTGTCACCTAGAGCTCCCATATATTGACGAATTCATTTAAACTATAAAGAGTCCGAAATACATTTATGGCATTATGTCGTTACAGAAAATTTTCTATGTGTACATGTGCTAACAAAATGGAGAATCTTCGTAGTTGCACCGTGCATGTTGATAATATTAGTTCTTTATTGTCCAAATAATACACACAAATTATTATAAAATCGTTATACAGTTAAAATCATTAAAAATTATAATAGTTGCTCTAACATGTTTCAGTTTACGTAAACCATCATCAGGGAGCTCTCAGCCTGTGCTTCGCCAAAGTTACAACTTTGACTTCAGTTACATATATCGTTATGTGAAGTTATCGGTATTGTGGCTGCATATTTGTTCCGTCCTGTTATGGGTGTGGAGCGTGCACTGTGCACAGTGAAACTGTGCACAGTGCACATGTTGGAGCAACTATTATAATTTTAAACGATTTTAACAGTTTACTAAATATGGAGAAGTGTCGGTCACGACTTCAATCTTGAAAATTGTAGCTTGATGCTGTGTTTGTAATTACTGGCTTCCAAAATAAGTTCAGTTGCGCCTTCTTCGTTGATACGTGCCGTTATTTTACGGACAGCCACTAGATTTAATCGGCAACTGATCGCTATTGGCAAGTATTCATTGTGTAAAGCCAATCATTCAGCCAGGTGTGTTTCTGCGACTGATTGTGACTGCAGGAACATTGATATTTGTGACTTTAGTTACATTTCGTTTAAGAACATAATTGAACCTCCGAATATTTGTGTTTTGCAGTGTTATAATATTTATACTAATTGCCTATATTATTACTGGTACTGGACATTAATTTTTTGTTTTCTATTTTTAAACAAATTCCGTCTTATTTTTTTGTTTTGTGTAATTATTAATGCTGTCTGTATAAATATCGATATAAATATCGATATAATCGTGAACAAATTAATATAATGTAATCCTATGTTAATTTAATACACTAATATTAGGCATGTTGTTGTGCAATTTATTACGTAATGTGATATTTTATATTGGTTTGATGTTCCTATGCTCTCTCTTTTATTGCCTTCATTATTGCTGTTCCACCACATTAATGACAAAGGATTGATTTATTATGATTATTTGTTAATTAATTACTGAGCCACATAAGTTCTTGTTGTAGTAAATATTCTCGTAATATTTTCGTTCTTAATCACGAAGCTGTTCAGCCATAATGGGGACTGGAAGTTTAGCGCCATGTATTTATAACCTAGGTATTCGATCGTCGTTAGCTGTGAGCATCGCGACCCAACCCCTTTACCCCTGAAATAGTTTCCAGTACAGTTTGATTGGAGACTGCGTGGGCCCCAGAGTAGAGCTGGACGCTGTGGAGAATAGGGAAGGACCTCTGGATTCGCGTCTCATTTTTCAGCCAAGTGCTGATTGAGTTTACGTGCCGAAATATCTCGGCAGCTTGCCGTTCGTTGTATTTAGTAAATCCTAGAGGCCGTATGTCTGTCAAGTTGTTTTATTATTTTCAGTTATTTATATTTAGTTTAATCTATTAGATTGCCGCTTATTTAGATTTTTTGTATAATGGGAAAGTTTCGAGACCTGTTGGCACACAACTCGAGCACTTAAGAATATTTTCGTTATTTAGAATGAGTAAAAGCTGCTCTATATTAGAGAAGAGTGTTGCAGTATATTCAAAAATATGGCATCAATGAAAGTTGCCATCGATATCTATGACGGTAATGGTTCGTATACAAGGAGTCCGGCTTCAAACAACGACCCATACGTTGACTAGTCTCATAGGGTTTTGTATCGTTTGTATATACTGCGAGGTGATGGCTGGGTATTGCCTAAAACTAGCCGTGCTCCTTTTCTGCCATACAGTTTCCAATTCATTACTTATTAAACACTCTCTAAGTCGGAATTTCCATCAAGCGAGCAGTTGAAAGTGTCATGAAACTGTGGAAGAATATTAATAATTTAATATCCGTTTCCGGTAGTCTATCTCATTTCTGCACATCAAGACAGATACAGGCCTTTGTCTAAAAGGTGTACTATAGTTTTTTTTTCTGCAGTAGTGCCCAATGTTATTTTAACGCTGGATTACTACGTACTATTTGATTAGATACAAAGGGTATCTAACTTGGTAAATGTAGGCTTGTACCCTTTTGAGGTTTTACATCATGTATCATGCACCTCGTTTTGTTGATTTTGGCGATCGCAGTAGCGTACTGCAGGTGGATGCATTATCCGCCTGAACCAAATTGCCACTGAATGGGGAGACAGTACGTTGCTACGAATCGTAGGATGACACCAAATATCTGCGGCAAGATTTCAACAACAACGCCGTGAAAACCTGAATAATTTTATTGTGGACCTACCTGGGCCCAGATCTCAGGTTATGTCGCTTGGTCCGTTGCTACGTGACGCTTTGTTCATGTTGTATTCATGGCAGCGGCAGAGTCCACCAGCGGGAAGACAGAGAAGTAGGATTTGCCACCTGCTGCTTCCTTATGACGTCATGTATCCTAATACAGGACCTACACACACGATCAGGAAAGCACTGTGCCAAAGTACCGTTGATAGTCAATGACTGAACATTGTGCTCTTTCAAATTTGGTCTATGCAGGACAGAATTTGAAGTGGTTACGCCAGTTCAGCGAAGTTTTTAACCATTCTGTGGAACAGATTCTTTCTTGAGAAATCATAAGTGGCTCGTCTGGGAAAGACGTTCCCGTATTTTGTGGAACCCAAAGATGCATTGCTCTTTTCACAAGGGCTAGCCAGTTATTACTTTTCTGAATAAGATAAATCAATTCCACCACCACCACCTCCTATTTATTTCGACGTCTACTTTAATTTTGTTCTACCTTCCACACTTAGGTCTTCCCAGTAGTTCTTTCCTTCAGTTTGCATTTCTCTTGTCCCACACGTTCCCTGCTTTCGCCGACCATATCATATTCCTTGATGGGATCATTCCTGTTGAGTTTAATTCATGGTGAAACTTCCCATGTTCTTAAAACTCCATTGTAATTTGCAATAATCTCAGTGACTTTGTAATCCTTTGCACGAGATATTTAGTCCAGAATTACTGGATTCTCTTGTCTGAAATAATTTGTTGTTTGATAGAGAAGATCAGTGAAAGAAGTCTTCATTTTTCCTTACAGTGAAACATTTCAGACTTAGAGATTAATACTGTGCATAAATGCAAAAAAGAAGAAAAGACAAGTTTTATAAGAGGCCACAATGATAAGCGCCTTATGGTGTAGCAGAAATTGAGAGGTTCATAAGTAGTCCTGTATTGTGTGGTGCTTCAGTGGAAAAGCGACCTTGCCTTCTGTTGTCTTTACAAATCACTGTCAGATGCTCACTCTGCTACTGTACATAAATCAGTGGCTCTAGTTGTCCAATTATTTTCGGTACAGAGCACAGAGAACTGAGATAAAATATTCTTTGCTTTGTGTGTCGTTAAATTGTCTGTGAATCGAGAATCGGTTTAGGACTCTTTAATCAAGACAGGGACTATACATATTACAACTTTTGTACTGAAATTCTGAATTCGGCCAGACGTGTTCGTTTGATTTCCAGAACAAACAATTACAAAATTTTCCTACACAACATCAATGGATTGGCGTGTGTTAAGGAAGATATGTTGATTGCAAGGTAGAAAGTCAATTTTAAACATTTATTGCATTAAATTCCTTCTTTAGGGATTTAAATTAAGGTTCTAAATTTTAATACAGTTTAAGCTCTGAATTACGTACAGAAACTTTTATGATAAACGTCTTTATAAAAGGAAAATTGATTGTTTTGAGCAACTTTGATCCGTTGCTTTTATTTCCCCTGCAAGTTTGTGAACCTGCTTAAGACAGATGCAAGCATATCATAATAATTCTGGTGTAATGAACGCACACAAATTAGCGCAGTGGCTCGCTTCAGCTGTTACTTCAGGTCATCGAGCCTTCGCAAGGAATCGATTATTCGCTTCACTTACTGTGACGTATCGATTCATTGAGATACAACGATGTAGTGAGGCGATTGACGAACTGTTGGAGATAGCGTGCAAGGAGAAAAGCAGGTGTACCTAGTGACAGCTTGTGCAAGGAGAAAAGCAGGCGTACTTGGTGACAGCTTGTGCAAGGAGAAAAGCAGGCGTACCTAGTGACAGCTTGTGCAAGGAGAAAAGCAGGTGTACCTAGTGACAGCTTGTGCAAGGAGAAAAGCAGGCGTACTTGGTGACAGCTTGTGCAAGAAGAAAAGCAGGTGTACCTGGTGACAGCTTGTGCAAGGAGAAAAGCAGGCGTACCTAGTGACAGCTTGTGCAAGGAGAAAAGCAGGCGTACTTGGTGACAGCTTGTGCAAGGAGAGAAGCAAGTGTACCTGGTGACAGCTTTGGGGCTGCGAGGTATAAACTTGTTTTTAAAGCATTTTGTCTTCGTATCAGTCCGTACCTCTCCAATTTGTGACCAGGAATGTGTCATTTCACTAAATTGTATTGAAAACCATGGAATTTCGCAGAAAACAAGTATCAAAAGAACTGATAAAATAGTATAATTAGGATGTCTGTAGAGAAGCATATGTTTCAGTGTTTATATTGTAAAAGGAAAACTAAAAAAACCTCACTTTTTATGGTAGGATTTAACGGAGGACTAATTAAAATTACCAGAAAATGTAAGTAATGTGTCCTTATGACCGTCTCAAAATATGTTTGTCCAATTTGTTGCTAACGTGAGCAAGGAATAAGTTTAAATAAGTCACAACACAACTAGTATCTTAGGTACTTTTATTTATTTAGGGTGACGACATGTTTCGGCCCAAGTTTTGGGCCATCATCAGGTCACAAGTATGAAATGAGGAAGCTGTACAATGTAAGTTATAAAATAATATGTATTGATCTAAATTCAACGAATTCGTTGAATTTTGGATCAATAAAATATAAATAAACAGAATAATATATATTGATCTAAAATTCAAAGAATTCGTTAGATTTTAGATAAATATATAATATTTTATAAATAACGTTGTATAGCTTCCTCATTTCACACTCGTAACCTGATGATGGCCCAAAACTTGGGCCGAAACATGTCGTCACCCTAAATAAATAAAAATACCTAAGATACTAGTTGTGTTTTGACTTATTTAAGTTTATTCCTTGCTCATATACTGAACACAACGGGGATGGCTCACCTAAAGATTGTTGCTAACGTATTAACCGTCTGACGATGCAGAATGTTTCATAATTTCAGTTGCTAGAAATAAATTTTGGAACACCGTTTGTAACCAACCGCGATTCAATCGATATCGACACATTATATACGGATCTAAACAACAAAAAATCTCCCCCACAGAGGAAATGTGTCATTTTCATCCACATGTGCCCGCAGTGCAGTTCAAGAAGATGGCCTATTCTGAAGCTACGTGCCGTTACGGCATTCACAACAACTGAGATGAAACTGGAAGATATGTGGCATACATGTGAATGATGAGCAGTTATGTACTGAACTTTAGGCGAAATATTTAATGGTATGAATTCATTTAGGACACCTGCAGTTTTATTGGTGAATAATGTAATTAAACCTGTTTTGGTTTTGCTTTCTTTATTGTGTCCTGTTTGCTGTAATGTCGTTGTTTGCGTTCAGAATATTTGCGCTCCTTCTGTTATGTGTCCTGTTTACTGTACTGTCGTTGTTTGCGTTCAGAATATTTGCGCTCCTGTTATGTGTCCTGTTTAGTGTACTGTCGTTGTATGCGTTCGGAATATTTGAACTCTTTCTGTTATATGTCCTGTTTACTGTACTGTCATTGTTTGCGTTCGGAATATTTGCGCTCCTTCTGTTATGTGTCCTGTTTACTGTACTGTCTTTGTTTGCGTTCAGAATATTTGCGCTCTTTCTGTTGTGTGTCCTGTTTACTGTACTGTCGTTGTTTGCGTTCGGAATATTTGCGCTCTTTCTGTTATATGTCCTGTTTACTGTACTGTCCTTGTTTGTGTTCGGAATATTTGCGCTCTTTCTGTTATATGTCCTGTTTACTGTACTGTCGTTGTATGCGTTCGGAATATTTGCGCTCGTTCTGTTATGTGTCCTGTTTACTGTACTGTCTTTGTTTGCTTTCGGAATATATGCGTTCTTTCTGTTGTGTGTCCTGTTTAGTATACTGTCGTTGTTTGCGTTCAGAATATTTGCGCTCTTTCTGTTATGTGTCCTGTTTAGTGTATTGTCTTTATTTGTGCTCGGAATATTTGAACTCTTTCTGTTATGTGTCCTGTTTACTGTACTGTCTTTGTTTGCGTTCGGAATATTTGCGCTCTTTCTGTCATTGAACGATCGGGTGTTGTCTCGACACCTTTATGTGCAAGAGATGAAATGAACGCTAAAATAAACGTTTAAGAAACAAGGTGTGAGATTTTATCTAATTAGTTCATGAAAGAATTCAGTTATGAACAACTGCAGAAAATCGGCCGAAAGGCTGGAACTTCCTTGAAAAGCTGAATGATTATCAGCTTCTTAAGGGTCGTTTTGGGGCTCGCCTTGGCGCAGTTGGCTGAGACACCGCGCTACCATCCGGTAGGTCGCAAGTATGATTCTCGATGGGGCTAATTTTTCATCCGCACTCTGTCCCTGGGTTCGAAGTAGCCTCTAACAAACATTAATACCATGGATGTTTATTGGCGATAAATGCGGCCGGTCCATAGGGCTGACAACTTTGCCACATTAATGTGCCGATTGTCTTGAAATCTGGTAGCCTCAATCTCCTGGAGCCCCGAGGGCCTGATCAGGCCTGTGTGCGGATAGAGTTGTTTTTAAAAGAATTTTGTTACTTGGAATGAGTAGCATGAATATTTCAGAGAAAAGAAAGAACTGATATTTTCTTCCAAAACTGCATGTGACCCACAAGGGGTATGAAACTAATATGTCGTGAAAATGTTCTAGTCTTTGTATGTCAAAATATCTCTCCGTACACTGACATGTTTCTAAAAAATAAGTAGCAGGTTTTTGTGATAGATATTACATGTTCTGTCATGTCGCTGGATTAATTTATTCAGGATTTGTTTAATGGTACCTTTACGTATGCAGGAAATGGTTTGATAATTTGTGAATGGTAAAGGTCAAGGTAAAATTGTTCCTTTGCACTCCGTGAAGATACTGGGGGAGTGGAGGTATAGTTCCGCGTATGGTGAGGTGTGAACCAGATGGATGCAAGTGGTCACATCCAAGGCCGCCATTAGCCGTTGAGTACGAGGCTTGGTGAACCCTTGAGCCTATCTGGACTTTCTGGATAAGAGCAAAACATCTTGCCCGTACCGGGAACCGAAGCAAGACTTTTTGGTTGTCCAGCTCATAACTAAGTCGTTATACGAACGTGGCTTTTCTTGTTCCCGTCTTTTGAATGGCAGCTTGTGTGTGTGTGTGTGTGTGTGTAAGTATGTATGTATGTATGTACGTAGCAGATAAATCTGGCGCTACACCCTGTTTCATAAGCTAAACCAATTGTCATTTCCGACAGAGTACATTCCGTCCCGGAGTGCGTAATTTGATCCAAGTACCAGAGTCTTTGTTAATAACCTGACAGTTCTTCAGCTTGTCAAGAAATTCCCCGCATCATATGGAAAACGAAGGTTCATTAGCGCATTCACAGCATCCCCCTCTGAGCCAGAACAATCGAGTCCATGACTCCCAATCCCATTTCTTCAAGATCCATTTTAATGTGAACCAACCAGATGCAACAGTATGCAGATATTTATTTACTGCAAAGCTACCCTACACGTTTCGGGTGTCACAGCACCCATCATCAGGAGTACTAAAAACTGTACCCGCAGCCTCCGGTACAGGTCATACTACTTGTACCCGTATGTATGTATGTATGTATGTTTGTATGTATGTATGTATGTATGTGTGTGTATGTATGTATGTATGTATGTATGTATGTATGTATGTATGTATGTGTGTGTATGT
>Ga0123357_10004053_pt1 | contig 17056 bp, 11 predicted proteins | sample TergutEmb28metaG_FD_89873 | JGI IMG/M metagenome (GOLD analysis project Ga0123357, IMG submission 89873) | Embiratermes neotenicus P4 segment gut microbial communities from Petit-Saut dam, French Guiana - Emb289 P4 | ecosystem: Host-associated > Arthropoda: Insects > Digestive system > Gut ... | reverse complement strand
GCGTATGGAGATCAATATACAAAGGACGCGAAGGATTCATAGAGATAGATTCCGAGACCGTGAATCCGGCACAGGTGTTCAAGGCCTCTGGGCATGCTGACGAGTTCGCCGACACCATGGTATACTGCACCAAATGCAAAGAACCGTTCAGAGCCGACCACCTGGTGAAAGGATTCCACGATAATCCTGATACGCTGTCGGTCGCGGAACTTGACTCACTGATATCAGAGAACAAGATAAAATGTCCGGAATGCAAAGGGCCTCTGGGCAAAGTGGAAGAGTTCAACCTGATGTTCAAGACAATGATCGGACCCGGTTCATCAAGGACCGGCTTCCTCAGGCCGGAGACCGCACAAGGCATTTTCGTCAACTATCTGAATCTGTACAGATACAACCGCGAGAAACTTCCGCTGGGCGTCATACAGACCGGACGTGGATACAGGAACGAGATCTCCCCGAGACAAGGGATGATAAGACAGCGTGAGTTCAACATGATGGAAGTGGAATTGTTCGTCGATCCTGACAACAAGGACTGGGCGAGGTTCCATGAACTTGAGAATGAGAAAATGCGTCTCGTGCCGAAGGACGGGATCGAAAAGGAGATCACTGTCCGCGAAGCGGTGGAAAAAGGAATAATAGCCAACCGCGTGCTCGCTTATTTCGTGTGCACGACACAGCAGCTTATGATAAGGCTGGGGATCGATCCGAAGAGACTGAGATTCAGACAGCACCTCTCGGACGAGATGGCGCACTATGCAGCGGACTGCTGGGATGCGGAAGCTCTTCTGTCATACGGATGGACGGAGATCACGGGGGTCGCGGACAGAGGATGCTGGGACCTCTCTAGGCATTCAGAATTCTCAGGTGCGGACATGACGCACTTCAAGAGGTTCGACGAACCCAAAGAGATGGAGATGGACGTTGTCAAGGCCAAACACAAAGCACTCGGCCCGAAGTACAAGGGTCAGGCCAAGGAGATAGCCGCGGCGATCGAGTCCAAGACGCCGAAGGACATCAGGAACGGTGAGCTCAAGATCGATGTGGACGGCGGAATTGCTCTGACGTCAGAGTTCTTCGAGGTCGTCCGCATTAAAGAAAAGGTTACCGGGGAGAGGGTCATACCTCACGTGATAGAGCCGTCGTACGGTCTCGACCGTATATTCTACACCGTGATGGAACACGCATACAGTTATGATGAGAAGGAGGATTACGTCACCCTGCGTCTCGATCCGGCAGTGGCACCCATAAAGGTGGGGATATTCCCGCTCATGGAGAAGGATGGATTAGACGACATCGCAGTGAAGATATACGAGGGAATACGCTCATCCGGTGTGGAATCGTACTACGACGGCGCCGGGGCGATAGGGCGCAGATACGCGAGGATGGACGAGATCGGGACACCCTGGTGCATCACTGTGGATTACGAGACGATAGAGAAGGGGAAGAACAAGGGAACGGTGACGATAAGGGAGCGCGACACCAAGGAACAGAGACGCATACCGGCCGATTCAGCCGTGTCCGTCATAAAGGAACTTACAGCTGGAAGATCGTTCGGATCCCTCTGAACCTGCCGGAAAGTCTGGCATTCCTTTGATATATAATACCTTTGGTCGCGGTTCCTTGGCGGATGCAGTATCACTGGATATCATTAAATGCTCACATCCAGATTCTCTTTCGGTGAAGCGATGGGTGTGAAGGATCTGCAGGATTTGAAGAAAATATCCATTTTGAGATCGCAGATAGACGGCATAAGGATCGACGACATATTGGAAACAGAATTTCCGACCGTCGGTCCGGATGACAGTATAGGGAATGCACTCTCAATAATGCGCGAGACCGGCTATCAGGATGTGCCGGTGGTGGAGAACGGGAACTATCTGGGAATGATAAGTTACGGCACGATACTGAAGAAAAGAAGTATAAAGATCGACAGCAAGGTCAAGAACCATATGAGGAACCTTCAGGTGATCTCCGAAAGTACGGGAATAACGGAACTTGCGGAGACGATGGTGACGAACAACTACCGTCAGCTTCCGGTGCTTAACAAGCACAAGAAGATCGCCGGGATACTGTCGCGGTCAGGCCTCATAAACATAGCTGCGGGCATCAAAGCATTCAGCGAGATCAAGGTATGGGAGATAATGACGTCCCCTGTGGAGACGGTGAACGGCTCGGATATACTAGAGACTGCGATGGAGATAATGCGCGGCCTTGATATACGGACCGTTCCGGTCATAGACAATGAGGAACGGGTGGTCGGCATAGTCGGCATGAAGGAGATCATCGACTACAACTGGAAAAAGAAGGAAAGGGAGACCGTTGGCGACTTCTCCGGGGGAAGCGAACAATCCAGTGTCATCGTGGACAGCGTCTGTGCCACCGCACCAGTGACGATAGACTGGAACGACAGTCTGGGGAACGCAGTGAAGGCGATGAGGGACAGGAACATCTCCACGCTCCCGGTCATCGAGGAAGGGTGCCTTGTAGGGATGGTGACACAGTACGACATCATCGAACTGATATCGGCGTGCCGCGAAAGGGACGTGCTGTTCATAGAGATAAGCGGTCTCGATGACAGCGATAAGATGCGGGCGGACCTGATATACGACAGGATCAAGGAAGAGATCACCAAGATATCAAAGATGGCAAAACCGCAGTCGCTGATAATACACGTGGCGAAGTACAATGAGGGTGACGGCAGGAACAAATACAGCCTGAGTGCCAGGATGGTGCTCGACGGACGCGTGCTCAACGCTAAGAACGTGGACTGGGACCTGCTGAAGGCTGCCGACGATCTGATGAAGAAGATGTCGCGTGAGGTCGTCGATATGAAAGAGACGAGGATAAGCCTGCGAAAGAGAAAATAACAATGTACGTCGGAACAAAAGCAGTCGAACCTCATCGGTGAAAACAGATGGGGCGGCAGCATTCCCGATACGCTTTCATTGAGAACATTCTGCAGCGGAGTGCGTTGCAGAGTAACGTAATATGTATTACCGTAATATGCGTTACGTTAACTTGATAAGATGAGATTCTCGACAGAGAGGCACTCAGAAATATCAAAATCTCGCCGCAGATCATGCCGCAGCATCCGAAAAAAGACTGCCGCCGGAATCGTGAAGCTCAATTGTGAACTGAAACCTTTTAAATAGCCTATATATTGTGGACGGTATGGCGCAGCAGTATGAATCGGGCGAGATAGAGAAGAGATGGCAGGATTTCTGGAGAGATACCGCCGTATACCGCTTCGATCCCGAATCGGACGCACCTGTATACAGCATAGACAATCCCCCCAGATACACGTCCGGATCTCTGCATCTGGGTCATGCCACCGGATACTCTCTGATAGATTTTGCCGCACGCTATCACAGGATGCGCGGATTCAATGTCTTCCTGCCGTTGTGCTTCGACGTCAACGGCACTCCTATCGAGGTCAAGGTGGAAAAGAAACACAACATCACCAAGCTGGACCTTCCCAGGAAGGAATACAGACGCCTGTGCAGCGAATTCGCCAACGGGTTCATTGACGAGATGACGAAACATTTCGAGATGCTGGGCGCGGGTATGGACCCCAGCATTTACTACCAGACCGATGCGCCGTATTACAGACGGATAACTCAGATATCTTTCGTTAAACTGTACAACATGGGCCTTGTCTATAAAGGGAACTTCCCGGTCAACTGGTGCCCCAGATGCATGACCGCGCTTGCCGACGCCGAGGTCGACAAGAAGGACGGGACCACGAAACTCAATTTCATAAAATTCGCGACCGAGGACGGAAAGGAGGTACAGATCGCCACGACGCGTCCGGAACTCCTGTGCGCATGTCAGGCCGTCGCGGTGCATCCCGATGACAAGGACAAAAAGAAACTCGTCGGAAAGAACCTTGTCACCCCAATCTACGGGAAGAAGGTGAAAGTGATCGCTGACGAGAAGGTCGATCCGGTATTCGGTACGGGTGTCGTCATGATATGCACCATCGGCGACAAGGACGACCTCGAGTGGGTGATGAAGTACAAACTGCCGATGGAGAAGGGCATCGACGAATTCGGGAAGATGACCGAACTCTCCGGAAGATACAATGGAATGAGCGTCACCGACGCCAGAGCTGCGATACTTGATGACATTAAGGCACAGGGGCTCCTCGTGAAACAGGTCAATACGGAACAAAGCAAATCCGTCTGCTGGAGATGCAGCACGCCAGTGGAGTTCCTGCAGGTACCGCAATGGTTCCTGAAGACCCTTGACTTCAGACAGAAGGTCCTGGAAATGGCGGACGAGATCAACTGGTATCCGGAGTTCATGAAGATCAGGCTGCAGGACTGGGTCAACTCGCTGGAATGGGACTGGGTCCTGAGCAGACAGCGTATTTTCGCAACTCCCGTGCCCGTATGGGAATGCGAGGACTGCGGTCATGCCGTCGTCGCGAAGGAAGATCAGTGTTATGTCGATCCGACTGAGGATTCCCCGCCGGTCGGAAAATGCGAGATGTGCGGCGGGAAGCTTATAGGCTGCACCGATGTCTTCGACACGTGGATGGACTCGTCCGGGTCTGCATTGTACAACACATTCTGGCAGCGGGATGAGAAACTGTTCAAGAAACTGTTCCCGATGTCGATGAGACCGCAGTCGCACGATATAATACGGACGTGGGCGTTCTACACCATGCTGAGAACAGAGCAGATCACACATTCCGTACCTTGGAATGACATCATGATACACGGGTTCATCATGGCCCCCGACGGGACGCCGATGCACTCGTCCGTAGGAAATGTGATCGACCCGATACCGATAATAAAGGAATACGGCGCGGATGCGCTGCGTTACTACGCCTGTACGTGCTCGTTAGGGATGGACCACGCGTTCAGAGAGAAAGACGTCGTCAGAGGTCGTAAACTATGCAACAAGATATTCAACCTCGGAAAATTCACAGGCAGGATGTTCACATCGAGACCGAAGATGCCTAAGGAACTCAGAATATCGGATAAGTGGATCCTCAGCCGTTTCTCTTACGTTGTAAGATCGGCAACAGAATCGTACGACAAATACCAGTTCGACAGGGCCATGAAGGACATCGAAGCGTTCGTGTGGCATGAGTTTGCAGACCACTACGTCGAGATGGTGAAGGGAAGAACGGACGACGGGGCGAAGTTCACTCTGTACACTGTCATGCTTGGATGTGTCAAGATGCTTGCCCCGTTGCTTCCGCACGTCACCGAGGACATCTATCAGGAACACTTCCTTCAGCACGAGAATGTGAGGAGCATACACCTGACATCGTGGCCGGAACATGTCCTTTCGGATGAGAAGGCGGAAAGAACCGGAGATATGCTGAAGGATGTCATCGCATCCATAAGGGGATGGAAATCCGACAACAAGATACCGCTGAACGCTGAGATCGCGTCGGTGGAGATCATAGGCAAAGGCGCCAAGGAACTTGATGCGGCGAAGGACGACATCGTAGAGACTGTGAAGACGAAGAAGCTGAAGATCGTCACGTCCGCCGTCCTGAAAGAAGAAGTGGTCGCTGTCAAACCTGTCCACTCAAAGCTCGGACCAGCATTCAAAGGTCTCGCGAAAAGTATCGTCATCCAAATAGCGTCGATGGATGTGAAACAGATAGTTGGCTCTTTGGAAAATGGTGCAGTTGAACTCAGCGTTGACGGTGAAAAGGTCACGTTGACCAAGGAGTTCCTGGAACTCGAGAAGAGGCTGCTGCTCGACGGCAAGGCCGTAGAGACGATACAATTAGGGGATATGCTGATAGCGATAGAGCGTTGACGAAATATTCGCATAGCGTGTACCTTTGAGGTCATGTCCAACTGACTTTGAAAACGTTAAGCATGGCTTGATTTTTTTTATCAAATAGTTCAGATCAATGAATTCCTTAGTTATCGACTGAGGATTTTGATCTTTGGTCACAGTACCCGATCTGGCAGCCATTAATTGTTTGTATTTTCGGAGAATAGGTCTTACGGTCTTCACTCTCGAATCATCGATGCATAATGATCCATTTTCTGTCATCAATCAATGATTACTTATCGTGGAATTTATGAAATATGAATATTACAGTTAAACTAACTCCCATTTTCGACAATATAGAAAACTTTTCTAAAATCCATGATTTTCAACTGCACGATTTTTTCGTGCAGTTCACTTCCTTCTTGTTTCAACTCATATTTCAACCGACTACAATTTGTAACCGGTTCACTTTAAGTTTCAACTCTAATTGCTATCAAACCAGGACATCAGTGAATAATCCTCACTGTTATTCTCTTTCCTTTGTACTTCGCCTTGGTAAGGTCCATGGTCATACGGTTGCCGAAGTCCTTGTGAACAAGCACTTTGGAGACGTCCGGGCCGATCTCTATCTTTCCGATGGAGAAGTCACGTATCCTTGCTTCACGCACGATGAAGTCGGAAAGGCTTACCTTGCCTATACCGTCGTTCTTTCCGAGGTTTATCTCGAACGGTACCATTCCGAACACGTCAGATATCTGATCGTAATCAACGACCTTACGAACGGTGTCCTTCCCTTCCACATCAGGGACTTCCTTCTCAAGGATCTCCATCCCCGTGTAAGCTACGATCTCGCGTATTATGAATTCCTCATTCGACGTAACGAATGATATGGCTGTGCCTTCTTTACCGGCGCGTCCGGTCCTTCCGATGCGGTGGATGTACGAGTCGACCTCCTCCGGCGTGTCGTAGTTTATTACGTAATTTATATCGTCGATGTCGAGACCCCTTGCTGCAACGTCCGTCGCTATGAGTATATCGATGACATCGTTCCTCAGGTCCTTGATGACCTTCTCACGTCTTACTTGGGACAGGTCACCGTGGATCGCCTCGGCCTTGTAGTGAAGTTCTCTCAATCGTTCATATAAAATGTCCACCATGCGCTTGGTCTGACAGAATATTATCGCCTTCGGTTTGTCTGCGTCAAGGATCCTGCACAATGCCCATATCTTGTTCTTGCGGCCGACCCTGATGAAATACTGCTTGGTGAGATCAAGAACGAGTTCGTCCTGCGATACCGTTATCTCCTTGGCTTTCCGCATATATTCCAAGGCGAGACGTTTGACGTCCTCGGACAGCGTGGCCGAGAACAGTAACGTCTGACGGTCCTTTGGCATGGATGAAAGTATGAATTCGATATCTTCGATGAACCCCATATCCAACATCCGATCGGCCTCGTCAAGGACCATCACAGAGATCTTGGTGAGATCGAGATTGCCTCTGAGCATCAGGTCCTTGACTCTGCCGGGAGTTCCGGCGATGATGTCGGCGCCCTTGGCAAGTTTGGATACCTGCGTTTCAATGCTCGCGCCGCCGTATATAGCAACGCAGACATGACCGGAATACTTGGACATCTTGGTCATCTCATCCGCGACCTGCGTCGCAAGTTCCCTTGTCGGAGCGAGGATTATTGACGAGGGCTTCTTCTGACCCGGCTGGATGCGGTCGATGATTATCGAACCGAACGCTCCGGTCTTTCCCGTGCCGGTTTGCGCTTGTGCGAACATATCCGTGCCGGTAAGACCTTCAGGTATCGATTCTCTCTGTATGGGCGTAGGTTCGTCCCATCCCATATCTTCCAATGCCTTTGCTAGATCCTCTGAAATACCCAGTTCTCTGAATTTTGACATGATACCACTTCTTGGCAGAAGTCTACACTGCCCGTGCCTCTCACGGACCCCGTTGATTTCTTATTACCGTTAAAGAAGCAGGAGTATTAAAAGACTGCTTGCGGAAGACGCTTAAGTCTCGCCCTGTCCTTTTCTGTTCTTCCTTGTGCGCAGTATAAGAACTCTATCTGCATCTTTATAATATTTGTAGATATAATTCTCAACCCAAGGGATGTCGGACGGTTCTTTAATTATCTGCATTTTGCCGTTGTTCTTCGTGAACACCAATATTGGTGCTTCTCCGCTGCTGTCGTAGACAGATGCTGTGTCGGCGACCTCTATGTAATCTTTGAGATACCTATCGTTCTTTTGTATCGGGAGAATATCTTTGACCTCTCGACACGTGACCGCCGCGTTCGACCCGTTCAAGAACTCTCTGAGCGCATAGTTCTGCACTTTCCGTTGTTACGAACAGGACCTCTATTCTGTAACCTTTCGATTTGGCCCTCTTAAGAAAATCAATCTTTTCTTGTTTTGAACCCACTGTTTCAAATCCGAAAGCGACTCCGGAATCAAGCAGGCTGTTCCTCAGAAGTTCGCACTGTTTCATGGCAAAGATGTATCGTTCAGTGATATCTTCTATGTCTGAAACTCCCTTGGCATAGTTGTCCGGGTTGATGATGTTCTCTCCGTAGTCCTTTGCTATGCCGGACGATATGACAATCGAGGATTTGCCCGAACCGTTCGGTCTATGACTGCCAATAATCTGCGTTCAATCGTAAATGGCCGCTGTCCGATGACCTTGCGTCCCGACAATGGATCACTCTTTATTCTTGCTGGCAGTTCGGGTCTTCTTCAGATCGGACGACGGTACGGGGTCAAATTTAGATCTGTAACTGAACTCAGACCCCTTTCCTACCTTCGACACTTTTCTCTGGAACTCTTTCGATAAGATATAGGGTTCCGTGCATTCTTCAGACATAAAGCCACCTCAATTAGAGAACTCTGTTGCCTTTATTTTAAGTTATTTCTGTTCAACTAACATATTAGGACGGCGAAGAAAGATGGCCGCTGAGTATTCGGCGGCGATGAGCAATGATCCGAGATTACGTGGATATGACAGAGAAAACATCGGGCTCGGCTGAGCCTGCACTCAAATGGTGATAAACCGATATCTCAGTCTTTCAGACATCCTATGGGTACTACGAGAACGCCGTCCTCGCGCTCATACGCGTTATCGAATGTTTTAATATCTTATTGTCCACGACAGATAATGGCATTTTCATTATTCAGTCTGTAATTTACAGGAATAAGCGATCTCTATGTTAACTCAACGGCAAATAACAAATGGGAATCTTTATATGAAACAAAAATATCAAGGGGACACAAAGCGGATGTAGTGTAGTTGGTTATCACTTGAGCTTGCCAAGCTTAGAACTCGGGTTCGAATCCCGGCGTCCGCACTCATTATTATAATCATATAGCGTTATATCGATTAATCATCTTCCAGAGGAATCTTGATGTTAGTTTATGAAAATACTAAGATAGGATTTTCCGATGATGTCCTGAATGGTATCATTGAGGACAGAATCTACGAAGCGGTACGCGAGAAGATGGGACGCACGACACCTAAAAACGAAATCCGCTCGTGGGTCAATTCGCTGGAGTTTGTTAACGGCATACTTGTTGATCATGAGATACCCAATAATGCTGGTATCGCTATAGAATATAACATTCCCTACACTTCGAAAAGAGTTGATGTCATAATCTCTGGATTCGATGACGATGGTAACAATGTAGCCATAGTTATCGAACTGAAACAATGGGAATACGCGGATAAAGTCGAACATGAAGACGGCATCGTGAAAACCGTCATAGGCGGCAACGTTGTCAATACTGCGCACCCCTCCTATCAAGCGTGGTCCTATGTTTGCGTTATAAAGGACTTCAACCAGACCGTTCGGGATCGCCCGATCAATATGTATCCATGTGCGTTCCTTCACAATTACAAGACTTGTGCAGGAAATCCGCTTACAGATCCTCATTACAGTGAGTATATAGAAAAAGCACCTGTATTCCTAAGAGAGGATCAGGTGAAGCTTCAAAAGTTCATAAAGAACCATATAAAACACGGAGATGACAAGGAGACTTTATACCTGATAGACTCGGGTAAATTACGTCCGTCCAAGTCACTCCAAGATGTTCTTTCCAGAATGTTGAAAGGAAATGAAGAATTCATAATGCTGGATAAACAGAAGGTCATATTCGAAAAGATATTGAGAATAGCCAGAGAATCAAAAGACGACGATAAGAAACGTGTCCTGATAGTAGAGGGTGGGCCTGGCACAGGCAAGTCCGTTCTTGCTGTAAATCTGCTTGTAAGACTGACATCTGAAGATATGGTAGCACAATATGTGACCAAGAATCAGGCCCCGCGATACGTGTACGGTGCCAAACTCAAAGGCAGTATGAAAAAGACTTCGGTCGATAACCTGTTCAGCGGTTCAGGATCGTTCTGTGATGCCGAAGAGAACACGTTCGATGTCATACTCGCAGATGAAGCTCACAGGCTGAACGAGAAAAGCGGATTGTATCAGAATTTGGGCGAGAATCAAATAAAGGAGATAATAAATGCATCCAAGTTCACTGTTTTTTTCATAGATGAATCGCAGAGGGTGACCCTGAAGGATGTTGGGACTGTGGAAAATATAATCCATTTTGCGAAGAAATCACAAGCTTTGATTTACGATACCGAAGAACTGGACTCGCAGTTCAGATGTAACGGTTCCGATGGATACATTGCGTGGCTTGATGACATGTTGCAAATAGAGGAGACTGCAAATTTCGATACTGTTGATGATATCTCGTTTGATATACGCATATTCGAAGATCCCAATGAAATGAGACGCGCGATCGAAGAGAAGAACTTATTGAACAACAGATCCAGAATAGTAGCTGGATACTGCTGGAATTGGATATCTGAAGGTAAGAATAGAAGCGATGTTTACGATATACATATCCCAGAATTTGATTTCAACATGAGCTGGAATCTGGGGTCTACCAACACTTGGGCTATAGATGCGAACTCCATAGATGAAGCAGGGTGCATACACACTTGTCAGGGATTGGAATTCGAATATGTCGGCGTAATAATCGGGGATGACCTGCGTTATGAAAATGGAGAAATAGTGACGGATTACACGAAGAGAGCTAAAAGCGATCATTCTCTTCGTGGCCTTAAAACTAAATATAAAGATTCTAAAGAGGCGTCAAGCATAGCAGATTCGATAATAAAGAACACTTACCGTACACTCATGACCCGCGGCATGAGCGGTTGTTACGTCCATTGCACAGACAAAGGATTAGAAGAATACCTGAAAAAGAGGATTATGGTGTTCAGGAATGGAACTCTCTAAAAGATCTATCTCCTTTAGTATTTAATGAATCACTCGTTCTTTATCTCGAATAGTTCCTGATCTCTGAGATAGAACGCCTCTTCTGAACGTTCGTCCTCGTTGTCGTGAGTGATGCCTTCGTTGAATCTTTTCTCAATATCCTTTTTCACTTTGACCTCGAGTTTCCTTCCGTCCTTGTATTCGAAGACAACCTTCAGTTCTCCCTTTCCAACGACGGAGATATTATTCTTTCCCATTGTGCATCCCGAGGACAGCTGGATCCCGTCGATCAGACATGACATCGGCGGTTCCGATCCGCAGTAGACCTTCGCGTGAACATACTTTTGTCTTTCCGTTTTAACCAGCTTTCCCATCCTGTATCCAAATATCACATTGGGACCAAGGTGGCCGTGGAATTTCCGTATGAGTTCCAATTCATTCATTTCGCACATAGTACTTCAGGGATGATGAACACTCTTAAAATAAGTTCTTGCACTTTTTGTGAAAGGCAATTGATCTTTATGTTGTGGCAATTGAGTGGCGGGAAACGCTCAGTCTGCACATATCCGGAAGATATCAAGCGATAAATAATACTTTTATATATATCAGTATTGTTTTCAGCTTATGTTCTCTAAGGCCGAACTGAAATTGCTTTCTGATATAAGCAGGGGAAACGATACTACCTCCTCTCTTATCAGGACCGCAGACATATCTGCCGCGCAGATCTACAGCCTGCTTGGGTCTTTGCGGAAAAAAGAGATCCTGCGTCTTGAGAACGGGAAAATAATACTTGAGAATAAAACACATATCACGCTGCTGGTGAATATCCTTCACAGATCGTACGGATCATATGAACCGCTATCCGGCCACGGTATGGACATACTCGGAGAACTGATGGCTCCCCGAACCGCCGAAGAGTTGGCTGAACGTTTGGAGATACATCAGACCACGGTCTCCCGAAAGATAAGAGAGATGATGAACTTGAGCATGATCAGAAAGGAACGCGGAAAATTCTTCATCAACAGGCAGCTCTGGCAGGATCTGCCGGATCTCGCAGATGCGTTCGTCTCGTATAAGAAAAATAACGACCCCCGCGTGATCCCCGGGTCTAAGATATATTTCAATTCGAAAGACCTCGTTGTGTTTTCCAACGATTCAAACGCAGAATATACAAAGACTGCGTTCTCCGCATACTCCGGTCTCAGAATAGAGATAATCTTGGAAACGAACTATTATTGTGTTCCGGAACGCATACTCTCCGTATCCGACGTGTTCCTGCATTCGCTGTATGTGATATCACGTGACGGAGATTGGTGGCTGAAGATGATGGCACTGATATTTTACGTTAAGTTTGCGGATGAATTGAAAGAGATACGTCATCCGATCAAAGATGAAATGAATGTTATTCTTTCGGGCTCCAGAATACCTGGCTGGGTTCCGTTGGAAGAGATGAGAGAACGCGCCGATATGTACGGGGTGAGACTATGATATCCGAATATTCAAAAATCATATCTCTGTTCTCGGAATTGGATAAGGTATTGAAAAAAAAGGTGGACGCTTACATGATAGGCGGCGGGGCCCTTATGAGATACAAACTCAGGTCCAAGACCAAAGACATTGACCTCGTTACAGAATCCGAAGAAGATTTTGAATGTCTCGTCAATGCATTCATATCACTGGGATTCGAAAAACATACTCCGGAACTTGAGGTATACGGACGCATGGTACTATCACACATATTGATAAAGGATAATGTCCGAATAGATCTCTTCTGTAAACTTGTCTGCGGAAAATTTTCTCTCTCGGAAAGGATGAGGGGGCGTGCATCTGTTGATATTTTGTTGAAGAACGTGAGTTTGTTGATTTGTTCGCTGAATGACATATTCTTATTCAAATGCATGACCGAAAGAGAAGGCGATCTTGAGGATTGTCAAAGGATCGCAACCAGCCATAAATTGGATTGGAACACCATATCTGATGAAGCGGTCAAACAGTCGGCAGAGGGGTGCAGCGTATGGATAACTTGGATAACGGACAGGATGGAAGAACTTAATGAACGAGGGGTAAATATTCCCATCCTTAAACTGATGAGATCGCTGGCCGACGAATACATCGAAAAATGGGAGACTGATCTCCTTCGTAATTAGATGCGTTCATAAAGCATCATTCTTACCACTATCGCGATCCACATCAAACGCATTTAAGTTAACTATTGAGAAATATACACTTTCTGTCTCCTCATCAGTGTCTTCCCGAGGATAATTATTAACTTGTATGTATATCCCATTTGTATGACGATAGAAAAATGCGTGAAAGAACAGCTGGGTCTTGTGCAGGTGTACACCGGGAACGGCAAAGGAAAGACGACCGCGGCACTCGGACTGGCGTTCAGGGCCCAGGGCTGCGGACTGAACGTAGCAATGGTGCAGTTCATGAAACCTGAACAGGAGTCCGGCGAGTACGTCATGTCCAAAGAAATGAAGAACTTCACGCTGATGCCGTGCGGTCTTTCGCATCTGGTGGATCCGAATAAGATCAAAGAAGAGGATATGGCTGCAGCGCACGATGCTTTTCAGACCGCTAAGAGGATGCTCTATTCCGGGAAGTATGATCTTTTTATCATGGACGAGATAAACGTGGCGATGGGTTGGAATCTGATCAACGTCAACGAGGCCATCGAGATGCTGAAGAACCGTCCCGATAACGTGGAAGTGGTCCTGACCGGACGTTACGCCCCGGAAGAGATAATCGAGTTCGCAGACCTTGTCACTGAGATGAGGATGATCAAGCATCCGTTCGATAGAGGGATAGGTTCAAGGAAAGGCATAGAGAGCTGATTCTTGCAGGTATTGCATCAGTTATTACTGTTGCCTGCCATCCTCGTCGTCTTTTTTGTCGGAAACTGCGAGTAACTGTTCTATGAACCTGTCATAGTCGCTCATGAACAGCCGATCCTGCACTATGCGGTATTTTTCGAACTCTGTCTCAGCGTGCTTTTTTGCTATCTCGGCGGTTATCGACCCTGCACCATCCAGAACTTCTCTGTCCGTCGCTCTCAAAAAAATATCCAGTCTGTCTGACCAGTCGTGCATGGTCATCGGTATTCGTCTGAGCGCCATGTCCTCCGCCACGTCAAGATAGGCTGAAACGATTCTGTTGAGACTTGCGATTTCCCCTTCCGTTAAATAATTTTTAGCAACAGAAACGTCCGACTTTATTATTCTTCCATCGGGTGCTGCCTCCCATGTCGTCAGACCCATGAAGTCTTTAGTTGCGTCGGCGCGGTGATATATGACCTCTGCCGCCGTGTTACCGTGTATGGCGTAGTGCATCTTGTTTTGTACCTTTTTGAAAAATACCTTTGTACTTTTTGCGTCCTTGTCGTAGTCAAGCGCGGTTGCATATATGTCTGTTATTTTTTGATAGAACTTGCGTTCACTCAGACGTATCTCCCTTATCAGCTCCAATAGTCGTTCAAAATATTTTTCCGTCAGGACCGAGCCGCCGTTCTTGAGCCTCTCGTCATCCATGACCCATCCTTTTATGGTGTATTCCTTGACGATATGGTTCGCCCATTTGCGGAACTGCACGGCACGTTCGTTATTCACTTTGAAACCAACGGCGATGATGACCTGAAGATTATAGTGATTGGTATTGTAAGACTTTCCGTCAGCGGCAGTTATTGCATATTTTGCAACAACTGAACTCTCGGTGAGTTCGCCATCTGTGAAGATCTTTTTCAGATGTCTGTTGATCACAGAGACGTCGATATCATACAATATCGCCATCATCTTTTGTGTGAGCCATATGTTCTCATCCGCATAACGCATTTCGAAACTCTGCGGGTCGTCACCCGTGCTCGCAGCGTATATCAGATATTCCGCCGCAGAACTGCGAATGTTTACTTCTTTACTCGCCTTTTTCTTTGCCATTTTGCCTCTATGGTTCACGGAGTTCACAACTGCCTGATTGTAAGAGTCAAAGAAACGATTTAATTCTTTGCCGACAGTTTGTTTTAACCACCGTCCCGACGAAAGAATATCTGAACCTGTGAAATTTTTGCACAGGCTGATTCGCGTAATCTGCCGACCTCGTTGCTTGGGTCGTAATTATTATACCATGTGGCGATACGGAAGCCACCGCTGGGCAAGATATACCCAGCCGGGGAGGGCGAGCGATGATAAAGCAGGTCCGAGCGAATTATGATGCACCGACTATAGAGAAAGAGATCCAGCAGTTCTGGGTATCAGAGAATGTATACGAAAAAACAAAGGAGATGCTGGCGAAAGGGGAGAGATTCTACTTCGTCGACGGCCCGCCGTACACCACAGGTTCGATACACCTGGGCACGGCCATGAACAAGACCATCAAGGACATCCTGATCAGATACTGGAGGATGAACGGATTCAACGTCCGCGATCAGCCGGGATATGATATGCACGGCCTTCCGATCGAGGTCCAGGTTGAGAAGAAGATAGGCGTCCGTTCCAAGAAAGAGATCGAAGAATACGGGATAGACAAGTTCGTCGATATCTGCAAGAACTATGCGCAGGAACTCCAGGGAAGCATGACGGAGCAGTTCAAACAGCTTGGAGTGTGGATGGACTGGAAGGACCCGTACAGGACGCTCAAGCTGAGTTACCTGGAGGCGGCATGGTGGACGCTCTCCGAAGCTTACAAGAAGGATCTTCTGGTGGCCGCCGACCGTGTCCTCACATGGTGTCCGCGCTGTGAAACGGCACTCGCCGAGGCTGAGATAGAATACTGGGACGAGGACGACCCGTCGGTAATGGTAAAGCTCCCAGTGAAGGGGCAGAACTGTTCCCTTCTCATCTGGACGACGACGCCGTGGACGCTCTCGGCCAATCTGGCCGTCGCAGCGAACCCCAAATTCGATTACGTCAAGGTCAGAATGAGTTCGAAGGATACAGAAGAGACATTCATTCTGATCGAAGGACAGGTACAGAACGTTGCCAAGAAAGGGAACTTCGATTTCAAGGTCCTGGAGAAGATGAAAGGGAAGGACCTTGAAGGTATCGAATACATCCCGCCGTACGAATTCGATCCTGAGACGATAAGGAAGAGCGAGTGGACGCATAAGGTCGTCCTTGCCGATTATGTTGAGGCTGAGAATACCGGACTAGTGCACACCGCTCCGGGATTCGGACCGGACGACTACGAGACCGGGAACAAGTACGGAATATATCCGTTCTGTCCAGTAAATGAAGCAGGACGGTTCACGGACGACTTCAAACAAATGGCCGGACAGAAGGCCAGGGCCTCCAACCCTGCCATCATCGATGACCTGAAGGAGCGCGGACTGCTGTTCAGCTCCGAGAAGATAAAGCACAGGTACGGACACTGCTGGAGATGCAAGTCACCGATAATCTACAGGAGCACCAACCAATGGTTCATACGCATACCCGAAGTGAAGGAGAAGATGCTCAGCGAGATCGACCGTGTGAAGTGGACGCCGGAGTGGGCGGGTTCATCACGCGAGCGCAACTGGGTGGAGGGTGCAAGGGACTGGTGCATCTCGCGTCAGAGATACTGGGGCATTCCGATCCCGGTCTGGGTCTGTGCGTGCGGTGAACAAAAGGTCATCGGAAAGTACTCCGAACTGAAGGAAGGTGACGGGTACAAAGAGGGAATGGACACACACCGTCCGTGGATTGACGGAGTAACGTTCAGATGCCCGAAATGCGGCGGTACAATGCACCGTATCAAAGATGTCCTTGACGTGTGGTTCGATTCCGGAGTGGCGTCGTGGGCGGCGTTAGGCTATCCGTCGGATGATACGGAATTCAAGAAATGGTGGCCGGGGCGCTTCATTCTCGAGGCCCATGACCAGACCCGCGGATGGTTCTACTCTCAGATCGCGGCCGGGGTCATATCCTTCGGCAGGGCTCCTTTTGATGAAGTGCTTATGCACGGCTGGGTGCTGGACCCCAAGGGACAGAAGATGAGCAAGAGCAAGGGGAACGTTATAGAACCGTTGCAGATCATAAACGAAGTCGGAGCCGATACCCTGCG
>Ga0123357_10004051_pt1 | contig 17059 bp, 9 predicted proteins | sample TergutEmb28metaG_FD_89873 | JGI IMG/M metagenome (GOLD analysis project Ga0123357, IMG submission 89873) | Embiratermes neotenicus P4 segment gut microbial communities from Petit-Saut dam, French Guiana - Emb289 P4 | ecosystem: Host-associated > Arthropoda: Insects > Digestive system > Gut ... | reverse complement strand
GCTTTGTGGGAATGGGATTTGTGGTGAGATGGAGATGTTAACAGAAGGATGGAGAGAATTTCATTGGGCTTTGTGGGAATGGGATTTGTGGTGAAATGGAGATGTTAACAGGAGGATGGAGAGAATTTCATTGGGCTTTGTGGGAATGGGATTTGTGGTGAGATGGAGATGTTAACAGGAGGATGGAGAGAATTGCATTGGGCTTTGTGTGAATGGGATTTGTGGTGAGATGGAGATGTTAACAGGAGGATGGAGAGAATTGCATTGGGCTTTGTGGGAATGGAATTTGTGGTGCAGGTGAGACGATTCGGTGGGGATGAAAATTACGGGCAAAATGTTGTGCGAAATTCTGAAGGCAGCGTGTAGTTGTAGAGTAAAAAATATATTAGAACTTACCTTAGAGATTTCGGCAGTGACATATCAACTGGATTAGTCTGACTCAGTACAGCGGACAACACTCTAAAAGTCAGAGCGATGCTGTCAGTCCATAATACTGCAATAGCTGCACAGAAAGTTTCACCTGAAATTGAAGAGTGAAGTTCCTCAGTGTCACTGGTTCTATCGAACACTGTGCTGTATCTATATGTCCAAGTGACGAACATCCGACCCAGACAGACGAGCGGTGTGGTGACCACATTGACCGGAAATCCTCCAGAGAATACCCACAGTTGAAACCGGAAATACATTGCGTGTTCTTTGCGTGTTCGCGTACTCCATGGAGTACAGTGCAGCATAAAATGTGTTAATATTCAAAGTTTTGTTGAATTTACGGAAAAGGACGTTTCAGTGTCATGTTCAGAATGCTTGTCACTGGTCACAGGCATAAACTTTACTAATATTATGGTGGTTGGTTTGGGACAAGGCTTATGTATTTCAATCAGCCACACGATATTTCTGTTGATACCGAAATGCAGATCCTTAAAATTAACAATAGATAATTATATTGTCTTCCCTTCAGTTACACCATCAAAATTTTCAAAAAATGTCTCACAATTCCCCTACAACATTCACTTTCCTTCCTGCTTTTATCCAATTCCCCTAACACAATCTGTTGTCAAAACACAATTCCCAGACTCACTTCCATTCCCTCTTTCATTCAATCCCTTTAACAAAATCTGCTGTCAAAACTCAATTCCCTCACTCCTTTCCCTTCCATCCCTTTATCCAATTCCATTAACACAATCTGCTGTCAACACACAATTCCACCACTCCCTTCCCTTTCCGCCCTTTAACCAATCCCCCTAACAAAATCTGCTGTCAACACACAATTCCACCAATCCTTTCCCTTTCAACCCTTTATCCAATCCCCCTAACACAATCTGCTGTCAACACACAATTCCACCACTCCCTTCCCTTTCCACCCTTTATTCAATTCCCCTAACACAATCTGCTGTCAACACACAATTCCACCAATCCCTTCCCTTTCCACCCTTTATCCAATCCCCCTAACACAATCTGCTGTCAACACACAATTCCCCCACTCCCTTCCCTTTCCACCCTTTATACAATCCCCCTAACACAATCTGCTGTCAACACACAATTTCCTCACTCCCTTCCCTTTCCACCCTTTATCCAATCCCCCTAACACAATCTGCTGTCAACACACAATTCCCCCACTCCCTTCCCTCTCCACCCTTTATACAATCCCCCCAACACAATCTGCTGTCAACACACAATTCCCTCACTCCTTTCCCTTCCATCCCTTTATCCAATTCCATTAACACAATCTGCTGTCAAAACACAATTCCCAGACTCCCTTCCATTCCCTCTTTTATCCAATCCCCCTAACACAATCTGCTGTAAACACACAATTCCACCACTCCCTTCCCTTCCCACACTTTATTCAATCCCCCTAACAAAATCTGCTGTCAACACACAATTCCCCTTTTCCCTTAGCTTCCCACCATTTATCCAATCCCCCTAACACAAACTTCTGTGAACACACAATTTCCCACTCCCTTCCGTTCCCTTCCGGCACGTTATAAAATCCCCCTAAAAAAATCTGCTGTCGACACACAATTCTCCCATTACCTTCCCTTCCCACAATTTATCCAAGCCCCCTAAAGAACCTTCTGTCAACACAATTTTACCACTCCCTTCCCTTCCCCAAGTTTATTAAACCCCCTTAATATAATCTACTGTCAACACACAATCAACCCATTCCCTTCGCAACCTTTACCCAATCCCCCTAAAACAATCTCCTGTCAACACAAAATTCCAACACCCCCTTCCCTTCCCGCCCTTTATATATTCAACTAACAAAATCTGATGTCTACACACAATTCCCCCTCTACTTTCCATTCCCACCATTTATCCAATCAGCCTAATACAATCTGTTGTCAACACACAAATCACCCAGTCTCTTCCCTTCACACACTTTATCCAATCCCCCAAACACAATCTGCTGTCTACACACAATTCCCCCTCTACTTTCCATTCCCACCATTTATCCAATCAGCCTAATACAATCTGCTGTCAACACACAAATCCCCCAGTCTCTTCCCTTCACACACTTTATCCAATCCCCCAAACACAATCTGCAGTCAACACACAATTCCCCCACTCCTTTCCCTTCCCTTTCCAACCTTTATCCAATCCCCCTAAAACAATCTCCTCTCAACACAAAATTCCACCACCCCCTTCCCTTCCCTCCCTTTATACAATCCCCAAACAAAATCTGATGTCTACACACAATTCCCCCTCTTCTTTCCATTCCCACCATTTATCCAATCCCCCTAATAAAATCTGCTGTCAACACACAATTCCCCCACTCCCTTCCATTCCCACACTTTATCCAATCCCACTAACACAATCTGCACTAAACACACAATTCCCCCAATCCCTTCCCTTCCCACACTTTATCCAATCCCCCTAATACCAACTGTTCTCGAAACACATAATCCACACTCCCTCACTTTCCCTTCTCATACTGTAAAGGGGAAGATAAAGGTAAAGCCTAGTGCACATTGCTGGAAAGACTCTGACGGTTCCAGGATTTTGAGTCTCCCATATTTCAATATTGTCATTAAATATATATAGGAAGTTCTTCAGCCCTAAGGACCAGCTGCCTTAACACGACCAGTTACTTTTCCTGGTACTCAATTCTGTCAGAGGCTGAAACGATCTTAGGGAATTATTGTGGCCGGAAAATTTATGCTAATGAAAGTTTCCAGTGATATCATCGGCAATCCCAACCGCAACCTTCCTGCTTCTGGTGCAGTGCCTCAACAGTCTCCGTTACGGCGTGATTAATTGTACAAAGGGGATAGACATTTATTGTCTTTGTGCAACTGCAATATGCATCACCGTGTTCACATGTCCTGCCATTACACACTGTGTTACTGTCGGTGTCGGCATTTCATTCCTAACTTCTCATTTCTTTAAGATGCAAATTAATACTATCGTCCAATCTACGCATTTTTCCTCCAAGTTGTGTTTTCCCTTCAGGTTTTCCGGCTCATCGTTTGTGGGCTTATTTTTATGTCATTACTTATACATTGTTAGCCCATCTCGCCCTCCATACAACCCTGTGTTTAGACCACCTCGTCATTGGCTAATTGTTTATAGCAAATTCCGAATATCGTGGTTATGTTTCAAAGGGGCAGAAACGTCTTCGACATTTGTCCTTTTCAAAGTCAGACCCTCACTGTCTGTCCAAAAGTCTGTAACCACTTACCGAGCAACGTGACTTCATACTAAAGAAGAATGGTTATTTCATTTATACCGCTGTGAAAATTTAAAACCTCGCGAAACTTCATGAATTCTAGTTCAAACTGATTAGCTTGTAATTTGTTACATTTCAACAGACAGTCCCACTCTATGTGTAACTTCTGGTAGTGTTCTGTACAGTGGGCTTTATCACCTACCGTTAGATAATAATATATATCGTAATTGGTTAACAGTAACTGGGGTTCAGATTTACGATATGATCATTGGTAATTGAATTGATTGGTAATTAATTGTGTGGAAGAGTTGGTATTAGGATGTTTATAGGATGAGATGGACAGCATAACACAGGATGTATACTGGAAGAGGAAAGTACACAGGATATACCGGGTTAACCTATCAAGCACAGTGTTGTTAGTTTGTGGTTTGGTGGCTTTTAGAGCTGTGTGGTGAGGGAACTGCAGTAGGATGTTGTGGATAGAACTGGCTGTGTGTCATGTCGGTATTGCAACTGTCTGTAATGCAACTGGCAGCAAAATACATCGATAATCCGAATGTCTTCGAAAATCGACTGTCAGTTTAGTCAGGTGTGTCTGTCTGTTTTCTGTTTGCATGGAACAACTGGGCTACAGCGGGATAAAATTGCGTTAAATGTTATATATATATATATATATATATGAAGACTTTTGGAAAATCTGACCAAAATTCAAGCATGACCAAGAAAGCCAGTAATGTACATGAAAATGTACAGTAGGTAAGGTTAAGGTAATATCTGACTGTACTGTTATCAGAATATACAGTGTTTGAGAGAAAATTTGTACAGAAATTAAAAAAAAAACTTTTGTATTAAATAAATACAATACAAAATACTGTATTTCATGATATAATGTGCAAAAATTTTGTAGACACGTACAAGTCACAGACTGCAATTTAATACGACAAAGAAATAACGCGTTATACGTACTGGACAACTGTGGCTACAGACACACACACAGATTATGCAATACTTGTTAATTTTCCATGCCAACATTGGTTAAGCAAACGCGCCTGTGATACCCTGTATATGCAGTGCATGTCTTTTTGTGTAATATGCTAACTGTGCAGTTGATACGCAATCTAAACACCCTACATACCCACCAGCAACATGCAGCAGTAATATAAAGCAGTGGCTGTGTAAGGTGGCTGTAGGAATATTACTGTGGGTTTGGTATTATGGAAGGTAACAAAACCAGATTTCATGAATTCAACATGAAATATCAAATAACAATTGCACGAACTTAAAGGGCACTACAAGCACTAACATTGAGCGGCAGCATCTGGAATTGTGTAGTGCGGTAGATACTGAATGGCTGTGCAAAACTGTATACAGCTTTACTGTGTAACAGAAATTGTGTAGTGCGGTAGATACTGAATGGATGTGCAAAACTGTATACAGCTTTATTGTGTAACTGAAATTGTGTATTGCGGTAGATACTGAATGAATGTGCAAAACTGTATACAGCTTTACTGTGTAACTGAAATTGTGTAGTGCGGTAGATACTGAATGGATGTGCAAAACTGTGTACAGCTTTACTGTGTAACTGAAATTGTGTAGTGCGGTAGATACTGAATGGCTGTGCAAAACTGTATACAGCTTTACTGTGTAACTGAAATTGTGTAGTGCGGTAGATTCTGAATGAATGTGCAAAACTGTATACAGCTTTACTGTGTAACTGAAATTGTGTAGTGCGGTAGATTCTGAATGAATGTGCAAAACTGTATACAGCTTTACTGTGTAACTCAAATTAAGAAACAACACAATTAACTGTCTTTGTTCTTTTCAACTTGACACATTAATAAACTTAAGGGGGCTTACAAACTTGTGCATGAGTGATAACAAATATAATGACTTACCGTATGGAGTAAAGTCCCACTTAATAAGCTAACCGGGTTTAAACTTTTCAAGAAACTCTAACTCATTTTATGGAACCTAAATGTTCATTACCCAATTCACGAGTGCCCTCCAACTATCCCTATCCTCAGCCAGCTCGATCCAGTCCATAACCCCACATCCCACTTCCTGAAGATCCATCTGAATATTATTCTCTTATCAATGCCTATGTCTTCCAAGTGGTCTCAATTCCTCAGTTTCTTCCACCAAAACCCTGTATGTGCCACATCTCTCCCCCATACGTGCTACATGTCCCACCCACATCATTCTCGATTTGATGCACCAAACATTATTGGGTGAGGAATACAGATAATTAAGCACCTCATTATGCAGTTTTCTCCATTCCACGGTTACCTCGCCCCCTTTGGACAAAATATTCTCCTCACAAACCTGTTCTCAGGCACCCTCAGTCTTTGTTTCTCCCGCAATGTAAGCGACCAAGTTTCACACCCATACAAAATATAGTAGAAATGATATTTCTGTATATATTATTCTTTAAATATTTGGTTAACAAACTGGTAAAACGAAAGATTATGCACCAAATGATAGCAAGCATTCCCTGAATTCAATCTGCTTTTCGTTACTTACTGAAGAGAATTTCAAATTGTTAAGTTTGTTCGCAATTATCTGAAAACTTCCAACCTTTCAGAAGAAATATTTTCAATCTTTATACTCCCATATATTCACATTATTATATATATTTCAGTCAACACAATTATATAATAAAAGCATAGGTTACAGCGACATATTTCAACTTTAAAATTCTTCGTTTTTCTAAGCTAACATCCATGAAGTTCTTTAAAATGTGGCTTTGCGCATTTGGAATCGCACAACATGTGCTTAGCATGACGATGACTTTTAAATTGAAACATGTCGCTATAACCTAAGCCTGTATTATATAGATGTGTTTACTTGATATATATATTAAAGTGAATATATAGAATTAATACTTAATGGATTTTTTTTTTTCAAATTTATACTCTCAATTCATCCTGCATTCTCATCTCCAGACATGACCATGTACTCAGTTTCATCCCCATTTACTTCTAGTCCAATTTCCTTTATATCCAACTTCCACTGATTCTGCAATTTCCTTTGCACTATGTACATTTCCTCCCAAAACATTAACATCATTAGCATAGACAAGCAGTGCATTGTGATGGTTTGTTTAAATTGTTTGAATGTTAATTTGTTAAGGTTAAATTTCAACAAGACATACTTTATACATTTTACAACTAAAGCGGCTCAATTATTGATATGAACATTGAATGTGATATCAGAACGTTCAATAATATTTTCAATGCAAAAAGTCTCAGAATAGCTATTGACAAACCTTCCTTTGCAAAGGCCACAATGAACAAATTTAACTTTAATTAATTTCAACTTAATGGGCAAATACAGTTGTTAAACCACCTGAGTCACAAGATAACTGGAAGACAGTATATTATTCCTATTTTCAATCTAATATGATTATAGAAAAATATTTTGAGATGAATTTGTCATATAACTTTAAAATTGTGAGATGGCCAAAATGTTAATCAGAATTGTTATGTGGTGCAATAGTAGAGAAAATTGTAGGAAATTGATGGCAAGTTAAAATTCCGAAATTTCAAACACAGAAATTATTTTCAAATTTAATATCTGTGGTTAATAAAAGATCAATATAAATTCAAATTTCAGACACAGTTTGAAAAATAAAAAAAAATGTAATTTTCGTCATGTCGTCTCAAATATAACAACATAAAAAAGCTAATTTTTATTAATGTGGAATCAAGGTTTTAAGTAAATTTCTTTCTCGCACAAAAATCGTGTCTCAAATAGTGAAATATTTTAATCAGCTTATAAAAATTATAATCAAAAAAACTCTCTTATCACACCATATTAATACCGTAAGCGGTACAAAGCAAAACACCATATCAATAATATAAGTGTAACACAACAACACACCGTATTAATATTGTTAGAGTAACAAAGCAACACAATACAACAGTACTGAAAGGGAAACACAACAAAACGCCATATCAATAATGCAAGAGTAACACAGCAAAAAAATTATATAAATAATGAAATAATAACAAAACATATCAATATTGTAAGACCAAGAGAGCAACACACGATAAAAATATTAAAACAGTAACACAGCAACACACAATATCAATAATGTAGAAGTAAGATGGGTACACAACATATCAATACTGTAACAGTAACACAACACATCATATCAACACTGTAACAGCAAAACAGCAACACACCATATCAATACTGCAACAGTAACACAGCAACACACAATATCAATACTGTTACAGTAACACAGCAACAAAACATATCAATACCGTAACAGTAACACAGCAACACACCATATAAATACTGTAAAAGTAACACAGCAACACACCATAACAATACTGTAACAGTAACAAAGCAACACACAATCTCAATAATGTAAGAGTAACACAGCAAAACACCATATCAATACTGTAACAGTAACACAGCAACATACCATATAAATACTGTAAGAGTAACACAGGTACACACCATATCAATACTGTAACAGTTACACGGCAACACACCATGTCAATATTGTAAGAGTAACACAGGAATACACCATATCAGTACTGAAAAAGTAACACAGAAACACACCAAATCAATACTGTAACAGTAACACAGCAACATACCATATCAATAATCTAACAGTAACACAGAAACACACCATATCAATACTGTAACAGTAAAACAGAAACACATCAAATCAATAATGTAACAGTAACACAGGAAAACACCATATCAATACTCTAACAGTAACACAGGAAAACACCATATCAATACTGTAACAATAACACAGGAACACACCATATCAATAATTAAGAGTAACACAGCTACACACCATATCAATACTGTAAGAGTAAAATAGCAACACACCATAACAATACTGTAACAGTAACACAGGAACACAACATATCAATACTGAAACAGCAACACAGCAACGTACCATATCAGTACTGTTACAGTAACACAGCAACAAACCATATCAATATTGTAAGAGTAAAACAGGAACACAAAATATCAATACTGTAAAAGTAAAACAGCAGCACACCATTTCAATACTGTAATAGTAAAACAGCAAAAACACATATCACTAACGTAAGTGTAACACAGCATCACACCATATCAATACTGTAAGAATTAAACAGAAAAACACCATATCAATACTGTAACCGAAACACAGCAACACACCACATCAGCACTGTAACAATACAAAAGCAACACAACATATCAATACTGACACCGTAACAGAGAAATACACCGTATCAATACTGAAAAAACATTACAGCAGCACATCACATTAATACTGTAAAGTAACACAAGAACACACCATATAAATACTGTAAACGTAACACAGCAACACACCGTAATAATACTGTAAAAATATTCTAGCAGCACACAATATTAATACTGTAACAGTAACAAAACAACACACCATATCAATACTGGAACAATATTACAGAACCACACCATATTAATACTGTAACAGTATCACAACAACACACCATATCAATACTGTAACCGTAAAACAGCAACACACCCTAACAATACTCTAAAAATATTGCAGCAGCACACATTATTAATACTGTAACAGTAAAACAACGACACACCATATCAATACTGTAACAGTATTACAGTAGCACACCATATTATTACTGAAACAGTAACACAGCAACACACCATATTAATACAGTAACTGTAACACAACAACTCACCATATCAATACTGTAAGTGTATTACAGCAGGACACCTTATTAATTCTGTAAGAGTAAGGCTGCAACACCCCATGTGGATACTGTTACAGTAACATAACGTCACAACATATGAATACTGTAAGAATAAGATAGCAACACCCCATATGGTTACTGTAACTGTAACACAATTTCACACCATATGAATACTGTAAGAGTAAGATAGCAACACCCGATATGGATACTGTAACTGTAACACAACTTCACACCATATCAATACTGTAAGGGTAAGACAGCAACACCACAGTATGGATACTCTAACAGTAACACAACATCACACCATATCAATACAGTAAAAATAATTCATCAACACACCTTATCAATTCTGTAACAGTAACACAGCAACACACCATCTCAATACTGTAACAGTAACACAACAACACACCATATCAATAATCTAAGCGTAACACAGCAACACACCGTATTAAAACTGTAAGAGTAAGACAGCAACACCCCATACGGATACTGTAGGAGTAACACAACATCACACCATATCAATACAGTAAAATTAACTCAACACACCACAACAATTTTGTAACAGTAACACAGCAACACACCATATCAATACGGTAACCGTAACACAGCAACACACCATATTAGTACTGTAACCGTAACACAACAACACACCATATCAATAATGTAAGGGTATTACAGCAGCAAACCTTATTAATACTGTAAGAGTAAGACAGCAATACCCCATATGGGTACTGTAACAGTAACACAACGTCACAATATATGAATACTGTAAGAGTAAGACTGCAACACCCTATATGTATTCTGTAACAGTAACAAATTATCACACCATATGAATACTGTGAGGGTAAAACAGCAACACCCCAAATGAATACTGTAACATTAACACAACTTCACACCATATGAATTCTGTAAGAGTAAGACTGCAACACCCTATATGGATATTGTTACAGTAACACAACATCACACCATATGAATACTGTAAGATTAAGACAGCAAAACACCATATGGATAATGTAACACTAAAACAACATCACAACATATGAATACTTTAAGAGTAACACAGCATCCAAACATACCAATACTGTAACAGAAACAAAGCAACACACAATATCAATACTGTAAAAATACAACAGCAATACACAATATCAGTACTGTAACAGTAACACAGCAACACACCATATCAATACTGTAACAGTAACACAGCAACACACACTATCCATACTGCAACAGTAACACAGCAACAAACCGTTTCAGTATTTTAAAAATAACACAGCAACACACCATATCATATCTGTGACAGTAATACAGCAACACACAATATCAATATTTTAACATTAACAAAAAAAACAACTTATCAATACTCCTAGAGCAACACAGCAACACACCATATCAGTAAAGTAAGAATAAGACAGCAACACACCATATCAATACTGTAACAGTAACAGAGCAACTCATCATATCATTACTGTAACAGTACCACAAAAACAAATCTTATCAATACTGTAACAGTAACACACCATAACAATAATGTAAGAATAAGACTGCAACACAAAATATCAATACTGTAACAGTAACACAGCAACACACCATATCAATACTGTAGCAATGACAAAGCATCACACCATATCAAAACTGAAACATTAACACTGCATCACACAATATCAATACTGTAAAAATACAACACAATCACATTGTATCAATACTTTAAGTGTAACACTGCATCACACCATATCAATACTGTAATAATACAACAGCAACACACCATATAAATACTTTAAAAGTAGCACAGCATTACAATATACCAACACTGTAAGAGTAACATAGCATCACAACATATTAATACTCTAACAGGAACACACGAACACACCATATCAATACAGTAAAAATAATTCATCAAACTACAATATCAATTCTGTAACAGTAACAAAGCAACACACCCTATCAGTACTGTAAGAGTAAAACAGCAACACAACATATCAATACCCTAACAGTAACACAGCAAACATACCATGTCAATAAATTAACAGCAACACAGCAACACACTCTATCAATAATGTAACAATAACACAGTAACACACCATGTCAATAAATTAACAGCAACAAAGCAACAAACAGTATCAATACTGTAACAGTAACACAACAACACACCATATCAATAAATTAACACCAACACAGCAACACACTATATCAATTCTGTAACAGTAACACAGCAACACACCTTATCAATACTGTAAAAGTAACACAGCAAAACACCATGTCAATAAATTAAGAGCAACACAGAATCACATCCTAACAATGCTGTAACACTAACACAGCAAAACAACATATCAATACTGTAACAGTTACACAGCAACACAACATATCAATACTGAATTATAGCGCAGTATCACACCATATCAATACTGTAAGAGTAACACTGCATCACACCATATCAATACTGTAACTGAAACACAGCAACACAACATATCAAAACTGTAACATTTACACAACAACACACCATATCAATACTGTAACAATAGCACAGCATCACACCATATCACTACTGTAACAGTAACACTGCATCACACCATATCAATACTGTAAAAATACAACACAAACACACCATATAAATACTGTAAGTGTAACATAGCATCACAACATGTCAATACTGTACGAGTAACATAGCATCACAACGTATCAATATTGTAAGTCTAACATAGCATCACAACATATCAATACTCTAACAGCAACACACCATCACACTATATCAATACTCTAACAATAGCACAGCATCGCACCATATCACTACTGTAACTGTAACACTGCATCACACCATTTCAATACTGTAAAAATACATCAACACACGATACCAATACTGTAACAGTAACACAGCATCACACCATATCAATACTGTAACAGTAACACACCCACACATCATATCAATACTGTAAGCGTAACACAGCAACACACCGTATCAATACTGTAAGCGTAACACAGCAACACACCATATCAATACTGTAACACTAACACACCAACACATCATATCAATACTGTAAGTGTAACACTGCTTCACACCATATCAAAACTGTAAAAATACAACAGCAACACACCATGTAATTACTGTAAGAGTAGCACAGCATCACAACATATCAACACTGTAAGAGTAACACAGCATCACAACATATCAATACTCCAACAGCAACACACCATCACACCATATCAATACTGTAAAAATTATTCACCAACACACCATATCCGTTCTGTATCAGTAACACAGCAACACATCATATCAATAAATTAACAGTAACACTGTAACACACCATTTCAGTACTGTAAAAGTAACACAAGAACACACCATATCAATACTGTAACAGTAACACAGCAAAACACCATATCCATACTGGAATAGTAACACAGCAACACATCATATCAATACTCTAACTGCAACACACCATATCAATATTGTAACTGCAAAAACGTAACACACCATATCAATATTTTAAAAGTTACAAATCAACACAGCATATCAATAATGTAACAATACAAGAGTAACACCATATCATTACTCTAACAGCAACACATCATACCAATACTGTAACAGCAAAACAGGAACACACCATATCAATAATGTAACAGTTACACATCAACACACCGTATCAATACTGTAACAGTTACACAGCAACCCACCATATCAATACTGTAACAGTTACACAGCAACACACCATATCAATGCTGTAACAGTTACACAGCAACACACCATATCAATGCTGTAACTTTAACACAACAACACTCCATATCATTACTGTAACAGTTACACAGCAACACTCCATATTATTTCTGTAACAGAAACACAGCAACACACCATATCAATGCCGTAAGATTAACACAGGAACACACCACAATCACAACGCACAAACGATCGCTGCAGACCATACCTTCTACTTTTCTCATATCACCTGTATTTCACTCATGGGGAAAATCAGCTAGAGGCCAAAACTCACCAATATTCTATTCAAATTGGACGTATGGTTAAGTGCACCTACACATCTACTGACATATATGTCTACTGTGGTGCAAGGAGTTTATTTGGCAAAGATTTCTACGAGTACAGGGCTCCTTTTCTTTAGACACAGATTGGTTTCTTAAAACTGTAATTTATTACGTGACTTTATACCTTAAGTTAACAATTAATACAGATTTATGAACACATTAAAATTGTCTTCAGGAACTGCACGAAACTCAACGGTCACTGCTGTTCAACTGTGCAGCTGTTAATTTCTGCTCTACTTACATATACCGGAAATAATGTCTGAATTTAGTGACGTGGTTTACAATGATTTGAATCACTGCTGTACACAGAATTATGATTGTGGCTGAATAAAGTAACTACAAACATCAGACACCCTTTCCCGTGAACAAGGTTCTGTGCTGTTTAGCAGCACTAAAGCAACAGTTTAAATTACACTGTGAAAGCGAGTTTAGAAGATAATTTTGTTACTCTATTGCGGGAAATTAATTGTCAACAGGAAGTTGTATCATTCCTTTGCCCATGATATTAATTAACGTATAATGTGTGTGTGTTCAAAGCACAAAACAACCAAAGTAATGATCTGTACTTACTGGTGTTTGCTGAATGTAACTGGAGAACTCGAATTTGAACAACGCAAACGCTCGAAACCTTTCCGCAGTGTGCTGTGAGCCGTGAGGAGGTAAAAACACATTCCAACACGAGTCAACGCGTAAAACCTGTATGGACAAGTTTCTGGTGAAGGTTAAAGGACACCTGATGATTCTCAAGCCACGAAGTATGCCGTCTGTACAGGATTGCAGTGAAGAAACCTGAGCAGCAACGCTAGAAATTTGCGTGTGGCAGAAGAAATGTCGACATATTACTGTCCTGTAAATTTTAATGTCAAAATGCAGCTTTTAGTGAAAAAATCTGCGGTTTTTTTACATAGCGAAATGTGTGGGGGGAATTGTATTGTGATGAAAATGGGGTGTGACTGCGCAATAGAAATGGGTGGGTGGGTGTTGTATATTTGTGAACAATTTCGCCGCTCAGTGGTGAATGTAGCTCTTACACTCTTGCAGTTGTCATACGGATCAGCCTGTAGTAACAATACCGGTAACACATTTACAGATGTCATACTCTGCAGCCTGTAGCAACAATAGCGGTTACACATTAACAGTTGTCATACTGTGCAGCCTAAAGCAAAACTAGCGGTTACACTGTTGCAGTTGTCATACCGTGCAGCCTGTAGCAACACTAGCTGTTACACTGTTACAGTTGTCATAACGTGTAGCATGTAGCAACACTAGCGGTTACACTGTTGCAGTTGTATAACGTATAGCTTGTAGCACAACTAGCGTTTATACTGTTGCAGTTGTCATCACATGCAGCTTGTAGCAACACTAACAGTTACACTGTTGCAGTTATAACGTGCAGCTTGTAGCAACGCTAGCGGTTACACTGTTACAGTTTTCATACCGTGCAGCTTGTAGCGACACTAACGGTTAAACTGTAACATTTATCATACCGTGCAGCTTGTAGTAAAACTAGCTGTTAAAATGTTACAGTTGTCATACCGTGCAGCTTGTAGCTACACTAGCTGTTACACTGTTACAGTTTTCATACCGTGCAGCTTGTAGCAACACTAGCTGATACACTGTTACAGTTTTCATACCGTGCAGTTTGTAGCAACACTGACGGTTACACTGTTACATTTATCATACCGTGCAGCTTGTAGTAAAACTAGCTGTTAAAATGTTACAGTTGTCATACCGTGCAGCTTGTAGCTACACTAGCTGTTACACTGTTACAGTTGTCGTACCGTGCAGCTTGTAGCAACACTTGCTGTTACACTGTTACAGTTCACTTACCGTTCAGCTTGTAGAAACAACAGCAGTTAAACTGTTGCTGTTGTTGTACCGTACAAAATGTAGAAACTCTAGCTTTTACACTGTTGCTGTTGTCATACCGTGCAGCTTTTAGCAACACTAGCTGTTACACCGTTACAGTTGTAATACCGTGCAGCTTGTAGCAACAATTGTTGTTACACCGTTACAGTTGTAATACCGTGCAGCTTGCAGCAAAACTAGCAGTTACACTGTTGCAGTTGCTATACCGTGCAAATTATAGCAAAACTAGCTGTTACACAGTTACAGATTTCATACCCTGCAGCTTGTTGCAACACTACCTGTTAAGTTCTTACGGTTGTCATACTGTCCAGCTTGTAGGAACCCAAGGAGTTTCACTGTTACAGTTGTCTTTCCGTGCAGCTTGTAGCAACACTAGCAGTTTAACTCTTGCAGTTGTCATACCGTGCAGCTTGTAGCAACACTAGATTTACACTGTTGCATTTGTCATACCGTGCAGCTTGTAGCAACAATAGATTTTACACTGTTACAATTGTCATACCGTGCAGCTTGTAGCAACACTAGCTGTTACACTGTTGCAGTTGACATACCGTGCAGCTTGTACCAACACTAGAAGTTACACTGTTGCAGTTGTCATACCGTGCAGCTTGTAGCAACACTAGCAGTTCACTGTTGCAGTTGTCATACCGCGCAGCTTGTAGCAACACTAGCACTTAAACTGTTACAGTTGTCATACCGTGCAGCTTGTAGCAACACTAGCAGTTACACTGTTACAGTTTTAATACCCTGCAGCTTGTAGCAACACTATCTCTTACAATGATACAGTTGTCATACCGTGCAGCTTGTAGCAACACTAGCACTTACAGTGTTACAGTTGTCATACCGTGCAGCTTGTAGCAACACTAGCTGTTACACTGTTACAGTTGACATAACGTACAGCCTTTAGCAACACTAGCTATTAAACTGTTACAATTTTCATACACTGCAGCTTGTAGCAACACTCAACACTATCAAACTCCCCACATATTAATCTACTCTTTCAGCATACTGTCAATTCACATCCCTAACCATCAAAACATCACCATTACAGTTACTGATTTTTATAATCGCTTCCTCCCAGTGCCAGTATCAATTAATTTATCTTATGCATTTGCTGTGCGCTCCGGATGACCAGCAGGGAGAGATGACCGAGAGGTTTGCAATTCCCTCACCATTGTACCTACAACAACTAACCCGCTCGTAAGAGCAGACAGAAGTCTACCGGCCGTCATAGCGCGCTGTCGCCACTCAACATTAAGTGACACATGTCACTCACCATCAGTCACTCTACCTATATTCATGCCCACACGCACTATCGCCACTCAACTTCAAGTGACACATGTTACTCACCATCAGTCCCTCTACCTATATTCATGCCGACACGCACTGTCGCCACTCTACATTAAGTGACACATGTTACTCACCATCAGTCTCTCTACTTATATTCATGCCGACACGCACTGTCGCCACTCAACTTCAAGTGACACATGTTACACACCATCAGTCTCTCTACCTATATTCATGCCGACACGCTCTGTCGCCACTCAACTTCAAGTGACACATGTTACTCACCATCAGTCTCTCTACCTATATTCAAGCCGACACGCACTGTCGCCACTCAACTTTAAGTGACACATTTTACTCACCATCAGTCTCTCTACCTATATTCATGCGGACACGCACTGCCGCCACTCAACTTCAAGTGACACATGTTACTCACCATCAGTCTCTCTACCTATATTCATGCCGACACGCACTGTCGCCACTCAACTTCAAGTGACACATGTTACTCACCATCAGT
>Ga0123357_10004050_pt1 | contig 17062 bp, 17 predicted proteins | sample TergutEmb28metaG_FD_89873 | JGI IMG/M metagenome (GOLD analysis project Ga0123357, IMG submission 89873) | Embiratermes neotenicus P4 segment gut microbial communities from Petit-Saut dam, French Guiana - Emb289 P4 | ecosystem: Host-associated > Arthropoda: Insects > Digestive system > Gut ... | reverse complement strand
GTACTTTTTGAAGGGCATAGAGATGCTGGTTCACAGATGTGAAAAGTGTGTTGAAGTAAAGGGAGATTATATTGAAAAATAGCAAAGTTGTTTCATTTCTGTCACCTTTCAGAGTTGGTCAGGACGGAAACTTATGGACCCTACCACGTATTCTAAGAAAGTTTATATCATAAGCTTTATAAATTAATTTGTTAGCATAACTAATGTCCAGATCAATTTGAGGCTTATTTTTAATTGTCAGTTGCATGAAATGGGTTTTATCAAAATGCAATGAGAGTCTGTTGGCTTTGAACCATTTATTTAAGGATTCAAATCCTATTTTTATATTATGTTTAAAATCTTTGAGATTAGAATAGATAAATATAATACTAGTATCATCTGCAAATGAAGTTGGTTTAGATTTCCCTATAATAATTTTTGATAAATCATTTATGTAAAGAAGAAGAAGTAGACAACCTAAAACTGATCTTTCTGTAACACCTAGTTTTGTAACTCCACAGTCTGAAAATATCCTGTGATTGAAATTTTTATCTTTTATCTTCACTCTTTAATACCTATTCTTAAGGTATGATTTGATCCATTCATAAACTTTGCCAGCTAGTCCATAAAAATTTAATTTGGACAGTAAAATATAATGTTTAACACAATCAAAGGCTTCTGCTAAAACACAGAAAATCTGTCCCACAATTAATTTGTTACTAAGACCACTTACTGTTATATTACTTAATTTGTAGGTTGCTTTTTCAGTTGTTAGATTTTTCCTAAATCCAAATTGTTCTTCAACCAATATGTTGCTGTTATTTAAGTGTCCAAGTATTTTATTGTACATAGCCTTTTCAAATACTTTACAAGATGAAGTCATTAAGTATACTGGTCGGTACTTAGAAATGTAATTCCTCTCCCCTTTTATATAATAGTTTCAGTACAGAGTATTTTAAGCACTGAGGAAAAAATGTTTGATATTAAAGATGTATTATATAGGTGAACTAATATAAACCTTCCGTATTTTAAGTAAATTAGTAGGAATTTCATCATATTTGTATGTGGTTTTGATTTATATTTTTAAGATTCAGAAAAGGATAATTTGGATTGTGACAAAATCACGAAGTAGGGATTCTTGCAGATAGTTGTTTAAAAGACTAGAAACTCTGTCTTTACAATCCCAATGCATATTTTCTGTATTATTATTTGTGGTAAAGAATAAAGATTTCTATACAACCAACCACGAAATCCATAATATTACCACAAAACCGAATACAAATTTACGTCCTCCAGTGTGTAGCTTGGCTGTATTCCAGAAGGGAGCTTATAATTCTGGTATAAAGTTATTCAACCACCTACCACTAGAAATGAAAAGTCTCTCAAACGAGACAAAATTATTGAAACCTGCCTTAAAAAGGTTTCTTAACTTACATTCATTTTATTCAGTGGAAGAGTATTTAGAATACAGTTTTAATTAGGAATCATGGTTTATATATAGGGATCAATGGAAGTGTATTTATAACTCGTCTCTAATAATTTTAAATTTTGTAGTATATAAGTGTTGTATACCTGAAATATATTTGAATACAAATTACTGTTTAGCACAGCAAGAATGATAATTAACACGTATGATAAGCTGTTTTGTATTAGATATATTTATAACAATATGACAGTTTCTATATCCTTAAAGTTTTTTAACCTAATTTGGATCTATGGAATGTGAAAACAAACAAACAAGTGGTGTTTTCACTTTCTTTGTTATGGTAGATTTCAGTTTTATATTTGGAAACAAGTTAATAAAGCATTTCATAAAGAATATATATTAGTGTATGTATTATCTTTATTATTCCTATTACTACTATCGTCATTTCCATCATCATCATCATCATCATCATCATTGTCCTCAACACATCTTTTCTCAACCAGGGAGAGAAAATATTCATTAAATGCATTTGCAGTTGCTTGTGGATTGTTAGTAAATTTACCATCAATATTTAAAACTTGGTAGAACTACTTATTGGTGGTATATAAGCCTAGGAGTCTATATCTACACAGAACAAAAGACTCAGAAAAATGTGTATCTACACAGAACAAAAAACTCAGAAAAATGTGGACACTTAACAGATCTGTTGTCTTAGTGTTGTGAGTAGACCAGGGTTATGTGTGCCCTAAACTGAGTGGCCATGTTGATCCTTCTTTATATTCTTATTTTATTATGTTTTTGCAGTATTGTTGTCTATGAGGGTGGCAGTGTCATGAGTCAAGCCAGGTCACTGTGGCGACTAGAGTTGGCAAGAACCAAATGGACTGGTGGCTTTATCAATTGGTATCATCCAATGAGAATCCGTCACCTTACCACCGGCCGATACTTGGGCGTTAATGAGAACAATGAGCTGTACCTAGTGAGAAAGTATGTTAACAGTTTTATGTAATATGCTAATATAGTGATAAATATATGAAGATAATTTAAAAAGTATAAAATATGAATGTGAGAGGTCGATGGAGCTGGTTCAGCATTTGTTTCCAAGTGCAGACTGGTATAAGAAGTTCTGAACCTCTGGATTCTGCTGCTGGAGAACTGGCTGATTTAAACCATTTACATTGTTCTGTACTTCAGGTCACCTGCTCTAAGAAAAGTAATTGTAACTGTAATGGGTATATCTTGAGTACGAATTGCTCCTTATTGGTCTCATAGATGTCATGTGCAGCATCTAAAATTAACCATTTCAGGCAGTTCATCACATTTGATATCAGTGGGGCTGGGTTCATCATATATTAAAAAGAATCATCTAATGTTGTATATTATCTGAACTGCAGAGGTGGTGAAAAATTCTCTGTGTCTGTTCCTCAGAGCCTGTTTAATTTGAATTTCTATGCTGTATCTGTTGTGTTCAATACAGTTCTTGACTGTCATGTAACATTGATAGTTACAGATATAATCCTACAAGGAAACCCAGTGATACAAACTAGAAGGTTCCTAACAGTTTATAAGTCTTCCCAGGACCAACTGTATTTACTGAATTGCAAGACAAGGTTTTATCTTTAATTGGGTTGGTGTGGTTTGGTTTGGTTTATTTGTTCATCCACTTAGTCACACATATAACATTGGACACGTCAGCTGCAGTTTACAATTTATATATTACAACATAACTTATAATATATGGACATCCACCCAATATAATACAATAAATAACAATACAAAATTTAAAGGCAAATTGGAAGTGGAATCCATCACTACATCTAGATATATGTGTATTTATATAAATATATCTAAAAGTTAAGAATTCAAACTAAAAGCAATAATATAGAATGGTACTGAGTTATATTACATGCATGAATATTTAGGCAGCACTTAAATGGCACTTAAATGTGTGACATCATCTTAAAGTTACATATGAAGCGCTGAATTGGATCATGCAGTGTCAAACCAAAGCCTACATCACAGAATCATCACGTCTAAACAAAAGAGAGAACTTAACATAACTGAAGGTAACTGACACAATCTTCGTTTTTGGGACTTTGTGCATTGTCTTAGTTTTTAAAGAAGCTTGATGTTTTGGAAGCCAATGCTGTTTCTTTCTTCAAGCAAAGAATCACCAAACCTGGTTGAACCCTGGGATTGAGGGATTCTCAGTCACTGGGCACCACAGAAACAGTATACTTATTAAGATATGTGCCCGAGAACAGGTTTAGTCCAAGGCTAGTAACAAGAAAATGGCTATTGAAAAATTAAAAACTAACTACAAGACTAAAAAATACAGCCTGGACCAATCCACAAATTAAAAACCATAAAAAGAACCATAATCTCAGACTGATCAGATCACAGACAACACAATGATCCAGAACATATGTATTTAAAATTCTTAACTACATTAACACCATCTGGAGAAAGTTATGAATCTTCATAAGTTCAGGTAAGTTTATAAACCAAGAAATAGAAATGTATTATTTAGTCGATGTGGATCACAACAGCATGGCAGCACATCTCACCAGAATTGACTGTGAAGGGTTTTAAGAACTGCTGTATATCCAGTGCAATGGATGAGAGCTGAAGATTATATGTTGTGGAAGGAAAGTGAAGAAATGGGGATATTGGGAGTGAGTGTGAGGAAGATGAAGGCACTGACTGTGAGGGTGGCGGCAATAACACTAATTGGTAAAGGTAGATAGAATCTGATATGCTTTGTGTATTATTATATGAAATTAGTAAGAACATTTTTTTTCTTAGCGGATGTTTTATTTTTGGGGGTCATCTTGGATTTGGATAAATACATTTTCCCTTGGCAGATGTGTTTTAATCAGGGGGGTCACATTAGATTAGAGTCATCTTGCATTCAGGTAATACAGTATAGCCATCAGACTATAAAATGTTCCTGAATTCAGAATTTTTGCACATACACATTTTATTGTTCTGAAGGCACGTAACAGCAGCTCTATCATTTTTCCAAAATCCAGCTCACAACCGCAAATCTAATCCACACATGATTCTAATCTGCATCTGATTTTTTAGCCCTCTGAAACTGTAAAAAGGGTGTGGATTAGATTTGAGAATATATGGTATATAAGTTATGGTTTATGTATTAGGGTAGTGGTATGGACAACTGTTCATTAAAATATACTGTACATGGACCATTTTATACTTGTGCACACAGAGATGATGCTACGCTTGCTACATCCACATTCTGCCTGCGACAAGAGAAGGATGACCAGAAAGTGGTCCTGGAAGAAAAAGATCTGGAAGTGATTGGAGCCCCCATCATCAAATATGGTGACAGTACGGTCATTGTGCAGCACTCAGAATCAGGGTTGTGGCTGTCGTATAAGGTTTGTGTATCTACTGCAGCTATTACGTTTAACTCAAGAGAACAACTTTGCCCTTCACAACACTGAGCACAACAGAATATAATGGTATTAAATCAACACACAAAAAATATAACTAAATTTTAGCATAGTGAATTTTTAACTGGACTGTGTCAGTTCCTGTTTATAAACAGATAATGGCCCGAATTCCCTGAAAAAACAATAGGGATATGAAAATTGTTCTCTGAGTCAGGCTCAGTGACTGGAGCATAATTGTTACAATGAAAAGTCTGGCCTTTGCTTTTCAAGTTATTCAGTTCATGTAGTGTCAAAATGTGAAAAAAATTTGGATGAAGAGTTTAATGTTGTGATGTGGATAGACTGTTAACAGTGAGAATTCCAGGTATGCATGGTAGACTTTTGCAGAGAGAAGTACATTGATATTATAATGTATAGTGACACTGAATATTGTCTTACTGAAGCTGATAAGACAGGTGATTTCAAACATCTGAAGAATACTGTCTTCTGGGATGTAATGCCATATAGTCTGGTATAAACTTCCTGACATTTTGTGGGAAGCTGCTTGCATTGCCTTCAAGTTTGAAGAAGGAAGGAGCAGGTTCCTACAAAATGCTGATAACTGTCTACCAGATTACATGTTGTTACATCTCAGAAGACGGTGTTCTTTAGAGTTGCCATTGTGAGAATCTCAAATCTCACCTAAGTCTTCTTTTTTAAAAAGGAAATCCCCTGTTGGAGTGGCAGTTGTTGTGGTACAGAAAAATACTGATGAGAAGAGACCGGTAAATCTGTGAGATTTCTCGCTTCGAAGAAAAGCAAAAAAACATGTGATTAAACATATATAAAACTGCTAAATTATTAGAAAATATAGTGAAGCCAGTGTCAGTAAATTAAAAAATATTTTAAAATGTTTTTGATGTTAACAGATTTTACCACTGTGTAGCATTCACCTGAAGACAAAAATATTCTGACAAACCAACTGAATATTTGGTTCTGCCATGTTGTTTCTCTTTCAGTCATATGAGACAAAAAAGAAGGGAGTTGGTAAAGTTGAGGAGAAGCAAGCTATACTGCATGAGGAAGGAAAGATGGATGATGGCTTAGATTTCAGCCGCAGTCAAGAAGAAGAATCAAGAACAGCCCGTGTGATTCGGAAGTGCAGTTCTCTCTTCACAAATTTTATCACGTATGTAACCTTTGTGTGACTGAAAAATGAAAACAAAACAATTTACTTATGTTGAAGTAATGATAATTTTGCATTTAATCCTGAAGTACCTATCTTATTAGAGGTTAGATCAGGAATTAAGTCTTCATGCAGTGTACTGTTGAGTCAGGTTACTTGAAGTAAAGGGATTAAAACTGTAATTTTAATATTTATTGTATCACATATTTAAATTTATGTGTAATGTGTACAGAGTGTAGATCTTCATTGCAAGAACATGGGTGAGTGAATAAGTGAGTGAGTGAGAGTGTGAGTGAGTTGTGAGCAATTGTGATGCACGTGAAATAATGAAGGCACATTTTATATTTAGCCAGATATAAGATGACCACATTTTACAATTTTCAGTTTCCAGAAGAATACTAGTACAAAGAATGTCTACACTTGTGTGCATTTATTAAGTGACCTGCAGTTTTTCTGATGTTGAATTGGGAAAAATTATTGTCTTATATTTAGGTATATATGGTATGCAGCGTGTATACACATGTCTTACATTCTCACATGCATGTTCACATGTGAATGTAGATATCATGCACAGGCAGTTTGTTTAGTTCCTGTGGCATCCAAAGAACTAATTATAGTTGCCTTCTTTTTACAGGGGCTTGGAAACTCTACAAGTTAACAGACGTGCCTCCATGTTCTTCCAGTCTGTGAATCTCGGTGAGATGGTGATGTGCCTTGAAGACTTGATCAACTACTTTGCTCAGCCTGGAGAAGAAATGGGTAATTAAAGTTTAAATTATTAATAATCATGTTCTCTTCATACTCTGTGTACCAACATCATTTCTTTATTACAGAGTATTCTCAATATGTAGTTGGTTAAAACACCAACACAGTACACATACAAATTTTATTTTGCTGAAAAACTGAACAGTATTATTTGTGGTTCATGTGAGTTTGTGAATGGCAGGATGTGGAAATGTGCAGACTATTTTTTAAGTTTATGTTATGTGCTACATATGGTAACTAGAATTACTTAGTTTAATTGCATTGCAGCTACAGACAGTGTATATTCTTTGGTTGTTCCAAGAAGTTTCACTTTTTACATATATCAAAAGCTGACCACAAAACATTTAGACAGAAACAAAGGAATTAATTTTCATACCATGTCATAACTGCAGTGTTAATAATTATTATATTGACATTTATTTTCTGGATTTATAAATTATATGAAAGATCTAAGTAAGAGTTTATATTTCATTGTTTCAACTGTATTTATGTTGTGTTAAAAATTACAGAACATGAAGAGAAACAGAATCGTCTTCGTGCACTAAGGAATCGACAGGACCTGTTTCAAGAAGAAGGAATACTTAATCTAATTCTAGAAGCTATAGACAAAATTAATGTCATAACCTCTCAAGGTTTCCTAGTAGCTTTGGCAGGTGATGAGGCTGGCCAGAACTGGGAAGTTATTTCTGGTTACTTGTATCAGTTGCTTGGTGAGTCATAAAAGAGAATTTTTTTCCACGTTTATTATGACAGCTCATAATATAAAACAATCATCATTTTTAATTTTACATTTTGCTGCTGAATTGAATGCTTCATACCATATATTTACCAAAGAATACTATAGTTTCCCAAATATGAGACAACCCCTCATCACAGTGTTCAGTTTTCCATATATAACCTACACAGAATTTGTTTAAACTCATGCACAATTATAAGGCATTTCTCCATGTTTAAGATGATGAATTGGATAGGCGAAAGTATATTCAGGTAAATGTGGTATTTGACATAGTTTTTATTTTGGTAACCTTTGTCTATATGTTTGTAACAGAGGCTTCAAAGTAGAAAGGGCTGATGTATGTACGAAGCTGGCTTCAAAGTTCCTTGCAATACATCTTCTTTCTTTTAGAAAATCTGTACAAGACTTGTATAATTGACAACATGTTTCCGGCTTGTCAGGCCATTTCCAAGCCATCTACCATAAGTAGTTATTACAGATACTGTGTATGGGTTCAGAAGTGCTGTAAGATTACACTTGGGTAGGGAAATCTGAATACACTCTGCTACCAGTTATTTGAACAAATGCCTGTGGTTTTAAGATTGAGCATTTGATGACAGAATGTATTCACATGTCCTCATCCCAGATCCTCCCTGTCTCATCTCTGAGTATGTTTCATTGTGGCTGTTTCTTATTGTTGCATATAAGCTGTAGTATTTACTGCAATGACATTAGTAAGGCCCTATAATGAGTGGAGCTTTTGAGATGTTTAAGCAAAGACATGCTTAGTCAAAGCCAGTCTGCAGTGAATATTAGTTGGTTTGCAGGTTTACTGTCATAAAGCAGAAAATTAAAATACTGATTACTTAGTGTCATAAAACCAAACATTAAGTTATTGGAAAATTACTGTCATGTGTGGTGTGATGCCATGCATTTTTGTAAATAGGTCTGTCTGAAATTTTGTACCTGTGCACCAAACTACACAGCATTACACATCAGAAAACAATCGTCATGAGAACCTCAAATTTCACTTCTGATTAAATATGAAGAAAGGAATCTTGACATATTATTCTTGTTTTATGCAGCTGCAATCATCAAGGGAAATCACACCAATTGTACGCAGTTTGCCAACACAAATAGATTGAACTGGCTTTTCAGCAGACTGGGCTCACAGGCATCTGGTGAAGGCACTGGAATGCTGGATGTACTTCATTGTGTTTTAATTGATTCCCCTGAAGCTTTGAACATGATGAAGGTAAGCATTGCCTAGTATCTGAATAGAGAATGCAAAGCTAGTGAGACTTGCATAGAGCTTTCCTGTGTTAAAGGAAATAATCATAGTAATTTCTACAGCGCACAACATTTGCATCTGATGTGTGGAAAAATTTTGCCCTGTGTGTCAGTGAAAGGTGAAAGAATATCAGTCTTTTGAATGCTATTTGTGGATCTCTGTATAAAGTAAATTTACATTTGCAAACATTTAGCTCAATAGTTATTATCTAGGTACATTTTAAAGACTTCTGATACTATTCCAACAATGTAATATGTTATGATTTTTTAAGTTTCTGTTGTATGAGGAGTTAAAAAACAGGAATTGTAAGCTTGTCTTGTGTATACCGGTGAAAATAAACATTTCAGCCTCTTAGTTCCTCTCTGTTTGAGAATTACAGGATGTGAAATGTAAATAATATAATTTTTAAGCAATTAATGTTAATTGTTCAAACAAATTTGGATTCTTTTTCCAAAATATAATTTTAAAGCACCATGTGGCCTGTTGTACAATTTCAACAATTCCTGCGTCTGTACAGCAGACTGATGATATACATTATGTTATGAGTTTATACCTGCTTGTTTTCATGGCAGGATGAGCACATTAAAGTCATTATCTCTCTGCTGGAAAAGCACGGACGAGACCCCAAAGTCCTTGATGTCCTGTGTTCACTCTGTGTTGGTAATGGTGTTGCTGTCAGAAGTTCACAGAATAATATTTGTGACTTCTTGCTGCCAGGCAAGAATCTGCTACTGCAAACACAGCTGGTAGACCATGTTGCAAGGTGAGTGCCAAAATATTGCTATTTATTTGTGTAGAATATATGAGAAGATACTTTTTATCCAGTAGTTTATGGTTAACTCAAAAGTTTTTAGCTAGAAGATTAGCACACTGTAGTTTTATGTAAATGCTTAAAGTTGTTTAAATTACATTCCAAATATTTGGAGAGGTATTTAAAAGAGTATATTTCCAGGACTTACTTCCCCATTTTGGTTGTATCTTATGTTTGAAGCTTTTGTAGGCAGTTCATTCTCTAGTTCAGGCATGCTATATTGATGATGTCAGGTTCTCTACAACAGCAACATTTTTTCTGGGTATTTTTAATGTTTCATTCCCATCTGATGAAAAAGAAAAATCTAGATAAAGGAGTGCATTACCAGTTACAAGGCAAGGGTTCTGGAGTTTCTGTTAGGTCATGCAAGAATTAAAAATTCTTAATTTCCGGATTCTTATTGCAAAGGCCCAAGTTCGATTCTCGTGCCATCCATTTGGTATTTTTTTGGATTAAGTATCACTGGGACAGGTACTTTAACTTTCCCATGTCATTTACCATTCCACCAATGCTCTGTGTTGACATGTGTTTCTAATGTTGATTGTATAGTGCAGAATACAAAACACATATTAAATGTTCCATTTATAAAACCAACACATGCACATGTGATATACATAACAATACAATTTTTTGTTTCCTCCTACATATTGTGGCAGACCTGGGCCATATTCAAGGAGTCTATACACCAATATTTAAAACTTACTAAAATATAATAGATAACAATAATAATACATATTATATTGCAGTATTTCTGCAGCTAAATTCAAAGTTGTAACTTTGAGGAGTAAACAAAAAACTGCATAGTGCATGTGTTTGTTTTCTAATCATCATTTTAGTCACAGTGCACAGAATAAATAATGTACAGATATTAGATGGTTCCAAATCACTGGACTTTAGTTTCATTTGCGGAGCCTACTGGTACTTCATTGTTTGAAGATACTGAACTTCCTAAGGGGAAAGGGACTGTTAACAGTTTTAATCCTGATGGTTCATTATCATTGTCACCATTATATGTCACTGTGGAGCCAGAATGGCATTGTCTGTTTGGGGAGTATGCTTTAGGCTGGATGATCTGAGTGTGATTTTGGATAGGGGTAAAAAATGTTCCTCTTCTCCTGATCATCCAGATCATTCATGTGGCCTCCTACTGGATGGGTACTGAGGGCTTTTGGAAGTGAAGGAACCAGGGAACAAAGTTAGCCACTCATGACCACCTAGTGCCAAGGTTAACAATGAGTGGTATTATACCTCTGCCCCCCCTCTATTCTTTTATGGGGTGAACAGGGACAAATTTATGTATATATTCTTTATATTGTCAAGTAATTTTATGCCTTTGTCTCTCTTACTCTTTTCCTTCCAAATGATACTCTGTCCTGTAATGTTGACCACCTTGTGCTTAACTGGTAGAAATCAGACTGTTATGTGTTGGGACTGCACAGTGGTGTTCTTATTAATTAGTCAGTTATTTAGTCCACTTTCAAGATTAAGTTAGAAGTTTCCTTGTACCTTCACATTGTCAGTAATAGTGAGATTTATTAGTTTTTTTTTTTTAATGTTGCAACCATCCTCAACATAGCCCACCTCAAAGGCCCAGTATCTTAATTTCACATATCTGTTTCACATATATATTCTCTGCATAAAATATGGAGGTTAACAGTAAGGTGTTATGAGGGTAATATAAATTGAAGAAATTTATGTGTAGTTTTTACAATTAAACATAAAATTTGCAACTGAAGATTTAAGTAATGAAGAATAAGGTGCATGATTGAATGTCTTCCATCTCCAGTGTCAGACCAAACATCTTTGTGGGACGAGTAGAAGGGTCTGCTATGTATCAGAAATGGTATTTTGAAGTAACAGTGGACCATATTGAACAGACAACACACATGACACCACACCTAAGGATTGGCTGGGCGAACACTGCTGGGTAAGAGTGTAAATTTCTCTTTATATAATGTATAGTCTTACTACATAGTAAGGAAATAAATATTATATGTTGGTCCTTGAATTATTGTTTTTGAGTGTGATGTGTCAGCTTTGAGTTAGTAAATAAAGTATGTTTTCCTCCCTTCTGTCAAATTGTTGCTGAATGCTAGCCTTTTTGACTTTGACTGTCACTCTAGTGGGTTACTGGGTACCACTTTCAAAGCAGTTCCGTTTGGCTGCAAAGTTTGCCAGTAACCTTACCGTTTGGTAGACACAGTCCTGCAGGCCTTATCTTGTGGCTTCCTTCAGTGTTAGAAATTTAGTCTTTCATGACCTCTTCTGCTGATTGGAACCCAAATCTTGTCAAGAAGTCTTTCATTTTTGGGAGCAGTAAAATGCAAGTGCTGCTTCTGGTAGGGAAGGTAGATTGTGAAAGCACATTGATACAGTTCTATGTTAGATGCTCCTGTGTGATGAGAGACCAGTGAACTGGTGCATTGTCTTGTGAGAGCAGTCTGTTTCTGGATTCTACAAAATTGATGATTGTTGTGTCAGATAACTTATCACAGACGGTGGTGAAATATCTTGTATGTGGTATTGTTGACATTAGGCTTGTCAAGAACTGTTTCTGGTAAGTGACACCCAAGCTGTTGAACACACCCATTGTAAGTTTCATCTTTGAATCAGTGTCTTAATAATTTAGTAGAAACTTTGTGCATGTAATTCAGTCATTTCAGTTTTCATTCAGATGAGACTGTTTTAATGACTACTTTACATGAAGACCTACATATGCATGTGTATGTGCAGTTCTAGCATAACTTAACTGTAGACAAACTAATGAGTCACTGAAGCCATCAGTATATGGCAGATAGTAAACTGTTATGCATAGTGACTTGGATATGAAATTCAGTGTTTGGATTTTTTATCAAAGAGGTAGTACCTATTTTGTCACCTGTTATAACCCTGTCCACAATATCAGGTTCAGTCGGACTGTGTTATTCACATTGTCTTTAATGAGACATCATTTTTCGTGCTCATTCTCAGTGAGACATCACAGATTAAAGGCATACAATGCTTGTTAAGATTATCATGCATAAATTGTGTGGTATGTGTTATGTGACATATTGATGATGTCAGTGATTTTTTTAGTTGTTTGTGTGTGGACTAGCTGCTCTGGAGAAGGACACTGAAATTCCTTTCGGTATTTGTGTACAATGGTTATTAGAGTAGCAAAACCTAAGTGAGTATTAAAGTGTCTTCTTGATATTTGTAAAGTTTTCTAATGTCAAATTTCACAAATATCCATTTGGTGATTCTTGTGTTGAAGAACTATTAGGATGTGACTACATGTAGTCTTGTAGAAATTCACTAACATTTTCGAGGAAGCTGCCACCTGCATTTTCTCTTGTGTTACTGTCCAGAAGATGGTAAGTATGCATTATGGTCACTAGCTTGAGAACTTTGGATTTCTTGGTTCTTAAGTTCTTCCATGCATACAGCACAGATAAATAGGTTGTAGTAGATGTTAGATAGGTTTTAGTAGTAGCATGTTCACGAAGAGTTATAATTTTCATAGCATTAAAATGACAAGGGAAGCTGCTTCTACTGTAGCCATCACACACTATAAGTTGAGGTTGTTAGTCTGCTAATCCCCTGAAATACATGTTTTAAAATGGGAATTTTATGTTTGTTTTCCCAATTTTGATTTTTTTGCTGTGTTTTTGAGGAACATAACCCTGGCTTAAAAAAGACCTGCCTCTAGTGGTTAAAACTGGTTTAAAATTTATATATATTTATTGTTGAATGTTATCTAAAGTTATATTGTGAGTATTGTTAGGTATGTTCAGTGTTGTTCAGGAAGACTTACCAAACAGTCAAATGGGCAACATATTCTGCAGTTGTGGTCCCCTCTGCATTGCTGCAGGGTTGTTTAGCAGCATCATACAGGATTCTGTATTCTGTATCATGTGTCCAGACTGTCCTTTGTCTTTCTTGTTCTAATGTTGTGAGTGCAAATGCCCCTCTTTCCTTAAAGATCTGCTTAAAGCTAGAAAATGTTTGTCTAGAATTTTGTGACAGGGAAATGCAACTTTTTCTTGCAGTATCATCGCCATATGCGAGGCCAAACATGATTATGTATTCACCACTTGTGTTTAGCACAAACTGGACTTGTGCAGCAGCACTCAAAAATCATGTTTAGCGTTCAAGGAGGGAAGTCTTGCAGTGTGGGAATGGATGCTGCATCTGCCTGGCATTTCTCTTTCAAAATGTGCCATGGCTTGAAAACAAAGCATCCAAGGACACATGTTTACATATACTTGTTTAGTTGTGTGTGTGTGTGTGTGCTTGAGACATGGCCTCAAAAGTGGTGCCATATATTTCATAACCACCCTGTATATAAGTATGTAGTCATCATTCCTTTCAATTTTTTCTAGAAATATGTGATATTATTATATGATAATATATGTACATTTTGTCTGTATATTTATTGCCATTAAATAAATTGAATGAAATTCAAACCCCACCATATAGACTGGTACAGCCATTTCAAGATGTCTAATACGTATGATTTCTTGACTACTTGATTGAGACTGGATTGTTTTTATGCAGGTACATTCCTTACCCAGGTGGAGGTGAAAAATGGGGTGGAAATGGTATAGGTGATGACTTGTATTCCTATGGTTTTGATGGAGCAAACCTTTGGATGGGTAAGAACTTAGAAGAATTGTACCATCTTCCAGCCAGTATATGACATAATTTGGTATAATATTTAGGTATCATATTTTAACATATGTTTTATGATGTATTGTAATGGGAATGAGATTTCAATCCCACATAAACATACAGGGTTTTTATATGGGTTTCCTCAAGGCTTGACATTACATCGGCCTGATGATGGCCTGGCTAATGGGCCAAAACTAGTAACCTAAAAGATTTGTAATTGCGGTGTGCAAATCTGTGTATTAACTATAAATGTATACATAATTGGTATACAGTAGTATTAAAGTCAATGAATGTAACTTAGGTGTAACAAACCATGCTTCTTCATTGTCTATGCTCATGTATGGATTAAGGACTTCATTTTAACTGTAAAAATATGCAGTGTATACTGAAAAGCATGTTTGGCAGAAGAAAATACGAATATGTTGCTAAAATCAGTATTCTAAACCATCACTGATCATCATTGAATAGCCTGTGGGTCAAGAAGTGGAAATCAGGTGCCCCAGAACATATGTGTTATCAGGGCTACAGTTCAGTATGATAGGAACTGTATGCATGGTTTTCCACATTCTGAGCAAAGTGATAAGTTTGGTTTTTCCCCAAGTTGTGATTGGAATTGTGCATAGAAACACTTGTAAGTATCACATGGTCATTCAGAAATCTGTATGAAAACTGGTGTAGCATTATATTTGCTCACAAATATGCTCATTACTTTTTTAATTGTTACATCTATGCATACAGATGGATGGCTAGTTTTTGGGATAGATTTCAAGAGCAGTTTTGCTAATGTAACAGATAAGCCGTGGATTCAACAAATAACAACGTTTGACACTACAGATAAACCAATTAAAACTGTTATTAATGAAAACAGAACACTCACAGTAGTCACTCTCAACAGATAACTCTCCTCTCATACATTCAGTACTCTGGGCTCATAATCCTGACACCAGTCTCGAATACAATACTTCACAGATTCGCTTCACTTCTTCCACACTGTGCAGTTTCTCAGCCAACCCCCCTTTACTCTTCACCATCCACTCTTCTTGCTCACAGCTGTACGTAACACACTGACTTGCCGTGGCAAGACTGTCCAATTCTTGCCGTTCGCTGGCTTTATATAGCACTTATCACATTTCTCAAACCTTCTACACTATTTCAATCAGAACTGGATACACCTAGAATTTTCCATCTCCTTCTGGCAAGGGGAGGTTCTGGTAGCCCTTATGTCAGAGGCTTTGCTGGTGGAGGTGGAGGTGGTAGGGCCATCCAAACTTGTGGTAACAACCCACTAGACTCTGTGATGCCATAACTCACAGTACTACTGTCTCAATCATCACTGCTATAACAACATTACATTGTGTGTAGTACAACATGTCCATGGAGTGAGCTATATACCAGTGGAGAGGGACATTGGACTTCCTGTAGTTACCAATTTAGAAATTTCACATACTCAAATCCAGCAGAACTAACTCTCATTGTATATCACGAATTATTTTTAATCAAACACAGTCTGTATATATTTGTAGACCCATTGTTCTGGAGAAAATATGAGTCACTCTAGCTCTGAACAAGAATAAAACACGAGTAATCCTAGCACTGATGAAGAAACGTATCTGTTACCATATTTTACCATAGTTGGACACAAATATACAGAATGCTCACAGACTACTACTCATGAAAGCAATTGACAGTAACTCTGCACATCTTATCACAGTAGCAGTGATGCATAGTCTGTTAACACTTGACCCACTGCTGGTAGCAGACCAGATCAGTGACTACTCAAGCAAAGTTCTATAACTGCCAGATTAACCTCTCTCTCTGTCTTGTTCCTTCACTAAGTGGGATAACATGTATTAATACAATTTAAAATTGTTCTCATAGTTTGACTTTTTTTTCTGAAGGCCTTCAATGCAAAAAATCTGTTGTTACCTACACACACACACACACACACACACACACACACATTTTCTCATGAAGGACAGTATTGAAAACCCTATGATGGTGAAACCTTCAGCATTTGATACGTACAATTTGAAGAAGTATCTGTTCTGTGCAGGTGGCCGCAGTACTGTTGTGATGCCACAGGCAACTGAACCTTACATCAGGAAGGGTGATGTGGTTGGTTGTGCATTGGATTTGACAGTTCCAGTCATAACATTCACTTTCAATGGACACCTTGTGACAGGGTCCTTCAGGAATTTTAACTTGGATGGAATGTTCTTCCCTGTAATCAGCTGCTCTTCCAAACTAAGGTACAATTCATGGCTTTGGATAGAACATATTGCTGTCAATAATTTGTGTGAAAAGGTTCAGTGTATATGCAGTTATGGTTATTGACTGCATTGTCATCTTTCTTAATAAAGTGAACCCCCTGTCCATCATTACCCTCTGCATCATTTGTCTGGAAGTGTTGTTTTATTGTGTCCCCTATAAATCTGACACGTTTGAAACTTTTCCACAGCTGTTGTTTTGCAGTGTATGTTATTTGCTTTCTTGGTTCCTTCAGAAATGACGGGTAGTTTGCAATAATTAGAATGGAAGAGTGACTGGGGGATTTGAAGAGAACTCAAAAGTGTGTGGTGAGGTCAGGTCATTACAGGGGAGGTTTTTTGTGGTTCCTGGAAAATGGTTTCCTTTCATTGACCAGAAGATTAGAAAGAGTGTGTAAATTTACTTAATAAAACCGACAAATGCACATGTGTTATTACATATTATTTCTATTTCTATTTATTTACATCCATATTGTTACATATGCAACACCGGACCGGTCCAAATCTTATACTACAACCATAATACATGTACAAAGTCTCCACAACTGTGTCAATCATAAAACAAATCCACATAAAG
>Ga0123357_10004049_pt1 | contig 17064 bp, 9 predicted proteins | sample TergutEmb28metaG_FD_89873 | JGI IMG/M metagenome (GOLD analysis project Ga0123357, IMG submission 89873) | Embiratermes neotenicus P4 segment gut microbial communities from Petit-Saut dam, French Guiana - Emb289 P4 | ecosystem: Host-associated > Arthropoda: Insects > Digestive system > Gut ... | reverse complement strand
TTGTGAGTGCGGTAATGAACCTTCGGGTTCCGTGAAATGCGGGGAATTTCTTGACTAGCTGCAAACCTGTTAGCTTCTCAAGAAGGACTCTGCACCGTGGAGTAAGTAAGTAAGTAAGTAAGTAAATAAGTATATAAGTAAGTAAGTAAATAAGTACTTAAGTAAGTAAGTACGTATGCCAGTAAGTAAGTAAGTAAAGAAGTAAGTAAGTAAATAAAGATAGATTTTGTCGGATTTATCAGCCTGTAAGTAAAATCCAAGCAAACATGATGACAGGTCGGTACAAGTGCACGTCATTCAGAAATGTGGCAGACTGGAGGTATAGACTCTCTCATATGTAACCTCGGCACTAAATTAGATGAATTATCTGCTTCAGGTCCCGCGGGAAAAGCCTCTGAAACCAAACGAATAAGAGACTTTTGGTTATAAAGCCGGTCTGAACGCTTTAGAAGATAGACAAATAGCCTAATCCTGCCGAAAATCGAAACATGTTTTATCGTACACCTCGGTCGCAGCCTGTCCAATAAAATGACTGCTTTAAAAGGCGGTTTTTTTAAAAATATATTCTGCACATTATAAAATCTCCGAAATTATGACCTCTAAGAAAGACGTGGAGGTAAGTAACATTTCGGTTCAATCTCTTCCGCCCTTCATAAGCTCAGTGCCATTTGCTCTTCTTGTGTTTACTCATTCTTTAGCACTTGCATGTTGCACTAGAGCTATTTTCTGAAATATGCTTCTCCAACGTGCGAAAAGATTAATAGACTTTTTTCTAAGCCCTTCTGAACTGCTTTTTGGGCATTCTACCCACGCTGGTAGAAAAGAAAGTTTATTCGGTTTTCATAACTTTGTGTGCAAATGAGGACGATACAAAATAATACATGTCATAAGAACGTTGTGCTTGCTGCGACTAAAAAGAAGTTAGCTCGTACTATAAAATATTCCCTTTTTAAAATGCATTTGGTAAAAAATACCCTCAAATTCGTCTACCACTCACCGTGCTTCGTCTTCAACTCCAAGTGAGATCCGATTATATCCCTTATTATCGTTATGTCAAACATATCCGCTTCGGCTTTGCACCTCGAGTCTTTATACTTTAACATATCTGATACCTTATTCTCAGTTCTATACGGAAGGAAAGGAGTGATAAGATTTGCTCTTAAGCGAAGAACTGTTTTATTCTGAAGTAACATCACGTCCTTCCAGGTATAAGCGTTAAAAATGTAGCTAAATTGACTCAAAAGGCTAAATGCAATAGTACAAGTTGGTTCCGTAAAGTACGGTGGCATCAGCAGTGCAGTAAACGAAATGTAATATACAGTTTTCAAGGGATGGGAAAAATAAAGGCCTGGAAAAGTAAGAAAATTGGAATTCCTGTCACGGAATTTTTGGACTGGACGGAAACGGTTGTGTTGAACCGCGAATTGGAACATCTTCATCAGACTGTGTCCGATAACACTACAATCCATAAATGCGTGTTGTTTGGAAAAAGTAAGTTTTATGTCACACACGAAAGTTGATGTCAACATATCACTTAACCTACCATGGACAATTTTTAAAATGTCCCTGTATTTTCGGAAAAAAAAATTTCAAAAAATTATCTGATATTAATAAGAGAATCTTGAGAGATTATTGAAATAAAGTCACATAACTTTTGATATTTTCTTATGAAAGGAAAATTTGTTGTTTGTTTTTTTTTTGTGTGTAGTGCAATTGTGTACATTTTTAAATTATTAAAATTTAAAGCTGAGGGAATTCGTGATTCTAAAGGTAGATTTTCCTCCATGAAATTAGTTAAAAAGGAGACATTTTCTTCAAAGTTCTTATATTGTCTACAATCTACATAGAAGAATGCCTTGCACATGGCAGAAACTTCAGTATACTGGATAACCTTTTGCAAATTTCATATATTACACGTTTCTAGGTTTCAGACGACAACGGAATTTTGCTGTCCAAGTGGGTGCCTCCAGCCCATTTCCAGACGTAAGAAGTGGGAACTGATATCAGTGAAATCTTATCTTCTCCACTGGATAAGTTACACACTGGTATATTTTTATTTGGAAATTTAGCTTTATTTACAGTGAAGAATATCAGACAAGCAAATAGTGAACATGTTTTGTAGTATTCCTTAGAATGTAGCTAATACTGTTGTAAATCTTTTGTGTTATATGAGAACCCAGATATGTTAATCTAGCACAGTTGTTAAGCGCTGTGATTATTTTTCTGATCTCAGTTCTAATATTTTAATTCTTTCATATCTTTCGCCAATTCAAGTACATTTATCGACGCGAGAATTAAAGAATTTAGCAATATTTTACTTTACCTTATAAGGCAAGAATCTACTTCTATATTTCAGACCAAAGTCTAGATTAATATTCCAGCTCGAGCAGAAGCCTGAAAAGTATTAAGAACTAAACATTTAGAATCTAGCAACATTCGTCAAACGCACTGCTTATTGAGGGTCTAAATTTTATTCCAGATGAAGGAATTAAGAATTGAATTATTTTGTATGTAAACCTTAAAAGATATTTTGTGTGTCTCCCAATTTAATCACTCTTACTTTCAAAAGCAGCAATCTTTGAATTACACACAATTGCGCACCAAACTACCTTAACACAAAATCGAAATTTAATAACGTGGCTGTAAACATATTCCCTAAGACAGTCACAATTTTAATTACCAGATGCGCCTGATATATTTATTTCTAAGTGAAGGAGCTCCCTGATTTCACGTGACTTGCGGATTGCACTACGTGGAACCAGGTAAAATAATAACTCTCGAAATCATATTTCCATTAGTTATTAACTTGTTTAAATCTTTAAAAAATAAATTAACCTCATTTTTATTTCAAGATATAGTTCGTAATACACAGTAGACACATTCCATTTCCACCATAAACTGAAACTTTTTAATGTCGTATAGGAAAATACTCGCCTTTTCTTGATATACATAAGAAGTACAGAAATATTTGGTGTGACGATAAAAGAATCTTTGAATATTAGACGTGGCTCTATATACAAAGATTACCAAGCATTAAAATGATAATATTACTAAACAGATTGCCTACGTTGCTTCAGAACAGATAATGCCCTTCTGAAATGTAAGTAGATATTCTGTTAAATTCGAGTTCAGTACTTAACAGGTTTGATTATCATGGAATTTTAACACAATAAAAACCTTATTCCGCAGATTATCCTAAGTTTCACTCCCCTGCTTGCTATCGAATATTTCATGTCTACACAATTTCTTCTCCTATGATATTGCTGTACAGTCTCATGCAGAACTTTGAAGCAATGTTTCGACATTTAATAATTTAGTTTTCAAAATGACTCTCTTCATAAACGGTATTAAGGTACAGTGAGTGTGAGCTGAAGTTTGTACTTCTTTGGGAAAAATGGAGATATTACTTGCGTCTGAAACTTTGGTTTCTCTCTAACAAAAACGTGTCGAAGACAATACTAAGTTACAGAGAAAGTACAGTGACCTTTCAATTGAATTCATATTCAGATTTGATAAGCCTGAATGTACAATATTCATATTCTTATGTTTATTGGACCTTGCATCATTGTGATAGTTCAAGAATAAAAGACCAACTTGATGTCACTTGCTATTTTATTTCACTTCTTATGTGCTCAACATGTTTCGAAAATTAATATATCTATCATCACAAGCTTGCGACTATTCTGTTGAATTACCACATTGGTCATATTGTTCTTGGTTCGATGTATGTTGGAGTTTCGGTGTGGTTGGTTTGGAGTGGTATCCGTGTTGAAGGCTGAAGCACGACGTGCTTCAGCCTGCATATCGAACCAAGAGCAATACGACAAATGTGATAATTCAACAGAATAGTCGCAAGCTCCTGATGATGGATAGGTTAATGTCCGAAACATGTTGAGCACATAAGAAGTGAAATAAAATAGTGACTTCAAGTTGGTGTTTTATTCTTCAACTATTCATATTCTGTTTCATTGGGCTTATCACTCTAAAAACAAAGTTTATTTTGAATAGTTACCCAGTGCAAAACTTGACACACCATGACCCCGTAATAGATTACTCTGCTACATCAATATTTAAATTTAAATTTAAACATTTTCAAAAGCCTCGGTTTAAAGTATGTGTAGAAAAATAAATAAAATTTTTCATGAAAACTAGGTAATAAAATGAGAATAGCACTGCCCATCAACTCTGAGAAGCGGAGTCAGCCAGTGAAAAATTTGGTAATGAAGAAGCAAGATGATAAACTTCAATGAGGTTCACTGCTGACACCGGCCAAGTTGCTAACTAAAGAAACATGTAAGTGTAATTCCTCATTCAAACTTGCGCAGAGTTGAGGCACAAAACGTTATGCAAATGATACTGAAGTTTCACTGTAAGAGAGCATAAGCAGACGAGCATTTTCAAGCTGACATTGTACAGGAATAGAGACACTGCAATTTCAAGAACGTATATTCTACACGTAGAAGTTTTCTGTATAAGCTCTATATTCTCTCCAGCGTGTTCTACCACGTCTGGATATATTTGCGGTTCATGCTGTTTTCCAATAATATTACGTTTTATAAGGGTTTAAAACTTTGCATTGACATACACAGTGAGTTCCTGCTAAGAAAAATGCTAGACAGAAGTCCCTACATGACCGCATTTACACCGAAAGTACAGTCAAGTGCCTACAAATGTGAATCCGCACTGAGTCACTGGGTATCCTAATTCAACCCTTCCAGTAAGCCAGCTCAAGATAAGCTTAATGTTATTCGTAGGATGGGTGCAATAGTGACTAAGTCTGTAGCGGTTAAAATGTGAATCACACTTATTTATTTATTTAGTCATTATTTATGGCCTCTTAAATGAAGCTGTAAGAATTAAGCTTAGATAGATTATTTATTGTACTGGATGTATTTGACAGACTGAGATCATAGACTAATTTACGGTACTGTTGACCTATTTTCATGGCGTCTCAACTCACGTTTCGTCACGACAGTGAGTTTATGGACCAAGACTTGAAACCGGGACATTCGGAATGTTAAGCAGGATCAGCACCAATATTGTTTGATATTCACCGTGATACCAGACCGTATTCTCTGTCAAATATGTGCTGTAGTCTTGATGATACACTGAATACGTCTACAAACAAAATAAGAATGTTAGATTTAACTTTTCATCAAGATAAGTATGAAAATTAATTATTCTTGCAATTGAAGCCACGTATATTGAGAAATGGTTACGAGTTTTGGATACACGTGCTGCCTTTACCCTTTTACTATTCCACAACCTTGGTGTACGCTAAAATACAAGGCGATACACCCATTAGGTGAGTATTTTCAAATACCAAGAAGAGTGAACATAAAAGGCATTAAAAAAATAAACTTTTGGTTTGCCTGGCTTAGGTATCCCGTTTCTGTGTGTGAAAGATACTTTGAGTCAAGCAGTGTGACCTATATGACATGAAAATAAAAGTCAAAGAACGTTTTTAGTGGGTCAGGCGTGTTCTTTAACATATAGATTGTGAGGTTTGAGAGAAAGAGGGAGAGAAAGAGAATTGTAAATATTGGGTTTCGAAACAATTCTATTAATAATGATAGCCCTAGAACGTTTCAGTTATTTCGTAAGTAGTGAAAGCTTCACGTTTCACATAATAAGCAGAGTTATTATTAGTATTAATCCCTTATCCCATAACCTTGACATTACCTTTATTCAAATATCTTGTCTTATTTCACTGAGATCTTATGGAATAATATTATCTTTTATTTCAGTGTTTTGTATCAGAAAGATAACTTAAGAGGCGAGAGCTGATAGCCATTTAGAATCTTTCATATTTTAGACCTTAAAATGGACCAACAGAAAATCCAGCACGTTAATAGGCCTATTCTTATAGGCCAATAGAATATGAGAAGGGGAAATTAATCTGGGCAAGTGTCAGATTATTGGCTCTTAAGTAAAGATATTCTTTATAATTTAATTAAAATTGTTGGTTGAACGTAAATTCACCACATTAAATTTTATCAAAATGTATCATAGGATTTAGGGATATTATTTTTTAAAAGTGCTTTTAACTACATGAAGCACTGATGCTTGGACTTATGGTCGTTGAGCAGTCTGGAAATTTTAATGAGTCCATACGTCCATTGCACAGTTAGGCACAGGTACAAGACGGTCAGGCACAATGAATTGTTTTGAGTCAGATGATTTCAGTTTTCATTCTTCAGAGCTCTAACGACAAGGTTCGGAGGAACTTGCTGCCTCAGCCAGTAGGGTAGAAGGCAGACATTACAGGTTCATTCGAAATGTTGACAGCCGTTTGTACGCAAATTCGTTGCGCATTTTCAATAAAACTCTAACTTTAGACATTAATCGATGTAAGAATCCAAAATCTACAAGCTAAATTAGACCCACAGTAATAACTACATATAAATTACCAAACTTAGTTTGTTCATGCAGAAGAATGTGGGTGAAACACTTGTGCTCTACCGGTATCCCAGTGACATAGACAATCTGTAGGGACCCCCCTCCTTTCCCCATCACGATAATCGAAGGCTTCCGGTAATTATTAGTGAAAGTATTTACAGATATCATTGAAAAGAACCGGAACATCCTTGTGACAGGGGCGGGGAGGGGAGGGGTGGAGGATCCAGTCCGCAGGAACCAACAACAATTTGCATTCTGTAGTTCCGCAAACCGCCCCCCCCCCCCACACACACACACCCCAACAGCTGTGAGATCTGCGGTGTGCCACTTCCGTGTCCTTAAAAACGCACTGTAATGGAGCTTTCCTTTTTTCTTGAGCGAGACAGGAAGGGTCAGTCTCCATTTTCCCTTATCATAACAAAGACCGAGTTTTCCCGAACGAAGGTTTCTCCCCGAACGGTAACTGAAATTACGTAACATAATGGCGAATATTTTTCTTTGACTGCATCCGTTGCATGTAACGGCTAAGTATTCCGTATTTTCTTACTTGACAGAGCGACTCCCTTATTTGTGCTTGCTTGTTATCTCGCTTAGTTTCCGGAGTGGGGAGCGTGACATTCCGATGGACAGAGACAATTAAGTCTAATATTAACGGCATAGCTAATCAGTAGCCTCCAAGATAGTGCTCTTCCTTTAAGTCCTTTTGACTAACCTATGTTGGTGTGCCTCCCTCCCTATTTCGTGCTACATATTCCTCCTATCTCACTCTACGTGATTTGGTATCTGACGGAATTTCAACAAGATTGACAATGTCGCTGCTGAAAAATAATTTAATATTAAAAAAAACTTATTAGTGTTAGGCATAATGGTCCTGTAAATCTTATTTAGTGCAGGTTGATATACACGTATGTTAACCTTTTGACGCCTAACGACGACTATAGTGGTCGTACCGCACCGCTAACCTCTAAATGTTTCATTTTATATATTTATTCGACAAATACAGCTACTGAACATTTTAAACATGGTATATACTCTCCGTTTTTTCTTCTTCAAAATGCAGTTTGTTTCATAATTCTAACGTATTTGGTTCTGTAGTATTCACATTTTATACACAGGGTGTGCTAAAATTAAAAAAATAATTCCGACCGATTATGTTAACCTTTTGTTAACATAATCGGTCACCGGACTCAAAACACAAGACCGGACTTGTTAATAAAATTCATCTTAACCTACATTAAAATTAATTAAGATCTTACAGTGTAATATAATTATAATTACCAAAGATCTATATACATTTTATTAAAACAAGTCAGTATATTCAGAAAACAGAAAAAAATTGCTCGTTTGGACCTTCCATATAAGTGATATGTTCAAACTTAACGTAAAGGGATACAGTTATGTTACAGTGAATATATTTTACTATACCAAATATGAATAAGATCAGTCAGATAGTTCTATATTATAAGGGCAGTTGTGTGGAAGGTGGTTATGGTGTTATTAGGTGGATCTGAGTTTTTTTTTTTTGACAAGCACATATACTGAAGAATAAGAGACCAACTTGATGTCTCTGTTTATTAAGTTTTATTTCACTTCTTCTATGCTCACACATGTTTCGAACATTAATACAGGCTTCAGCCTGCCACCGGATACCACCCCAAACCAGCCACACCGAAACTCCAACACACATCGAAACAAGAACACACGACCAATGTGGTGATACAATAGGAAAGTCGCAGGCTCCTGATGATGGATGTAATAATGTCCGAAACATGTTGAACATAGAAGTGAAATAAAACTTAATAAATAGTGACATCAATTTGGTCTCTTATTCTTCAACTATCACAATGATGCACGGTCCAATATGCATAAGCACATATATGTTACACCAGACTGTACCACAGCCAACGTAAGATCTTCATATTAACATATTATTTGTCACATTTCTAACTTTTTTATTTTTAAGTTACAAATTTCAACTTCTTTTTTGAGGCACAGAGGACTATTTAAATTTGTTATTAATAGGACACTTTAAAGTAAGGAATTTGTTGTAAAGTTTGTACGCATTTTTATCGCCGTCTTCGAAAGTGAGGAATGAGAATTTAAGTCTGAGTGTCACAGTAATCCTTAATAATTGCAGTGATGAATAAATTATTCCCTACTTTTCAGCCACAAACTAAATACATTTCTAAGGTACTGCAGGAATCCGGTTTTCACTTCTGACGCCTGTTGGCAATCATCTTGTCTGTCTGTCCCCACCCTGCCTGAATGTATGTATGTCCGAGTGTTATCATGAAGCCTCGATAATGAGGACACCTCTGACCCACTAGAGGGTTGTTGCGCAATGGATAGGGGATTTCCTGTATTTCATTATTTATCATTATTAAACCTACAGCTAACAACTTACGTACTCCATGGTGCAAAGTCCTTCTTGAGAAGCTAACTGGTTTGCAGCTAGTCAAGAAATTCCCCGCATTTCACGGAACCCGAAGGTTCATTACCGCACTCTCAAGCGTCCGCCACCTGTCTCTATCTTAGGTCAGCCCAATCCAGTCCATATACCCACATCCCACCTGTTGGAGATCCATCCTAATATTATCCACCCATCTACGCCTAGGTCTCCCCAGTGGTCTCCTTCCCTCCGGTTTCCCCACCAAGACCCTATACACCCCGCTCTCCTCACCCATACGCGCCACATGCCTAGCCCATCTAACAACGTTTAAGGTAATCGTCATCTTGTTGCTTTAGGTTCTAGAAAAGTTACGCTTAAGTACTTGCATTTTTCCGAAGGCACAATACGAATTTTTATTTCACAGCCTCTATTAATGGCACTTGTAACGCTTCCATCTCATACGTTAGGGAGTTAACGATGTTGTAACTACAGATTTGACGTAATTAGAATTGTGATTTCGTAGTAACATCAGTGGTAGAAGATCCTTTCTGATTTTGTGAAGAATGGACAATTGAGTAGCAATTGGAGACTAACCTAAAGGTAAGCCCATGCATTGGCAGACTGACGATCTTATATACCTACTTTTACCCTGAGAAAATGAAAGCAAGTCGAATGAGCAATTTGTGCGAAACTATCCGATACTTTGTCGATAGATGGATGTTGAACTTACATTTTAAATGTGTTTAAGAAAACTTTCTTTCTGAATTAAAGGAAACCAATGGGTGTAATTAATCTTTTAAAGACGAAATGTAATCTGCTTTATATAAGGAATCAGCCCGCACCGCGCTGTAAACACTTTCCTCCACGGTTATAAAAACCATTCAGTTAATGATACATAAAGCAAAGGTCGCTGTCTGTTCTGAGATCCGCAGAAAACACTGAAAGCAAAGCGAGCACCATGTAAAATTTTTGAATGTTGAAACTGGTGGTACGTAAAGAAACCGCTAGGCTTTGAAAGGTTAAATGTAATTAAGCAAATTACCTTGAGGAAACTGTGTAAATATCATTAATGTTACAAATACGAAGCACGAATATGGACACATTATTTACACTTTTTGTACTTAAATAAATTCTCCCACTCCAAGGTTCATTATTTCGATTGAATACTTAATATCCATGGTATTATAATTTGTTAGTCATTTTTCAATTGTGTCTGGAATAACTGCAATAAACTTAAACAATCTCAACCAGTTTAACATAAATGTAATTATAATCTCTCTGCCCTTAGATTTCCCAAATGAACCTCTTCCATAAAGTAATCCAAACAAACTTCTGTACCCCTATATACTTGTATACTTATTTCCTCTATTGTGTGACACATGCCCTGCAGATTAGATCATAGTGGTCTCATAGTTCTAAAAATGCTGCTTTTAGACTATACATTATCGCTATTTAATTAATTAATTATTTTTAATTCATTTTAGGTTTAAAATTCTAATATTTCATTATTCTGTACCGAAACATATCATCATCATCATAATCATCGTCATTTTGTTGTCTCTTGTCGCAGGCCTTTTCTTCCTGTTACTTCTCATGAACCAGTGATGATTCCCAAGACTCAAGCTTCAAGATTCAGACTGCAGTACTTCCCGTGTTACGTGTGATGTTACAAGTATCGTTGCCTCTTGTAGTGAATTTACTGAATGCCTTCCTGACATAACTTTCAATTTTCTTTAATCAATTTTTATTTTTTCGGTGGCTACAATTAGTACCGATAAAATCATACATTCCATATTCCACATTCGTTGTAATCTCTATAAATTTACTCTTGTGCTTGATTTTGTATCTCTTTCTTTTGCGTGGTATTCCTGGCTGCAGGTATTGCCACTTCCAACAGTATGCGTGTTTTAACTACGTTATCATCATCATCATCATCATCGTCATCATCATCGCGGTAGCAGTTGTTGTGGTGGTGGAAGTTGTAGTGATGTTGGTGGTGATGGAAGGACACGGATTTTTTCAGTTTCTTCTCTTTAGTTAGGAAAAGAGTTTCACACTATTTGAACGAACAGCAAAATTAAAATCTGAATATTCGCCTTTTCAGTGTAATAAATTTGAGATATTTTTATTTCACTGATTAATCTTAAGCACGAAATTTCTGATAAAATCAAGAGAAGAAATAATACGGTCACGCAGGCCGGCTTCCATTTCCTAAATGGAAGGAGAAACTCAGCATTATATATATATATATATATATATATATATATATATATATTCTTTGACGAATGCAAACCAGCAACAGGTGGAAAAATTATTCTTTAATCTTATGTATATTGGACCGTGCATCATTGTGATAGTTGAAGAATAAAAGACCAACTTGATGTCACTTGCTATTTTGTTTCACTTCATATGTGCTCAACATGTTTCGGACATTAATATATCCATCATGAGGAGCTTGCGACTATTCTGTTGAATTGTCACATTGGTCGTATTGTTCTTTGTTCGATGTGTGTTGGCGTTTCGGTGCTCCTGATAATGGATATATTAATGTCCGAAACATGTTGAGCATATAAGAAGTGAAATAAAATAGCAAGTGACATCAAGTTGATCTTTTATTCTTCAACTATCGATTATTTAATGTTTTCTCTCATTCCATTTTGTACAATTGAGAACAATAAATAAGATGTCATTCAGTCCAAATAAGCTCTTTTGTTCAATGTAAAGCGGGTACATGTTTTCAGGTTTCTGCTTTAGTGGCTAACAGTCCAAACGTAAGAAATATGACAATAAGTAAGAAATATGTATTGTCATTACATCTGCTCCGATCGCGTCTTCTACAGAACACTGAGATCTACTTTAAACAAGTTATGTCGTCCGAAATATCCCCCTATTAATAAATTTAATGACTTTCTGTCAACAGTTTTAGCACGCGCCATAAGCTACATCATACAGCTGGTAAGTTACCACGAATGCTCCATTTTTTCATCACTACTGAGTGTCCTGGGAGTGAACCCAAAGGGAGGTTTTGAAAGGTACGTAGAAAGACGGAGAGAAGCGATACTGTTCGAAGGCATGTGAAGGACTTGTTTTTCTTCCTACATAAGAAGGGAAAAAGAAACTAGAACAACTGGTCGACGCACACGATAAACTCTGTGTAAGAGTGCTCTAAGTAACGGCAAAACATGTATTTTTGCCTTCGGAATTCTTTACCAAATTTATACTGGAGATGGAATCCTGTATAAACATATGTGTATTATGTAGTACAATATAAGAAGACATTACCCCCTAGTAGGAGGCTTTGTAGATTCCTTTTCTTATTTCAATGAAGAACAAAAGCGTGAATATTTGTATATGTCTGTCTGTTTTCCTATTCGCGTTCTGAACCAAATGATAGATATTCACAGACTTCGATGTGGGCATTATGGTATTAGAGAAGACACCATTATGGATCTCTGTTCCGTACAATCTGTAAGAACGAAATGGCAGTCGCAGGATATATTGAAGAAATAACAAAATAAACGTATCTTATATTAGGAGCTTGAAGTGATGTGTGTTAAAGAAATAGAAAATTCGTTAATATATTTTTTTAGTGTACAAATAAAAACATGGAATTATAAAGGAAGAAAAGTGCGTACTTCACGGAGAAAAGAGAGGTTTTATAATTCTCAAGTATCGATAACTGAAAGAAATAATTTCTGAATTTATTCCAGACAATAATAATAATAATAATAATAATACCAGTATTGAAAATTAAGTACCCATTTACCACTTCTATTTATAAGGCAAATATTTATTACATGTGATATGTTTAAGATGGTTTATGACTTTCTTTGTTTTCTCTTTTTTTCTTCCAGATTTTATTTCTCCTCTCGTTGTCCCTCCGTCCCTTTCAAGCCACTTTTCGTCCTCTCATGGCAAACGTTGTTTTTACTTCAGTTTCTATGCATGACGCAAAGTCGGTGCAGAACTGAACTAATTCTTTTGATACGAGACATGTATTGGGTCTATCATCGTTGTGAAGATAGATTTAATTCTTCTCGGATGTTACGCCGTGTCGAACAGTAAATATTAGTGGACGTTTCGGAGGAGAGTGATGCTTCCAGCTTAGGATCTAGCAGTAGAAGAAGTGTGTTCTTAAAGTGTCTGACCTCACTATTTACCTCTCGACACTGCATAATATCCCAAAGTCCTTTAATCTTCAAGAGAAGAGACATTTAATTAACTTAAAATGAAATTTACGAATTTTTGCATTCAAGCATTTTATGCTCAGACATAAAAGAGTAGGTTTTTGTTGTGCAAAATGTCATAACCAAGTACTGTGTTGTAGTACTGATACACATACTGAGCGATACGTTACGAAGAAAACCACATGAAACTTAACAAGTATCTAAAAGAGTGACGTTTTACAAACCGACGTGTGTTGGATCTACGCCGTGCTGGATTTGTGCAGTAATTAGCCATTGTGCTCTCAAACTGAGAAGTTAATGAGGGAAATTTTAATAATAATAACAATAATAATAACTCCGGTACTATCATCATCTTCCTGGAAACAAACAAATTACAAACGGAGGATCTCAAACCTTATCAGTCCAATGTCGCGTTACACTCAACAGTGCACTCCGTTGTGCCAGGAACAATGTCAAGCTGAAACTGATGTTCCTGCCGTCAAGTGGCTAATCTTTTAACTCCGACAATTTAGAATTTTTTGGAAACTTAATATGGACAAATCTAGTGGAATTCAACAAAATATTTTGGACTGCAAAGGGTAAAAATAAAGTTGGTCTAAGTAGATGGACTGTCTCAAGAAAAGTAAATGAATACATTCAACAATCTTAGGTCTAAAAAAACGTGTTAAATTAAACTTACAATATGACCTGTTGCAGAAATAGTTATTTAAATAGGGAAATGTCCAGGTATTGAGAAAGTAAGGTCAAATTTATAAGCCTGTACAATAAAGGTGACAACACATAATTAAAGAGGGAAATTTTAATAGTAATAACAATAATAATAATAATAACTCCGGTAATATCATCATCGTCCTCACTTTTATATTTTCATCGTTGCTTTTATCGTCGTTTTTATCATCATCATCTTTATCATCATCAACGTATAAAGCTAAAATAAGGGAAAGAATTTATGTATGCTCCCTTCTGTCCCCACCGTTATACTGAAATAAATTTACTTTTATATTAAAAGCTGATCATATCTAAGAGATTTCAAAATGCCGAAACTTTCCAAGATTAACTATTTACCAATTTATTTAGAAACGTTTATTTTGATATTATCCTGTAAAAATTGCCCTCAAATGCAAAGAAGGAAAATTTACGTTCATTTCCATATCAAAATCGAATTACGCAAGAAAATTTATATGTCTAAATTATTTTTTCTTGGGTTTATCACAATTGAATACCTTTGTTTTATGTAGTTTCCTGCAAAGGAAGCTTTAATCCATGCGGCGGAATAAATTACATGCATTTCTATATAAATATTTTAAGCGGAAATACACCTCGCATGTATTCACCAGTTACAAGCTTCTTCAGGCTATCCCGACCTTATTAAAGAAAACGAAAAAATCGTTGTTTTAAAAAGGTAGAAACTGAAGGAAAGTAAATAATTTTATTTTAAAAATAATTAAATTCCTTAGAATAGGAGAGAATAATTAAGGGTAGAAACGTGGAGATACTCTCCCATAACGTACGAAACTTCAGAGAAGTGCATGTCTTGCAGCGGAGTAATTATTATCCAAAGAGAATTCAAAGTCTGATGCAGGAGAGAAGCGCACTAAGAACTAGCAGAGGGGTATTTTATTCCGTTAAAAAAGTTCTTACGTTCTCTGTTAAGATTCTTATAGGCCATCTTTAAAGACGAACGGGAGATAATTTGCTACAAATTGCTACAAGCAGCGAGTGGGTGGAGAGAGATAGAGGAGGTCTACTAAAGAGCCTGAACATTTCAGTTTGCTGACTGAACATAAACCGAGTTACGTAAACAGGCAAACCACTGAGAAGTTCTGGTTGCCCATACTTAATTCCGAGCTTCAAGCTGACTCTTTCAGAGAAAAAAGGCGTTTAAGCAATGATACAAAAACTTTTTGTTTTTAAAAGAAAAGTTATATAAATCTTCAAAATATTAGAATACATTTGAAGTAGATTTTTCATTATTCCTTTGTACTTAAATACATATATTTAAAAAATTAACCCTTAATTGACAATTTTTTAGACTTCCAAGTCACAAAAATGTAATAAATTGACAAATAATGCCTAAGACACTTCACACTTTATTTTCAAAACGAAAGACACCCTGTGTGGGCCGAGTATAACATAGTTACTCTATTTAATATCTGTGCCTCTGAGACGTTCGGGAAGTAGGTGTAGAAGAACGAGTAGCTGCGGTACGTTCTCTTCTAAAAGTACGTCATTCCTGGACGTAGAGTTTTGTCTTACAATGCTTTTAACTTCTCCATTAACAAGAAATATGTGAAGGAGATCTGAGGTTCTCAAAGAGATAGCGATAAAATTTTAATCCTTGTGGAATGATACTACGTGCCGACAGTTACATAACCAACGTTTCGGAGTCACTAATCTTTCCCGAAACGTTGCTATTTACTAGTTTAAACAACTTGCAGCTTTATTGTGCGACATTTGTGCATATCACAGCGGTGTTGGTAGAGATGCGCCTGTTGTGCGACGTTAAGCTGTGCTGATTGGCAAAGAATTGTCGACATGTTAGAGAAGTAGGTTTCCTCTGAAATTATTTCGTGATTTTTATGTACATGGGTCCGTGCATCGTGAATCGAATTTAATAATTTTCCAACTAGATGCGACTTATTCAGTTTATTACATTATTGTAAGCAGCTCTACATGTTTCGGGTGTAGACACCCATCATCAGGAGCTCGTACAACTGTAAATACAGCTTCTGTTATTGATTAACCGGATCTATTAGCATCCGCATTCGTTGTTGAGTTCCAACTCAACAACGAAAGCGGATGGTAATAGATCCGATTAATCAATACCACAAGCTGTATTTACAGTTGTACGAGCTCCTGATGATGGGTGTCTACACCCGAAACATGTAGAGCTGCCTACAATAATGTAATAAACTGAATAAGTCGCATCTAGTTGGAAAACTGTTAAATTTTATTTCGTGATTGTTTGCCAGTCGGCACTACACAACACCATAGTTACAACTTCATCGACGCTACTGTGAAAACATGACATTTAGCACAGAAATATTTAACATGGAATAAATTGCCGTAGAATTCTGGACGTGCGAAATGGGGATAGAAAAATGTCTGAAGTCAGAACATGCCCTTTTCATTATTAAGAGGTAACATATCTCATTCACGAGGTGCGCTCTAAACTTTTCAGCCTATTATGAATTATTCTATCATACTCTGAATATTTTCCCGCTTACTATTTTATGGGGAAAGTACGGGTTGTCGTACTGTTTTGCTTAAAATCAGAATTAAACCAAGCTATAGAATCTTTAGAAAACATGACAAATTTTCGTGTACTTGAGAAAGAGATTAACCTATCAAAACTGCTTACTCAAAGCAACTTAAAACCAATTTCAATTCGAATAAACTGACTACCACTTATTTCAGTATTTTCTTCCCACCATCATTTAAATAAGAACATTCACACTGAAGCACAGCCTAAAAACAGTAAGCCTAATTTGTTTTGGATATTGAGTTTCGTAATGTACACTAATGATCGAATATTCTGGAAGGCAGTATAAATCATTCGGTATACTGACTAGGCTATATGCAGGATAAGTGAGGAGATGTGGGTCGATTCCGGAGAGGAGCTTCCGAAACGTCGTGTTTCATTTAAAATAAGAGAATGGGCACAACACAAGTAAAGCAGTTTGTGTCCGGAGCTATTTATCGGAACGGTATATGGAGCACATGTGGCTTGTTATTCAATGGTTAACGGGGCTTTTTACAGGGCGTTAGGTTGCAGGGGAGCGAACAGAACCACTGAACTCCACCCAGAATGTTTCTGTCTACCTTTCCTCGGCCCACGTGTCTCCATGGCTTTTACAGGGATACTGATGCTCTACTATTAGAGCTTGTCAGGTTATTTAGGTTCATGAAAACAAGGGGAATGAGGTGGTAGGGGATGTAGCATGTATTGACGCTGTGGACAATAGATTACAAGGTTTGAATAGGAAAAAGTGAAAAGCAGAGGGACAACTGAGAGAGCTAATTATAGATAGGGCGAGCTTATTCAATTGTTTTCTTACAGAAAATATAATAGTTGATTGTGTACTGGTT
>Ga0123357_10004047_pt1 | contig 17064 bp, 7 predicted proteins | sample TergutEmb28metaG_FD_89873 | JGI IMG/M metagenome (GOLD analysis project Ga0123357, IMG submission 89873) | Embiratermes neotenicus P4 segment gut microbial communities from Petit-Saut dam, French Guiana - Emb289 P4 | ecosystem: Host-associated > Arthropoda: Insects > Digestive system > Gut ... | reverse complement strand
GTCGTTGCTCGTCTTGTATTGCACCGTCGCCGATTCTGGCAGGTACACCATCATGCCGGTGTCGACTTCTGTGCCCAGCGGCAGTGAAATGTTGTTCGCCTTGCGGTAGCCGAACCCGCCCAGCGCCGCCACCACCACAACGGCGATGACCAAAACACCGACGACGACACCCAACGCCACCCGACGGTGCGCCACGGTCTTGTCGGTATTGCTCATGTCTGAACGCTACCACCCGACGCCCGCCGGGTGTCGTTGAACAAAGTCAGTCCAAAACTACGGCGTCGTCGGGGCGTCCGACGGTGCGGCCGCCGCCGGCCCGGTGCCGGATTGCAGGCCGCCACCCCACTGGTGGTGCTGGCCATCGCCAGGGCCACCCTGACCGTCGTGCGGGTGATCGCCGAAGTGGTGGTCGCCGTCGCCGGGGCCGTGCTGCGCCATCTCTTTCATGCGCGCCGCCGCCTGCTGAAGCTCGGGCACTGCCTCGGGCTTTACCAGTGGTGTCAACTGCGCGACGAAACCGTCAATGGCGGACGGGTCGAGCGGGGCGCCGTTCTGCTGGCCAAATGCCTGCGTCAGTATCGCTTCAGCAGCCGACTCGTTGCCGGAATTCACCATCGACATGACGAAGTCATGGAATCTTTGCTGGCCTGGGTTCATAGTCTCCTCCTTAGGGAAACAGGGGTTTTTCATGCAACGGCTGCGACTCTACGCCGGTGTCATGGGCGCAGATCCGAAAGCAATCCATCGCACAGGGTATTCTCAGCCGTCCCACCGTTACCCGTCCCCCAGTGGCGCCCCGTCGGGACGAGTATCGTAATGTATCGGGAGAGGTGAGTATGGGAGAAACCAAATGAGTGATTTGACCGACTATGCGGACGCGCTGCCGCCGGCACAGGGACGTCGGCTGCGCGAGATCTACCGCTGGATAGCGGTGCATTACCCACAATTACAAGGGTCGATCCGCTGGAAGCAGCCGACGTTTGTCGACCACGGCACGCTGATCGTCGCCTTCTCGCCGGCCAGCGGCCATTTGGCAATCGCACTTGAAACCGAGGCAATGAACCGCTTCGAAAACCTGATTGCCGAGCGCGGCTATTCCACCGGCAAGCGGTTCGTCCGGCTGCCTTGGGATGCCCCCTTCGACTACGATTTCCTGGCCCAGGTGATCGACTTCAACCTCGTCGACAAAGCGGACGTCAGGACGTTCTGGCGTCACGAAGTCGACTGATTGAGAAGTCTGCTCTGCACGAAACGCGGGGTGACTGGGTGCTGCGCAGTGATACTGTAGGGGGTATCCAGAAGTATGCGGTAACGGCCGAAACGGAGCGGCCGAAAAGTCATTGACGATATCGACAAACCAGAAAGAAGGAAGCAGCCATGCGCGCTGTTGTTTTTGAAGAATGGAAGACTTTCCCGACGTTGAAAGAAGTCCCCAAGCCAAAACCCGGTTCGGGCGAGGTGTTGTTGAAAATTGCCGGGGCCGGCGCCTGCCACTCCGACGTTTCCATCTATAACGACTATGTCGCCGGCATGGTTGGTTTCAAGCCGCCGTTCATCCTTGGCCACGAGAATTCCGGTTGGGTGGAAGAACTTGGTGAAGGCGTCACCGGCATCAACATCGGCGACGCGTACCTGGTTTACGGCCCCGTCGGCTGCGGCCACTGCAAGGCCTGCTCGCGCGGCCAGGACACCTACTGCGAGAATGCCGCTGCGTTGGGTTACATGGCGGTGGGCATCGGCCTTGACGGCGGCATGGCCGAATACATGTGCATCCCCGCCCGCAACCTGGTGCCGCTGGGTGACGCCGACCCGATCGCGGCCGCACCACTGTCGGACGCTGGTTTGACGCCGTACCACGCCATCAAGAATTCGCTGCCAGTGTTGGCCGGCGGCGGCAAGACGGCCCTGGTCATCGGCCTGGGTGGTTTGGGCCAGATCGCCGTCCAGATCTTGAAGGCCCTGACCGGCGCCAAGATAATCGCTACCGACGCCAAGCCCGACGCGATGGATCGCGCCGCCAAGAAGGGCGCCATAGTCGTCCCGGGTGGCGAAGGCCAGGCCGACAAGATCCGCGAAGCCGCCGGCGGTCCCGTCGACGCCGTCTTCGATTTCGTCGGTGTCGGCCCGACGATCCAACTCGGCATGAGCGTCGTTTCCATGAAGGGACGCATGACCGTCGTCGGCATCGCCGGTGGCACCTACGAGTGGAACTTCTACACCGCGCCATACGAGACGGCTTTGTCGAACACATATTGGGGCACGATTGAAGACCTGTACGAGGTTGTCGACCTGTACAAGGCCGGCGCCATCGTCCCTGATGTCGAGGTTTACGACCTGGATCAAGCCCTGGACGCCTACAAGAAGCTGCAAGCAGGCGAGTTGTCGGCACGCGCCGTCATCGCCCCCAACGGCAGCAAGTAACGGCCTGATCCTGCCAACTGCGCCATGTCGTGCTGTTTTGGGTGCTTGTTGACGGTTGGGTATGGGTTGGCAAGGGTTTTCGGGTCTGAAACCCTTGCCAACTAGTACCTAGCTGTCGCTAGAGGTGCTTTTCGGTACGACTTGGTTTAGTTCGCTAACACTCGGGGACGGAAACCACCTGTCGGGTCTGTTTTCCGGCTCCACTGGTTGCGTCTTGTCTTCTGCCGCGGCTGCTCGCGCGCCGGCCTTCGTCGGCTTACGGCCCCACACCCCTTACAGGGGCGCGGGATTGATCAGTTCCTTCCGCAGATGGTCGGTGCTCACTGGCGGGGACGGGTTGACTGCCGTCCGTCACTATTCGTAGCCACTTGAGTTGTTGTTCTGCTGACTGCCACTATCGGTGCCGTCTGTCTGCCAAGGAATCTTGGTTGCCAACGAAAGAACCGTCCCAGCCGTCCACAAATAGTGACAGACACAAGCAGACGGTAGTGAAAGTGGAACCCACCCAGGTTGCGGAAGACCATTCCGAAGACAATCCCCCGAAGGGGGTGCGTCAGCGCAAGCCCGCGAAGGCGGGCGCGGGAGCACTTGCGGCAGAAGAGAAGAGCGACTGGTGACAAAATCGCACCCAAACGTGCACTCGACGGCGTCCTGAAACGAAAAGGTGACGTTTTGTACCCAGAATGGGCCATTTTCACGGTAAAACCGCACCCAAACGTTCAGACGGGTACCGAATCATCCATTTGGGTGACGTTTTGCATCGACGGGTGACGGGGCGGAGGTGCTTGGCTGGATTTTGTGACTTCACGCAGCACAGGCTCCGGCGCAGGGATAACGTAGTGGGTTGTCAATTGCCTGTTGACTAGCACCGTTGCATGTCCTGGTAAGCTTGCGGCATGAAGCACAAATTGACCACCGGGGCCGGGTTGGCCGTCACTTTGGCCTTGCTCTTCAGCGCCTGCTCGGCGCCCAACACCCAGGCCGGACTGGTGCCCGCCAACGCCGTCGCCAACGTCACCACACAGGCTCCGACTGCCACGCAGGCGTCCGCCATCGAGACGTTCGGCGAGAAGCTTTTCAACCAAACCCTGACGGGCAACGTCAACGCCGTCGTCTCGCCGCTGTCGGCGTACACCGCGCTGGGCATGGCCTACGAAGGCGCCGCCGGCACGACGGCCCAGGCCTTCCAGGACGTCATGGGCATGACGCCCGCCGACGCCCGCGCCACGCTCGCATACCTACTGACCGCTTGGCAAAACGACACCGACGGCACCACCGTCACGTCCGCCAACTCGGCGTGGATCGACCAGGGGTTCACCGTCAAGCAGCCCTGGGTCGACACCCTGAAGGCGTACTATCAGGCCGACGTCTACAACCTTGACCTGCAGGCGCCCGGCACCGTCGGCCAAGTCAACGGCTGGATCAGCGACAAGACGGGCAAACTGATACCGTCGATGCTTGATTCGATCGACCAGGACGTGGTGACGCTGCTTGTCAACGCCTTGTACCTGAAAGCCGATTGGCCGCAGCCATTCGACACAAATGACACTCGTGAGAGCCAGTTCACAAGGGCGGACGGCCAAACCGTCGACGCCTGGAACATGACTGGTTCGCCGGACGGCGCCAAGCATTTCGTGACGCCGAGTGCTGAGGGCGTCGTCCTGCCGTACAAGGACGGGCGGCTCGCCTTCGTCGCGGCCATGCCGACGTCCGGCAACCTAACACTAAATGACGGCGACATCGCCAGTTGGCTGGCCGCCGCCAAAGCGGACGACGTGGTGGTCACCATGCCGAAGTTCCACACCGAGTTCGGCGTCGACATGACAGATGAGCTCAGCGCCATGGGGCTAAAAGTTGCCATGACGCGCGGCGCCGCCGACTTCTCGAACATGACGCCGACGGAAGTGTACATCAGCTCGGTGATGCAGAAGGTGTCGATGGACGTCGGTGAAAAGGGTACTGTGGCGGCCGCCGCGACAGTGGTTCAGTTCATGCCCACCAGCGGCCAGATAGTCGCGACATACGTCGTCTTCGACCACCCTTACGTCTACGCCGTCGTTGATCAAACGACGGGCGTCCCGCTGTTCATCGGTGCGATGGACGACCCGTCCCAGGCCGAGCCGACCGCGAAGTAGAGGGACGCGTCAAAGCGACGCAAGCGTCGCCTGGATCGCGTGATAGACGTCCGGCTTGCCTTGCCAGACTGTTTCGGACGGGTTGTTGTGGCGGTCCAACTCGTGGTGCCAACTGCCGCGCTCGTGGTCGATGAGGTACTTGTTGGCGTACGCCCACCAGGCGTCCTCTTGGGCTTCGGTGTCGCGCAAACCGGCTTTGCGCAGCGCGACGGCCGCACCTATCGCCTCACAAACAACCCAATGCATGCGCTCGTGGACGACGGGGGTGCCGTCCCAATCGATCGTGTAGACAAACCCGGGTGCGCCGTCGACGTCCCACCCGTCCGCCAGTGATTGTGTGTACAGCGCGACGGCCCCATCCGCCAGCCATGCTGGGTGGTCGGGTGTCGCCGCCTGAACCTGCAGGCACAGCCGGGCCCACTCGAAACCGTGGCCGATGGTGGCCCCGTAGGGACGGAATTGGTCGGCCGGGTTGGCCCGGTTGTAATCCAGGATCGGGTGCCAGTCGACATCGAAATGCTCGGGCATGCGCCAGCCGTTGGCCTGGCTGGCTTTGATGACGCGGTTGCAAATCGCCAGCGCCCGTCCGCGCAACAACGCCGCTGTTTCGCCGTCGCCAACCGTCTCAAGTGCCTCGGCGGCCGCCAGATAGGCCTCGACGGTGTGCATGTTCGAGTTGACGCCCCGGTAGTCGTCCAGTTTGGTGAAGTCGGTGTCCCAATCGTCGACGATCATCTGGTGGGCGTCGTCCCAGAAGTATTTGGTCGAAACGTCCAGTGCGTCGCGCAGCAGCGGCAGCGCCGACGAATGACCAGCCGACAAGGCACTTGACGACGCCAAAATGACGAAGGCGTGCGCGTAGGCCCCCTTGCCTGGCGTGGTCATCTGCCCCGTCCAGTCGACGGCATTGAACCATCCGCCGTGTTCGTCGTCATGGAAGATGTTGGCTAGCGCGTCCAGCCCGTGTTCGACGGCGGGCGCGCAGTCGGCACGGCCCAGGTGACGCTCGCCCAGCGCCAGGACATGCGTCATGCGTCCGTTGATCCAAAGGTCACGCCCATGGGTGCGGTCGATGACGCCGTCGTCGTCCAACCAGCCGAACCCGCCCTCGGGCGCAACCGCCCGAAGCGCGAAATCGATCAGGGATTGTGCATGTGGGGCAAGCCATTCTAAGGTCATGCCTCAATGCTAGTGTGCTGTAACAGAAATAGGTTCACGTTCGGGCGTGCCGGGCGGGATGGATGGCAAGGCGGAGGAGGGAGCGATAGTGGGCTATCGCGACCGACGACAACGCAGCCAGGCACCCGATCCGGCGCGATCCGAACGGCAAGCTATTTCTGTTACGGTGCACTATCGCCCATCCGGCTTAATAGATTGGGTATCGGCGATCTGGCCGGGTAAGGTCAGATGATGATGAAGGCTCACTCAGCGATCTTGGCGGCAGCGGCCGGCGCCGCGCTTCTGATGGTTGGTGGGTGCACCTCGCCGTCGGCAACGACCAGCCCTTCGGCGTCGGTGAGTGTCGCCACGTCCCCCGCGTCCCCCACGGCGCCCGCCCCATCCGCCCCGGTGACGCCGCCCGCCGACTACACGATGGTGACGGCCGCCGCGAACAAGATTCATGTGCCGCTGCCCGCCGACTTGGACGTGCTCGACCCGTCCCAGGTGAACGTCAGCCCCGACATGCAACAGAACTTCGCCGACATGGCTCAAAAGCTGGGCATGACGGTGGACGATTTGCAGCAGCAGATCGCCAACCTGGACCTTTACGCCGTGGACTCCAGCACGAATAACGTCAACATAATGCAGCCGTTGCCAGGTGTCGGCACCACGCTGGACGAAGTGCAACCGAGCCTGGAAAACATCGGCGCCACAGATATCACGTCCCGCGATGCCGCCGCGCCGACGGGCCCGGCCCTGGTGGTTGCCTACACCCTGACGAACAACGACGTGACCATGAACGGCACACAGTTGTACGTCCAAACCGACACCATGACCACCACCGTCATCACCATCACCGGCGTGACGTGGACGGCCGACCAGGTGTCGCAGATGGCCGACATCATGTTGGCCGGCATTCAGCACGTCTAATGGCGGGGACCCCCGCCGGGTTCGCGTTGGCAAGCCTGATTGGGTAAACTGGGACGCTGCACTGCGGGCCTCTAGCTCAGTCGGTTAGAGCGCGTCCCTGATAAGGACGAGGTCACAGGTTCAAGTCCTGTGAGGCCCACCCTTTTGGGTAGGCTGAGACCATGACGGTGGCAGAGATTATTGACCAGGCACGCAGCCTCGACTCGAACGAGCTGCTTGTCCTGCGCCGCGTCCTGGACGATCTGGTTGACGCGCCACGTCGGCAGTTGTCGGTGAAGCGGCGCCCGTTCCACACCGTGCCGGTTGATATGGGCGTCCCGTTGGTGAACATTGATAAGGCGCTCCACCTGGATTAACCGTCACAAAGTGCCCCGTTTTGGAAAGCTAGTGGCACACTGGTGGAACGAAACTTCGTGGCTACGTCGTTGAATATGACAATCCCCGCCCCGACGAACAAAACTAGTTGAACGCCGGAGCAGGGATTGCCTTACTGATGGACGACCGCTTTAAGGGGCTGGGCGATCATCCTCGGCCAGACGCCCGGGAGATGACGTCTGGTCGTTTGAGCAGGGATCAAGGCTGGGTGCCACGAGGGGAAGCACCCAACCCCGATTTCCCGCTTGTCTTAGGCCATCTGCTCCTCGTCGCGACGCCGAATGGCCGCAATCGCCAACCACAGCCCACCGAGTGCAAGCACACCGGCCGCGCCGAAGCCGAATCCGAACCCGGGCGCCGCGACGCCACCGGTTGTGACCTGTATCGCGATTGAACCGACAGTCACCGTGTTGGACGGCAGGGAAACCGTCCCCAGCGGGTTGACTGCCTTCACGAAGAACACCGTGCCATTGGCCATTGGCGTGGTCGGCGTGCAACTGAAATTGCTGTTCGCGTCAGCCACGACATTCTCGCAACCGGGAACCGTAGCCTGGGCGCCATTGATCCAAATCTGGATCGTTGTGCCCGGGTCGGCGGTGCCGCTGATCGTCGTGCCGTCCGTCTGATTCAGCACTGGCGGTGTCGGCAGTGCGGCGTCGACCACCACAGCCACTGGCGCCGACGGGGTGCCGTTGTTGCCAGAGCTGTCCTGTTCGGTAGCAGTCAGGTTGTGCGTCCCGTCCGGCAATGGGGCGGACGGTGTGCAAGACCAAGAGCCATCGGCCTGAATGGTCGCGCTGCAAACCGTCGAACCGTCGCCGTCCTTGACCGTCACCTTGTCGCCAGGCACCGTGCCCTTGCCGCTGATTGTCGGCTGCGGGTTATTGGTGGGCCCCAGCGGGTTGATCGACGGAGCGGTCGTGTTGACGGTGATAGTGCGCGGGGTGCCGGCCGGGCCCTGGTTGCCTTGCGAGTCAACCTGGGTTGGCGTCAGGGTCACTGTGCCTGTGGGCAGCGGCGACTTCGGCGTGCAAGTCCAGTTGCCGCCTGCCTTCACTGTCGTCGAGCAGACGGTGTTGCCGTTGCCGTCCTTGACGGTGACGGTCGCACCCGGCAGAGCGCCCGTGCCGCTGATCGGCGGTATGTCGGTGATAACCGTCGACCCGTCGGCCGGCGAGGTGATCTGCGCCGGCGTCGTGTCGACCGTCACACTGATCGGGGTGCCGGGCACCTGGTTGCCGCCCGCATCCGTCAGGGTCGGCGTCAACGTGTTGGTGCCCGCCGGCAGCGGCGTGGTCGGCGTGCAGGTCCAATCACCCGTTGTGTCAGAAGCCGGGACGGTGGCTGTGCAAACCGTGTTGCCATGGCCGTCGGTGACGGTCACCGTCGAGCCAGGCGTAGCGCCCGTGCCGGTAATCGGCGGCTCGTCGGTGGCGACCGTGGAACCGCTGGCTGGGCCGGTGATAGCCGGCGTGGTTGGCGTCACAGTCACAGCCACTGGCGTGCCCGTGTTGCTGTTGCCGTCAGGATCGGTCACAACCGGCGTCAGCGTGTTGCTGCCACTCGGCAGGGCCGATGTCGGCGTGCATGTCCACGTGCCATCGGCGTTCACCGTGGCCGGATCGCAGCCGGCAATCGGCTTGCCGTTGGCGTCATCAACCGTCACCGTCGAGCCAGGCGTCGCGCCCGTGCCGCTGATGACCGGCTTGTCGGTCGCCACCGTCGAGCCAGGCGCCGGGCTGGTGATCGTCGGCGGGGTCGTGTCAACCGTCACAGTCACCTGGTTGCTGGCCGGGCTCGGGTTGCCGGACGTGTCGGTCTGGACGGCCGTCAGTGTGTTGCTGCCAGCCGGCAAAGGCGTGGTCACGGGGCAACTCCACGAACCGTCGGACGATGTGACGGTCGTCGTGCAGACGGGGTTGCCGTTGGCGTCGCTGACCGTCACGGTGTCGCCTGGGACGCCACCACCACCGGTGATGGTCGGCGTGGCTGTCACGATTGTGGTGCCGCCGGCCGGCGTGGCGATGCTCGGCGTGCCGGTCTGCAGGAACTGCACATCGGCGCCGGTCTTGGCAGCGTTCGTGCCAGTCACCGGGGTGGTAGGCGCGTCGCTGGACGGGATCGTCGCCTGGACGGTGACAGTCTCGGGTGTGGTGTCCGAGACGGTCGCCGTGGCCACGCCAAGTGTCGTGCCGTTGGTGCCGTCACCTGTGGTGGCGGTGGCCGCGGACAGCTTGCCGTTGTTGTTGACAGTCAGGTTGACCGTCACGCCGGGCAGCGGGTTGCAGTCGGCGTCGGTCACCAGCACCGAGGCAGTGGACGTCTCGGGGACGGTCACCGTGCCCGGGGCGACCGAGATGCCGGTGCCCTGCGTCTGGCCCGCGATCGGTGGGACGGGGCAGGTCGGGTTGATAACCGGGCCGCTGGTCGTCCAGGTGATCGTCTGCGGCGAACTTGTCGCAGCAGTGGTGCCGACAAGATCGGTGGCTGTGCCATTGACGGGGATCGTCGCATGCGTGATCGTCGTGTCGGGGGCCGTGTAGTCGGTCAGCACAACCCAGGCGTTGCCCGGGTCGGTGTCGACCACTGCCGTCTGCGTCGGGAACGTGGTGCCCGTCACAGCCGTGCCGACCGGGGTGCCCGCGACCGTGCGCAAGGTGCCGTCGCCGTTCGCGACGCTCAGAATCTGGCCGTTGCTGTCGGTGGTGAACGTCACCGGCACACCGTCGATCGGATTGCACTTGTCGTCCGTCACGCGGGCTTTCAGTGTCACCGTCGCGCCATCGGTCTGGGTGTTGGTGCTGACCGTGTACTGGGTGCCCGTCTGGGTGGACGGGTCGGGGCAGACCACCGGGCCCGGGTCAGCCGCACCGGGAACGAAGTGCGTCGACGGCGCGGTGCTGCCGGAAGCATCGGCCACCGGCGCGGAGCCGGCCACCGTCACGGAGGCCGTCAACTGGGTGGCACCGGCGATCGGCGTCACACCATCGGGCTGCGTGTCGGCCAGTGTCGACGTGTAGGTCACCGAGTAGCCACCCTTGCCGTCCGAAACCACCGGGCTGGCGATCTTGACGCCGCCGGTCGTGTCGTTGGTCGTGAAAACGATCGTCGACGGGGCCAGATTGGTGATCGGGTTCTTGTCGCCGTCGCGGGCGGTCAAGGTGACGGTGTAGCTGCCACCGTCAACCGACGGCACACCGGCGGTCATCGTGCCCGCAGGTGTGACGGTCAACAGCGAGTTGCCCGCGTCGATGGTGCCGGCTGTGAAGCTGACTTGCTGCGGCGAAGCCGCGCCGGTGTTGCCCGCGCCACCCAGATCGGTGGTACCGAGCATCGCATGGACGGTGACAGGCGTACTGCCCGGATCCGTGCTGTTGTCGGCCTTCTGGTCGGTCAAGGTCACAATCGCCTGACCGGCGGCATCGGTCGTCGCTGTCACTGTCTGGGCCGGGGCCCCGGTGCCAGATGTCAGAGTCGCGTTCTGGTCAACGGTGAACGTCACGACCGTCCCGGCGGGCACCGGGTTACCGTTGGCGTCGTTGATCTGGGCGGTAGCCGTCACTGGGGTGCCGACGGTGGCCGACTTCGTGCTCAGCGTCAACGTCGAATCCGACGCATTCGCCGTGCCGGGGACGAAGTTGATGTTCGTCAACGGCGAACCGGTCGGGGTCTGTGGCGTCGAGGCGATCTTGGCCACCGTGAAGCCGGCCGTGTGCGGGCCCGCCACCGTCGACGTGAAGTAGATCGTCATCGTGCCGGTGGAATCCGTGAAGGCCTGGCCACCGAAGCTGGTCACCACATTCAGGGTGCTGTCAGGGGTGACGCCGACAGTGACACCGGACACCGGGTTGCCCCACTGGTCGTAGGCGTGCACGATGGCGCTGTCCTGGCTCATGCCGTCAGCAGTCATGTTGTTGATGCCCATGGTCACCGATGTGAACTTGGTGGCGCCGGGCTGCGGCGTGCAACCGGAGGCGCAGACGTCGTCGGACTGCCAGGCCACCTGGTCGCCACCGGTCGTCTGCGGCGCGATCACTGTCGAGCCGGACACCACCGAGATGGTGTAGGTGCCGGCCACTGTCGAGTAGACCGTCAGTGTGCAGACGCCGCTCGCGTTCGTGGTGCAAGTCGCCGGGCTGGCGGCCCAAACCGGGCCGGCCGCGGTGCTGAACGAGATGACGGCGCCAGGCACCGGCTGGTTCATCGCGTCGTTGGCATGCACCGTCACCGTGTAGGTGTTGGCAGCACCAACACCTACCGTCAACGGCGAGGCCGGCGTGACGGTGAAATACGACGTGGTCGAATCGACCAACCCTGAGCCGAACAGCAAAGTGATCGGCGTCGGCGGGACGGCCTGCGGGCCGGCCGCAGTGTTCGACGGGTCGACGATCGTCACATCGGCGCTGTACGAGCCGGCTACCAACGAGGTGTAGCCGATCGTGGTTTGGCCATTGGAGTTCGTCGGCTGGATCGTCGGCTGAGTGCTCAGGCTGCCCGCGTTGCTACCGGTGGCCGTCGAAGCAACGGTAGCGCCGACGATCGGGTTGCCCCACTGGTCGTAGGCGGAAACCGTAGCCACATCCTGCGTGGTGCCGTCATTGGCGACACCATTCGGCTTGACGGTCACACTGGTCACATTGGTCACACCGGGCTGCGGGGTGCAGTCCGGGGCGATGCAGATCTTGTCGGCCGTCCACGTCACGTTTTGCGGCGACGTTTCGGACGCCACGCCGGTGCCCGTGCCCAAAGGCTGGTTGACGCCCGACGAATCGGGGGCCGTCGCGCCAACCTGGTAGGTACCCGCAGTGGTGGAGTTAACCGTCACCGAGCAGTTGCCATTGGTGTCAGTCTTGCAGGTCGGGGCCGACAATGTCGTGCCGGCCGCTGAACTGAAGGTGATGGTCGCGCCACTGACAGGGTTGCCATTGGCGTCCTCAGCGTGGGCGGCCAGCGTGAACGGGTTGTCCACAGCCTGCGACGTGGCCGGCGTCACTGTGAAGGTCGACAGGGACGGGTCGATCGCCGAAGCGACGAAGTCCAACTCGACTGGGCTCGGCGGGACGGCCTGCGGGCCGGCCGACGCGTTCAGCGGATCAATGATCGTCACATTGGCATGCTGGGCCGTCGCCGAGTCGGACGCATATGTCAACGCGATCTGGCCAGGCGTCGAGCTGGTGGCCGAACCGGTCGAACCGGTGCCGATGACCTGGATAAGCGTGCCATCGACGGCGGTCGAGGTAACCGTGGCGCCGAGCACCGGGTTGCCGTATTCGTCATAGGCCGAGACGGTCGCCACATCGACGGCGGTGCCATTGGCCACTACACCGTTCGGGCTGACGACGATGCCGGTGACATTGGTCACACCGGGCTGCGGCGTGCAGGCCGGCGCGATGCAAATCGTGGTGGCCGTGAAGGTCACATTCTGCGGGGAACCGCCAACCGCCTGGTTGCCGCTGGATGTCGGAACGGTTGCGGACACCTGATAGGTGCCGGCCACTGTCGAGTTCAACGTGCCGGTCCAAACACCCGGGGCGGTTTGCGTCAATGCCGATAGCGTTGCGTTGGTCGAATTGACGCTGGCTGTCGGGGCCACGTCGGCGACGGGGTTGCCGTCGGCGTCGTTGACATCAACGGTCACCGTCATCGGGCTGCCGGCCGTCTGGGTGGTCGGCGTGACGGTCAGCTTCGACGCCGCGGCGTTCACGCTGCCGCTGACGAAGGTCAGCGTTCCGCCAGGCCCGCTTTGCACCGTCGCGCCATTCAGCGTTGTGGTGTTGGCGTTGGGCACCAGGTTGCTGATCGTGCCCGCAACCGTGTACGAGCCGATCTTGGTGGTGCTGAACGACACCACAGCCTGCCCGTCGGCACCGGTGCTGGCGGTCGCGGACGGCGGGGTCAACAGGCCGGCCAACGCTCCGTTGGTGGTGTCGTTCAACACCACCGGGGCGCCCGGCACCGGGTTGCCCATAGTGTCGTAGGCGAAGGCCGTCACCTGGTCGGTGGCGTGGCCGTCGGCTGCCTGCTGGTCCAGCGTCACCACGAAACCGGTGTAGCCGCCGTTGTCGGCGTTCGGGTTCTGCGGTGTGCAGTTGTCGACGCACACGCCGCCCGCGGTGAACGTCGCCTGCGGCTGCTGCGCGATGGTCACATTCTCGGCCACAGCGGTGACGTTGAACTTGCCCACCAGGTCGGACGTCGCCTGGTAGGTGTACTGGCCGTTGCCGAGCGGCGTGAAGCTGTTCGGGTCGACGACGAACGTCGGGGACGATCCGGCAGTGCCCGAACCGGCCACATAGGCGCCGGTGACTTGGATGTCGCTGGCTGTGAGGCCGGTGATCGGGTTGTTGCTACCGTCCTTGACGGTCACCGTCACCGTGACATTGGTGCCGGCGGTCTGCGTGGACGGGCTGACCGTCACCGAAGAGTTGGTCGCCGACGGCATGCCAACAGTGAACTGCACCATCGACACACCGGTGGCCGCCGGGGCGGTGGCCGTCGTGATCGATGTTGTGTCCGAGGTCAATACCTGCGGAGCTGGGCCGTTGTAGTTGCCGGTCACACCATTGCTCGTCGCGTTCGACGCGTCATAGGTGCCACCGATAGTCACGGTCTCAGCCTTGCTATCGGTCACTGAGGACGTTGCCAGGCCATCGGAGCCGGTTGTCGTCGTGTCCGTCGACGTCGAACTAGCGCCGAACTTTTCCGAACCAGCAGGGCTGGTGGCATCTTGGAACGTCACCGACGCACCCACGATCGGGTTGCAGTTGGCATCAGCCAACAGCACCGTCAACGACGATGTGCCACCAACGGCCTGCGTATTCGGCGAGGCCACAACCGTGCCCACCTTGTACGTCGTGGTGCCAATCGTGCACTGCGTGCCGATGACAATCTGGCTGGCCACGAACCCCACCGGTGTGGTGTATGGCGTTGTCAGCCCTGGAACCGTGGCGGTCGGGTTGGCCGTCTCGGCCGTCGTGTCGGTCAGTGTGGCAGTCGCCACGCCGCCCGATGTCACACTCGGCGACGCGGCCGGGGTGAGGGTGGCCGTGCTGCTGCCAGGCGTCCAGGTCACAACCGTGCCGTCGGCTACCGGGTTGCAATACTCGTCGGTGAAGGTGGCCGTCAGGGTCGAGGTGCCGGTGCCGCTCGCCCCGGGCTTGCCGGCAGCCACACCACTCGACGGGCTGGCCGTCAGGCCGGGTGTCAGCGGGTTGGTCATGCCGGCCGGCGGCGTGCAAGTCGGCGAAACCGAGCCGGCCACGAATGTCGCAACCTGGGCCTGCGACGCGGGCGTGATGTTGATCGTCGTGCCACCGGCATTGACGCTGACCGGGTAAGCGAAGGCGATCTTGGACGTCAGCGTGTATGTCACCGTGCCGTCGGCGCCGGTCGAGGCGCCGTTGACCGGGCTGAGCGTCACATTGGGCGAAACCGTGATGTTCACAGGCGCGTCGGCAACCGGCTGGGGCGTGGTCTCAGAATCCTTGGCCGTCACGGTCAGCGTCCAGCACTGCATGCCGTCGGCCACGGGGACGGTGCTACCGCCGGACGTGCCGGTGGCGTTGGCGCAAGGCGTCAACGTGTACGACGAGTTGGTCGAGTTGACGGACGTCGACTGGAAGGTGACAGAGTTCGACGTCAGGTTGAACGCCGCAGTCGTTGCGCCAGGCGCCGTCACTGCGGCTGTCGGGGTCACCGTCTCGGGCGTTGCGTCAGATATCGTGATCTGGCAGGTGCCGTCGGTGCCTGTCTGGCAGCTGGTTGCGCTCGGCTTGGCCGAGCCAAGGCTGGCGGTGTCGTACGACACCGTGGCACCGTCAATCGGGTTGCTGTATTGGTCCTCGACGGTTGCCGTCACTGTGCTGGTCGACGTGCCGTCGGCAGCCACAGCCGTCGGCGAGGCCACCAGGGACGATGTGGTCGCGCTGGGGGCGCCGGCTACGAACGTCACCGGGGTTGTGTAAGGCGTCGTCAACACAGGCACCGTGGCGGTCGGGTTGGCCGTCCCAGGCTTGGTGTCGGTCAGTGTGGCAGTCGCCACGCCACCCGACGTCACGCTCGTCGTGGCTGTCACCGGGGTTGACGCCGTCGGGGTGACGGTTGCCGTGCTGCTGCCGGGCGTCCACGTCACAACCGTGCCGTCGGCCACCGGGTTGCAATACTCGTCGGTGAAGGTGGCCGTCAGGGTCGAGCCGGCAGGGCTGGCGCCGACTGCCACATCGGTGGACGGGTTGGCTACCAGGCCGGGCGTCAGCGGGTTGGTCACGCCGGCTGGTGCCGTGCAGGTCGGCGAAACCGGGCCGGCTTTGAACGGAATCGGCGCGTCGGTGACGGTGCCGCTGTTGGCCTTGGGCTGATTCTCGGTGATCTTGGTGCCGCTCGCATCGACGGTCGCCGAAACGGTCGAGGCGGATTGCGCCACCTGCGAGGTCACTGTGAAGGTGTAGCTGCCGTCACCATTGTCGCCGTCGGTCGAGCCGCTGACACTGCCGGACGGCGTGACCGTCACGTCGGTGCCGGCCGCCGCCACCGCGACGTTGGTCAAACCGGATATCGTGTTGCCTTCGGCGTCATAGGCATAGACCGTGACAGTGTAGGTGCTGCCGACCGTCACCCATGTCGAGTCGTCGGACGTGTTGACCGCCGGGCTGACGGTGAAGAACGACGAATCGGGGACGACTACGCTGTGACCGAACGTCACCGTGATGCCGGTGCTGCCCGGGTTGACGTAGCCGGTAACCCCGTCGATCTGGCCAGTCACTGTCACGGACTCGGCTTTGCTGTCGGCCACATAGAAGCTGCACTGACCTGTCGAATCGGTGACGCACGAGGTGATCGGGTTGCCATCGGCGTCTTGCAGGGCGGCCGAGCTGCCCGGGGCGAGTGCCAGGTCCATCGTCACGCCGGACATCAACGTGCTGCTGGTGTCCTCGACAGTGGCCCAGCCCTCAACTGGCGTGCCGGCCGTGCCGGTGGTGCTGGTCTGCGGGCTGGCGACCGGCGTGGTGGCTGACCATGAGATGGACGAGTGGGTCGGGTCTGGCGGCATCGAATAGGTGAATTCGACGATCAGGTCTTCGCCTGTCTTCGGCTGGACGCTGATGGTGGCGTTGCCGCTGCCATCAACCGCGAATGGCGTGGTGGTGTCGGCGCTGGCGTCGGCGCCCGTGGCGGTGTTTATCACCGTCGCGCCCGTGATCTTCCAACCGGTCTCTGACGGTGCAGATAGTGCGGTTGGCGATGTGGTGCTGGCTGCCTGCGCGGCGCCGATGACTGGCGTGGCCGTCACGTTGGCCAGCGGCACGCCAGTAGCCCCAACCGTGATGGTCGGGCTGATCGCCGGGGTGCCGCCTACCGCTGCCGGGCGGATAATTGCCGGCACCGTGTTATAGGTGTAGTCCTCGACTTCGCCAGGGGTGGTGAATGTGTACGGCGAGGTGGCTTCGGCGTAGTACCCGCTGGCCGAGTTGGTGGCCGAGGTGGACGCCTGCGTCGACGCGCTGACACGCGCCTGCACATTGTTGGCCGAGCCGCCTAGAGCGCCGTACGACATGGTGCCTGCAGCGGTGCCGCTGGTGCCAGAGGCTGTGACCGTCCAGGACGAGTCTGCCGACCAGGTCTGGCCGGTGCCCGGGGCTGCCGTCCAACTGTCGACGGTGGCGTTGGCTGCCTGCGAACCACTCAAAGTAGCCTGCATGTTGTACGACGTACCGGAAGCCATCATCGTGCCCTGCAGCGGAATGTTGCCGATCGGCGTGTGGATGAATACGCCGTCATCGGTGCTGTTGTGCGAGGTGCCGTCGGTGGCCGGGGCCGGATAGTTGCCGAGCGAATTGCCCAGTTGCAAGACGTTGGCCGTGCCGGTGTTGTTGTGCATCGGGGCGCCGGCGGCGATGGTGGCGGGGCCGTTGGTGGCATCGCCGAATGAGGTGGATGCGGTTGAGATGTTGAAGTCGATCTCGGGCTCGCCCCAGGTGTTGGCCATCGTTACGGTGCCGTAGTCACCCCAGGTGGCGGGGTCACCGACGTTGCCGACGCCCTC
>Ga0123357_10004046_pt1 | contig 17065 bp, 11 predicted proteins | sample TergutEmb28metaG_FD_89873 | JGI IMG/M metagenome (GOLD analysis project Ga0123357, IMG submission 89873) | Embiratermes neotenicus P4 segment gut microbial communities from Petit-Saut dam, French Guiana - Emb289 P4 | ecosystem: Host-associated > Arthropoda: Insects > Digestive system > Gut ... | reverse complement strand
CCCCGCCCTTCGGGCACCCCTCCAAGGGAGGGGAATTGGGGGATGCGGGAATGACGTAACCACCCCGCCCTTCGGGCACCCCTCCAAGGGAGGGGAATTGGGGATGCGGGAATGACGTAACCACCCCGCCCTTCGGGCACCCCTCCAAGGGAGGGGAATTGGGGATGCGGGAATGGCGTAACCACCCCGCCCTTCGGGCACCCCTCCAAGGGAGGGGAATTGGGGATGCGGGAATGACGCACGACCCCGGGCGGACGGGACGTTTTATTATGCATGGCCGCATATGTGGTTGAAGCTTTTTCTGCTTGGTGATATAGTACACCCGAATTTGTGGTTTTTATCGCCTTGCCGCTGCCGGCGGACTTCCGGCGCCATCATCTTTATAGTCAGGAGGCTATATGCAAACATGGACTCAGGTATATGATCCCTTGGAGAAAGTCCTCACATTTCTGCCCCCCTACGTCTTCTCCGCGTTGGTTGCCGCGATTCCCATGTACATTCTTTTTTATTTGCTGGCTGTTAGACGGACGCCCGGATATATAGCCGCGTTTACAAGCACCTTTGCCGCTGTGGTGCTGTCCATCGCCGTATGGGGCATGCCGGCAGGTCTGGCGGTGAATTCCGTCATTCTCGGCGCATGTTTCGGTCTCTTCCCCATTGTCTGGATTATCCTGACCGGCGTCTGGATTTACAATATGACGGTGGAATCGGGGCAGTTCGAAATCATCAAGGCTTCCCTGGCCGCCCTGACGGATGACCGCCGGCTTCAGGCGCTCTTCATCGCCTTTGCCTTCGGCGCGTTTATTGAAGGCACGGCAGGCTTCGGGACTCCTGTGGCCATCACCGCCGCCATGCTGGTGGGTCTTGGATTCAACCCCCTGTATGCCGCCGGCATCTGCCTTATCGCCAACACCGCTCCGGTGGCCTTCGGCTCCCTCGGTATTCCCGTTGTCACGGCCGGAGTGGTTACCGGTCTGAGCGATCTCCACCTCAGCGTCATCGTCGGCCGCCAACTCCCCTTCTTATCCCTGCTTGTGCCGCTGTGGCTCTGCGTGACCATGTGCGGCTTCAAGCGCAGCCTGGAAGTGCTGCCCGCCATTATTGTCGCCGGCGCGTGTTTTGCGGCGACCCAGTTTCTCGCCTCCAACTTCCACGGCCCCTGGCTGCCGGATATCCTGTCCGCCATTGTCACCATCCTCGGCCTGATCGTCCTGCTGCGCGTATGGAAGCCTACAAAAACCTGGCACTTCCCGGACGAACCCCCTGTTGCAGCCGTAACGCATAGATACACAACCGGCCAGATACTGCGCGCCTGGTCACCCTATATCATCCTGGCCTTTACAGTGCTTATCTGGGGTCTGCCCACCTTCAAGGCGCTGGTGGCGGGCACACAGACCGTCGTTAACTGGCCCGGCCTGCACAACCTGGTCGTCAAGGCTGCCCCCATCGTGCCCAAAAACGCCCCCTATGCGGCCACGTTCATCATCAATCCCGTAACCGCCGCCGGCACGGCCGTGCTTCTCTCCGGCCTCATCGCCACCTTCCTGATGCCCGGCTACGGCGTCGGCCGTGCTTTCGCCGCACTCGGTCGCACGGTGGTGCAGTTGGGCTTCCCCATTTTCACCATCTCCATGATGCTGGCCCTTGCCTACATCATGAATTATTCCGGCATGAGTTCAACCTTGGGCCTGGCCTTCACCAACACCGGCGGGCTCTTCCCCTTCTTCGCCCCGATTCTCGGCTGGCTCGGCGTGTTCCTGACAGGCTCCGACACCTCTTCCAACGCGCTGTTCGGATCTCTGCAACGCACCACAGCGGAACAACTGGGCTTGGATCCGCACTTGATGGTGGCCTCCAACTCCACGGGCGGCGTAACCGGCAAGATGATTTCGCCGCAGTCCATTTCCGTCGCCACCGCGGCTACCGGCATGATCGGTCAGGAAGGCAACCTGTTCCGCTTCACCCTGTGGCATTCGCTGGCCATGATGGTGGTGCTCTGCTTCATCACCCTCGCTCAGGCGTACTGGCTCAAGTGGATGCTGCCGTAGGCAACGCTCTTTTGCCGTAGGCAAAACTCTTTCAGCCCGGGCAGCCCCCGGGCTTTTTTTATTCGGGGTGCACTAAAAAAATACCTATGCCCATGACGTTGGTGAGCGTCGGGCCGGTCACCAGCAGATGTCCGCATTTTTCCAAGAAGTTGTAGCAGTCGTTGTTGTCCAGATAGGGCTGGGGATCCAGGCCCAGTTTGGCTGCTGTGTCAAGGGTGCTGCCCGAGGCGAAACCTCCGGCGGCGTCCGTCGGGCCGTCCGTGCCGTCGGTATCAGCGAATACCGCGGCAATGCCTTTGCGTCCCCGCAGGCATTGAGCCGCCACGACCGCCTTTTCCTGGTTACGTCCGCCCATGCCTGTGCCGCGCAGGTGCAGCGTGGTTTCTCCGCCAAAGAGCAAACAGAGGGGCGTATCGCCGGGTTTCAGCGCTTCGGCGGCCTGACAGGCTTGTGCCGTCAGTTCACGCGCCCTCTCTTTGCAGTTGCCGGTCAGGGTGCTGGTCAGAATGCGCGGGGCATAGCCGAGCTTTCTGGCGGTCTCGGCAGCCGCATCCAGAGCTTGCGCGTTCGTGGCGATAAGCACATTCCGTACACGTTCGAAGAGCGGGTCATCCGCCTTGGGCGTTTCGGGAATCAGGCCCGCGGCGCCGTCTACAAGGCGCTGCAGCACAGGGCCGGGTAAGCGAGCCTTTATGCCGAAGCGTTCCGCGATTTCCAGGCACTCGGCAAAGGTGGAGGCATCCGGCGCGGTGGGACCGGAGCCGATGACGTCCAGATTATCGCCCACCACATCGGAAACGATGAGGGAAAGCACAGGCGCGGGCGCGGCCGCAGCCGCGAGCCTGCCGCCGGTGTAGACGGAAAGATGCTTGCGCACCGCATTTATTTCGTGAATGACGGCGCCGCATTCGAGCAGCAGTTCGGTGGTTCGGCGCATGTCGGCCAGCGTAATCCCCTGAGCCAGGGCCGGAGTCAATGCGCTTGCGCCGCCTGTCAGCAGGCAGATCACAAGGTCGTCTTTCCCGGCGCTTTCCGCTATGCGCAGCAAGGCATGGGTGGCGCGCTCGCCGCGTTCGTCCGGCATGGGATGGCTGGCCTCCACAAGGCGAATATGCTTGAGCGGCAGGTTGTGCCCTTCTTTGACGATGATCTGGCCTTGCGATATGCGTTCCCCAAGGAGTTCCTCCAGCGCGGCCGCCATCGGCGCGGCGCCTTTGCCGGCCCCCACCACCAGCAGACGGCGGGAAGCCAGATCATATTTTGTATCGTCCACAAGCAGTTGATCATCCTGGATGCGCACATGGCGCGCCAGTGCTCCGTCCGGAGCCACCGCCGCCAGGGCGGCATCAAGAATGGTGCGAAGTTCCTTCTGATATTCCGGTTGCATATGCTCTCCCGTTCTGCAAGTTTCTGGGTGAAGAAAACCGTGCGTCATCCGTGTAACAGCCTGTTGAAAAACCGGATGCGCGTATTTTCTCAAGATTTTTTCATTCCTGCAACCGCCAAAATGACGCCGAGGATAACGCCGAGCAGCGCCGCAAACACCACCTGGAAATACGGGGGGAGCATAAAGGTGATGGTGTGGGCGGGCGCCCAGAAGCCAGGCAAGGTCTTTTTAAATACAAAACCCCACATAACGTCCCAGCGTATTTCCTTGAGCAGGCGCCCCATGGGGATGGGAGTAAAAAAGCCGCGAAGTGTGCCGCCGGTTTCCGCGATATGCAGGTCGGTCACCTTGTGCAGGGTCATAAACACGGGGGCGAAGATGAAGTTCATGGTCACGCTGACGCAAAACGCCGCCAGCAGACGCGGGAAAAAGTCGCCGCTTTTAAGGGTGGCCGCAGTGATGGGCAGGCCGAATTCCGCCGGCACGGCGGGCGCGCCGGCAGAAAAAATGGTGAAGGCCATCTTGATGCCCATGCCCAAAAACCCCCAGACCAGCGCCTTGGGCAGAATGCCGAACCCAGGGCGGCTGTAGTCGCCTGTGGCGATGCGCAGGCCGATGCATTCGCCGAAGGTGGCGAGCACGGCGAATTTAAGAAAGCTGGTGCTATAGGGAAATGCCCTGGTTACGGTGATAAAAGCATCCAGGTTGACACACAGCAGAACCAGGAATAAAAACGATATACCACAGGCAATGTAATCTTTGGTTTGCATACGTTTCATGGGATTCTCCACTGCTAACGGCATGAATAGAGAAGTGGTATATCTTATATTTTATTTGTAAACACAAGTTGGAATTTCTTGCTTGACTTTTTCGGTTGTTGTCGACTAAAGTAGAAAATTCAGAAAATTATATCCTGAAGGCGAGGAGACAGCCATGTCGCAGGAACGCATTATCACTTTGCTGAACGAACAGCGCAGCTACATCCCCCCCGTACACGGCAAGGCGACGGCCTGGATACGATCCCAGGAAGAATATGACGCCATTTGCAAAAAGGCGCTGGAAGATCCGGAGGAATTCTGGGGTTCGCGAGCGCGGCAGCTTTTGCATTGGTTCAAGCCGTTTGAAAAGGTTCTGGAGGCTGACTATGCCGAACATCGCTATTCCTGGTTTCCTTCAGGCAGGTTGAACGCGGCCTTTAATTGCATCGATCGTCATCTGACCAGCGGCAGACGCAACAAGGCCGCGCTGATCTGGCAGGGTGAGCGTGATAGCCAGGTGCGTTGCTACACGTATCAGATGTTATATACCGAGGTGTGCCGCATCGCTTCGGCTCTGAGTTCCCTGCGGGTGCGCAAAGGGGATCGCGTCGCCCTGTACATGCCGATGATTCCCGAGCTGCTTATCTCCATGCTGGCTTGTGCCCGCATCGGCGCCATCCATACCACAATTTTTTCCGGCTATGCCGAAGGCGGCGTACTCAGCCGTATCCGCGACAGCAAGGCCAAGGTCGTGTTCACGGCGGACGCCGCCTTCAGGGCGGGCAAGGTAAAAGTTCTCAAAGCCAACCTGGATCCCATTCTGGAAAAATGCCCTTCCGTGGCGCATGTGGTGGTTGTCAATCATACCAATACCCCGGTGGATATGGATCGCCGCCGTGATATCTGGTGGGATGATTTGATGGACGACTTCACCCTGGATGCCGACTTCCCCTGTGAATCCATGGACGCCAACGATACGCTTTTCCTGCTGCACACCAGCGGCAGCACGGGCAAACCAACCGGGGTCATGCACGCCACAGGCGGTTATCTGACCTATGCGGCGCACACGACCCAGTGGGTCTTTGATATGCGTGACGATGACGTCTATTGGTGCACGGCGGATTTGGGCTGGATTACCGGGCATACCTACATGCTGTATGGCCCATTGGCTCTGGGCGCGACGACCGTGATGTTCGAAGGTGTGCCCACCTGGCCGAAACCTGACAGATATTGGCGCATCGTGGAAAAATTCCGGGTGAACATTTTATATACCGCGCCTACGGTTGTACGTTCGTTGATGCGTCACGGGGATGCCTGGACGGAACGCAATGATCTGTCCTCGTTGCGTATCCTTGGCACTGTGGGCGAGCCTATCAATCCGGAAGCCTGGATGTGGTTCCATACGAATATCGGTCGGGAAGAGCTGCCCGTCATCGATACATGGTGGCAGACGGAAACCGGCGGCGCGATGATTGCGGCCCTACCTTACGCCACAAAGCTGAAACCCGGATCCGCCACTTTCCCGTTGCCGGGTATTGATGCCGCCATTATCAGCGGCGACGGCAGCGAGGAGGCTGACGGCGGGCATCTTGTCATCCGCAGGCCGTGGCCCGGCATGATGCAAGGCGTGTTCGGCAATCCGGAGAAGTACAGGTCATATTTTGAACGTTTCGGCGTGTACCAGTCCGGCGATGGCGCGCGTGTGGATGAGGAAGGATATTATTGGATCCTGGGGCGGATTGACGACAGCATCAACGTGTCCGGGCACCGTCTTTCCACAGCGGAGATTGAATCCGCCCTGGTGGCGCACGCTCAGGTCGCCGAGGCCGCTGTGGTGCCGATGCCGCACGAACTGAAGGGCGAGGGCATTTACGCCTATGTGATATTGGTGGATGAAGCGCCTTGGTCGGAAAACTTGCGCAAAGAGTTGCGCGATTCCGTTCGCAAGGAGATTGGCGCGCTTGCCACGCCGGAAGTCATCCAATTTGTCAACGCCCTGCCGAAAACGCTTTCCGGCAAAATTATGCGCCGCATGCTGCGCAAGATTGCCGCCGGCGCCTTCAATGAGATGGGAGACACCTCAAGCCTTGCGCAGCCCAAGGTCCTTGATGATATTATAGAGGGGTATACGAATCTCAAGGCCGGGCTTCCCGAACAGCAGGACAACACGGCGAAGTGAGATTATTTCTTGCCGCCTGTCTGATCCAACGGATCAGCAACGGTTTTTTGGTCCGCAGGCGCTTCCGGGGCAACGGGAAGCGCCGGGGCCGGGGCCTGTGCAGGCGCCAGATCTTCCAGTTTGACGTCCAAAATCGTGGATTTGTCGTTTGATCGGCTGCTGGTGACGATATTGTAGCTTAGCGAAGTCAGGACGAAAAGCAGCGCCATGAAGGCCGTAAGCTTGGAAAGGATGCCTCCTGCGCCGCTGCTGCCGAAAACGGAGCCGCCGCCGCCGCCGAAGATCACCCCCATGCCTTCCTTGCCCGCCTGGAGCAGCACAAGAATGACCAATGACACGCACACAATGACATGCAGCGTTAAAATAAGGGTTTGCACTGTTCCTCCATCCGGCGGGCATCCGCGCGGACTGTAGCCGCCTTCTCAGGCCCGTACTATGCGCGAAAAACTTTCCGCCTGTAAAGATGCGCCTCCTACCAGGACTCCGTCCACATTGTCAAGTCCGATAATCTCAGAGCTGTTATCGGGCTTGACGCTGCCGCCGTAGAGAATGCGCAGTTCGCGGCTCATGCCCAGTTTTTCCGACAAGAGTTTACGCACCAGGGCGTGGGCTTCCAGAATTTCCTCCGGCCCGGCGACCTTTCCCGTGCCGATGGCCCACACGGGTTCATACGCGACAGCCAGACAGTGAGGCGGGCAGGAAGGCGGCACATCGGCGAGTCCGGCGGCAAGCTGTCGCGTAAACACCTGCTCAAGCTGCCCGGCTTCGCGTTGCGGCAGGGTTTCGCCGATGCACAACACGACATTCAGTCCCTGCGCCAGAGCAAAGGCGGTTTTCGCGCCGACCTGCTCGTCCGATTCGCCGAGAAGAGCACGGCGCTCGGAATGTCCGGTCAGCACCCAGCGCGCCCCCGCGTCTTTCAGCATATCCGGCGAAATTTCACCGGTAAACGCCCCTTCTTCCTTCGGATATACATTCTGCGCTCCGGTCAGAAAACCGGGCTTGCCCGCAAACACGGCGGCTACGGCGGCAATAGCCGTAAACGGAGGGCACACGAGCACTTCACGCATAGCGGGCATCGTGGGCAGCAGTTTGCACAGGTCTTCGGCATAGGCGCCGGCCTGCGCCGTGGTTTTGTACATTTTCCAGTTGGCGGCCATAAGTTTGGGCAGCATATTGTCCTCCGTAAGAAATTTTCAATGCAGTATGCGTCATTTATTCCACAATGCCAAGCGCGGTTTTGCGTCCCGCAATTCTCTCAAGCTCAGGTCCACATAGGGCGCTCCCAGCTCCGGACCGCCGAGTTGCAGGGGCTCGAACTGGATGTGTATGCCTTCGGACGTGAGGAGCAGGTGTTTATAGTGTTCCGCCTCCGCCCGTGTGCCGTGTACGACCCCTTCCAGGAGGCGCATGGCGGGCGCATCGCCGCCGCGCTTCGAAAACTCCGCCATATCCGTGCCGTCGGGCATGGGGGAGCCGGGCGCGATGAGCCGTGTACGCAAAAACCACACTATTTCTATGTGTTCTTGCGTATGTCGTTCCAAAATCCGGGCCAGCAGCTTGGGAGGACATTTTCTGGAAAGGACTTCCAGAGCCTGCGGAAGATCTTCAAATACGTCGGCCAGCGTCAGTTCCTCCCCCATCGGCAAGCGGTAGCTGCGCGCGGCAAAATAGCAACGTGGAGCGGGCCAGGGCGGGCTTGCGGCGCGCAGTTCAAACAACACGCTCACCACCCGGGATGAAGGCCGAAAAAGCGTATAGCGGCCTTCAAGCTTCATAGCTTTGCCCTGCACGGATGCCGGCCGACCGAATTCCCGTTCCATGTCCTGCGCGCATCGCGCCAGTTCCTGTGCGGCGAAACGCGCCAGAGCGGCGTCAACGCCCGCATGCCCGAAGCGCGGATAGGCAAGACTCGCCTTCATCCACGCCGTGTCGTAGCGGACAAACGCGGGTTCTTCCGCCCCGGCGCCCGAGGCCGTCAGAAGCGCCATGCACACGGCATACGCGAGGACGACGGATGCGCGCGCTGTTGTCATGTATCGCCTCCGGATCGGACGACTTCGAGAATGGCGGGGAGCTTGCGCAATTCGTCAATCAGTTGATAGAGCTGCACGGCGTTACGCACCTCCGCGGTGCAGTCCATCTGCGAACGGCCGTCCACTTGGCTGCGCGCGAGGAATTCATCGATATTCACGTCATGCTTGGCAAATATCTGCGCCACCGAAGACAGTACGCCCCGTTCGTTGCGAGCCAGCATATGGATGCGCGCCGGGAAAGGCTTGTCCACTTCACCATCCCAATTGACGGAAATCAGGCGTTCCGGCTCCATATTCGGCACGTTGACGCAGTCAAGCGTATGCACTGTAATGCCCAGTCCCCGGCTGATATAGCCTACAATGGGATCCCCCGGCACAGGGTTGCAGCACTTGGCAAAGCGCACCAGCACGCCGTCTACGCCGGTAATGCCGACCCCTTCCTGTTTGCGCAGGGGCGCTTCCTTTTCCTTAGCGGTCGTTACGGGCTGCGGAGCAGGGACAATTTCCTGCGGATACAACAGCGCATACAGTTTGTTGAGCACCTTCCGCGGCGTGTGATGGGCATAGCCCACGGATGCGTAAAGTTCGTCTGTGCCGTCCAGGCTCATGTCATGGGCGATCATGGTCAGATAGCCTTCCTTGGCGGCCTTGGCCACGTTCAGGCTGAGTTTGCGCCCTTCCTTTTCCAGCATTTCCCGGCCAAGGGCCACCGCGCGCGCGCGTTCCTCCGTGCGGATGTAGTGCTGCACCCGGCTTCTGGCTTTGGCGGTTTTGACCAGTTTCAGCCAATCACGGCTCGGACGCCGCGAGGGGTCGGTGATGATTTCGACCGTATCGCCATGTTTCAGGGTGGCGCCCAGGGGCACAAGCTTGCCGTTGACTTTGGCCCCTGTACAGCGCAAGCCCACTTCCGTATGAATGAGAAAGGCAAAATCAAGCGGAGTCGCGCCTTCGGGCAGCTCTTTCACGTCACCGCGCGGGGTATAGACGTACACTTCGTCTTTGAACAAATCCAAGCGCAGGGAATGCATGAATTCCTTGGCATCCGGCTCATCACGTTGGCGTTCAAAGATCTCCCGCAACCAGGTGAACTGATCCATATCTTTGACGTCGATCCGACCGCCTTCTTTATATAGCCAGTGCGAGGCCACACCGTGCTCGGCCTGACGGTGCATGTCCTCCGTGCGGATTTGGATTTCGATGCGTTCGCCTTCCGGCCCGATGACCGTGCTGTGCAGGCTTTTGTAGCCGTTGGCTTTGGGTGTTGAGATATAATCCTTGAAGCGTCCGTGCACGGGCTTCCATTGCGAATGCACAAGCCCCAGCGTGGCGTAGCAGTCCTTCACATCGTGCAGCAGCACTCTGAAGGCCATGATGTCGTGCATCTCGTCAAGCGTCAGGTGCTGTTGGACCATCTTTTTGTGGATGCTGAAAATGCTTTTGATGCGCCCCATCACCTGGCCTTTGATTTTGTTCTCCTCAAGCAGCTTTTCCAGGCGCGTCACCACCTTGGCGGTGATTTGGCGTTCCACGACCTGATTTTCCTCCAGCCACTGGGTGATCTGCACATAGGCATCGGGCTTGAGATAGCTGAAACTGACGTCTTCCAACTGCTGTTTCAGGAGGTAGACCCCCAGACGGTTGGCCAACGGAACATAGATGTCCATTGTTTCCTGGGCGATGCGCTTTTGTTTGTGGCTTGCCTGAAAGGTCAGGGTATGCATGTTGTGCAGGCGATCCGCCAGCTTGACCATGAGTACCCGGATATCGTGCGACATGGCCAAAATCATCTTGCGGATGTTTTCCGCTTGGGCTTCTTCCTTGGAGTCGAAAGGAATAAGGCTGATCTTGGTGACGCCGTCCACGATGTCCGCTACGTCTTCCCCGAAGCGCTCGTCAATTTCTTCCAAGGTGCTTTTTGTGTCCTCCACAGTGTCGTGCAGCAGTCCGGCGCATACGGTGGCTTCGTCAAAGCCGAGTCCGGCGAGGGTGTTCGCCACTGCCAGCGGATGGGAAAGATAGGGTTCGCCGGAAAGGCGCACCTGTCCCGCATGCGCGGAAGCGGCATATACATAGGCTTTCTGGATCAGCCCCAAATCGGCGTCTTTATTGTACGCCGCAACCGTGTCCAGGATTTCTTGTATGCGGATCATGCCATATCCATTCAGGGATGGTACCGCTGATCGGGTACAGGTACCCACCACTCGGGGAAATTATGCATAATGCCGGCAAGGGCGGCTTCCACCCCTTGGAAGCGCGCCTGTACCATCGGCAGGGCAAAGGGAACGAACAAAAAACTGTAGGGTTGTTCTTCCTGCAATATTTCCTGGAAGCGCGCGTACAAGGCTTTGCGTTCCTCCTGATTCGGAAGGCTGCGCGCCTTGACAAGCAACGCATCCGCCTCGGCATTTTTGTAGCCGACAAAATTGAGTCCGCCCGGTTTGGCATTCTCCGAATGCCAGACCGCATACTCATCGGGTTCAAGAGGAATGGTCCAGCCCAGAATGACGGCGTCAAAACGGCCTTTGTCGACGAATTCCTTGATGAAGGCCGCCCATTCCACTGTGCGGATCTGAGCGAGAATGCCCACGGCCTGTAATTGACTCTGTATAATAGTCGCGGTTTTTATGCGTTGATCATTGCCTTGATTTGTCAGTATGGTAAAACGAAATTCATGGCCATCTTTTTCCAGCACTCCAGTTCCCTTGCGGTCGCGGAACCCCGCCTCGGCCAGCAGTTGCCGCGCGCGCTCCGGGTCGTAGGGGTACGGGGCCAGACCCGGATGGTACGGCCATGTGCCGGGTTTGTAGGGGCCAAAGGCCGCAATGCCCTGCCCGAGCAGAGCGCCCTTGATGATGCCCTGGCGGTCGATAGCGTGGGATATGGCTTTACGTACCCGCACATCCGCAAAAAAGGGATGTTTGAGGTTAAAGCCGAGGTAGGTGTAGGCAGAAGAAAGGTAACAGTACTTGCGCCATTCCTTGTCCCAGACGGGGCCGCTGGTCCGGCGCAGGTACTGCTGGGGGGTAAGCCCCATCATGTCTACCTTGCCGGCTTTTGCCTCCAGGAACATGGTCGCCAAATCCGGGATGACGCGATATACGGCCTCATCCAGATGCGGGCGCCCTTGGAAATAGGTGGGCGAAGCGGACAGCGTGATCTTGGCGCCGGCCTCCCAGCCGCTGAGTCTGAAGGGCCCCGCGCCTGTCGGCTTGCGCGCAAAGGAGCTTGTGCGCAGATTCTGCCCCTGCAGAATGTGTTTGGGCAAAATATCCGAGGTCCAAGAGGCAAGCGCGCGGGCGTAATATTGCGCGTAACGGACTTCAAAGCTGTATCGCCCGGTTTTGGTGAAACTCTGTATGGCCAGAAAGTCTTCGGCATAGGGCGAAGCCGTGGCCGGATCGATGACGATCTGATACGTAAACTCGACATCGTCGGCGGTCAGTTCCACTCCGTCTTCCCACAAAATGCCGGGACGCAGGGTGAAGCGGAGCAAGGTTCCGTCCTCCAGCGCTTCGTAAGAGGAAGCCGCATACGGCTCAAGTTGCAGATCCTTGTTATAGCGCAGTACAGACACAAAAAGCTGCGAACTGACCTCGCGCGAGGCGCTGTCGGTCGCCAGATAACTGATGAGATTGGAAGCTTCGCCAATGACGCCGAAAATGATGCGGTCACCCGGCACAGGTCGAAGCTGTTCCTGTCCCGGAGCGTCCTTGTCCGGCTGCGCCGCAGGGGAGGGGCCGGCAAGGAGCATGATGAGCGCGCAAAAAAAAACGAAGCGGCACAGAGCCGGACGTTGAGTTTTTTGAGGTGTGGGGCGTATCATCATAAATTTCTCATAACATATTTCTTCCTGCTTGAAAATGTGATAGGTGTCAGATGTTCTGGGAGAGACATGGAAAAAATTGCGTGATTGAGCGCCCTTGCGGCATCAATCAGGGGCAAATTTTTTGGGTTTTTTAAGGAGCACGCATGTTCAGCGCTAACGACCATACAGTCCAGGCTCTGCTGCATTCCTTTGTCTATGAGACCACCCCCGATTACATCCGGGAACGCGCCAGGGAGCTTCTTGCCATGGGGGCGCCCAAGCTGACCATTCGCAAGGAGCCATCGATCTGCTCTTTGGACGGCAGCATCCAGGGGGAAGATTTGCAGTTTTTCACGCCCCAGCTTTGCCTGCACATTGAAGAACGGCATGTAACCCACATGTGCAACTGCCACGAGGCCTTCAGCGGCATATGCCCGCATGTGGCGTCGCTGGCGATGCATGCCGCTGCGGCCTTTGATGCGCAAAGCGGCGCAAACGACGAATTGGCTGTGCCGCGCGCGGAATGGCGCCAAAGCTTCCGTTCCTTCTTCACCATGGATATGGCGGCAGAATCCGGCCGGCACTACCTTATTTTTCGCTTTCATCCCGAGCCGAGGCGCTTGCTTGTTTCCTTTTTTCGAGGTCGGCAGAACAAGTCCGGACTTTCCACAGTACACGGCGAAATCACCTTGGAACACTTCATCAAGAACCCGGAATGGTGCGATCTTTCTCCGCAACTGCCCTCCGTGGCCCGCCAGATCGGCCAGCACCTCGATTATTACGGGCACCGCATAGAAATTCCCGCAGGTCTTGTTTCCTGGTTCTTCTGGGCTGTACGCAAAGAATATTATCTGCTGTGGGAAGACACGGAATTTCCCTGCCATATCGAGGCTACGCCCTTTATCCTTAAACTCAAGCCCATGCTGGATGACGAGGGTTTCAGCTTTGACGTGCTGCTCCAACGGGAAGGCAAGGCGCCTTTTTCCATTATGGACGAGAGCGAAGAAGTCACCTTCCACGGGCAGATGCCGCTGTGGGTTCGCTACCAGCACAGTTTCTATCCGGTTCAGACAGGCATCAGCCCCGAACTGATCCATGATCTGGTCTACAACCGGCCTGTGGTTCCCCAGCAGGAAATCCATGAATTCCTGGACAGGGTCTGGACGCGCATCCCTGCCTCCGAATTATACGAACCGGGCCATTTCTTGCAGATTATGGAACCCATATTCCAACCTGCCACCTTCAATCCCAAGCTCTTTCTGGATGAAGAAGGGAGCCTTTTGACGCTGGAAATCGACAACATCTACGAAACCATGCACGGCGAATTCACCCTGCCCGGCCCGAACCCCGATTTTCAGACCGGCAGCTACGCCTACGGAGGCACGAGCTATCTGGTGCGGCGCAACCAGGAAGAAGAATCCGCGCTCATCGCCCTGCTCGCGGAAATGCATTTCCAGCACCGCAGCAACAAACTCTGGTTTCTGGAACCTGAGGAAGCCATCGCTTTTCTGCTCGACGCCTATCCCAGTCTGGTCGAAAACTACCGGGTTTACGGAGAACGGGCGCTTTCCCACTACAAGGTGCGCACCGCCCAGTCCGTCATTGTAGCCAATGTGGAAAGCAACGAGAAAGAAAAATGGTTCTCGCTGGACATTCACATCGAATACGACGGCCAGTCCGTTCCCCTGGAAAAAATCTGGAAGGCCTGGACGCGGGGCAAGCGCTACGTGCAGTTGAAAGACGGCTCCTATACCAGCCTGCCGCTGGAATGGCTCAAAAATATTTCCCACAAGCTGCAGGCTCTTGGGCTTGATCCGCAAAAACCGCCGCAGACCAAATTCAAGCAATTCGAAGCGCCGGTGCTGGACAGCCTCCTGGAAGAAATGCCGGATACCCGGACGGACTCCTTCTGGAACGCCTTGCGCGAAAAAATCCGCTCCTTCAAGGAGGTGCGGCCTGTTGCCCCGCCCAAGGGTCTCGTCGCCTCCCTGCGTCCTTATCAGCAACAAGGTTTGTCGTACCTGAACTTTCTTTCCGAATACGGCTTCGGAGGCATCCTCGCCGATGAGATGGGGCTCGGCAAGACCGTGCAAACTCTTGCCTTCGTACAGTACATGGTAGAGCGGAAATACGAAGGTTCCAACCTTATCGTGGTGCCCACCTCCGTGCTGCCCAACTGGGACCGGGAAGCGGAAAAATTCGTGCCGCACTTGAAGCGCCTTATTATTTACGGTACCCGGCGCGAAAACATGTTCAAGCAAATCCAGGACGCCGAACTCATTGTCACCACCTACGCGCTGCTCCGGCGCGATTTAGAGGAACTGGAAAAATACGAATTCAACACCATCATTCTGGACGAAGCCCAGAACATCAAGAATCCGAACACCATCACCGCCCGCTCCGTGCGCCGCATCAAGGCGCGCATGCGCCTGTGCCTGTCCGGCACACCGATTGAGAATAACCTTTTTGAACTCTGGTCGCTTTTTGAATTTCTTATGCCGGGATCTCTGGGTTCGCAGAACGCCTTCCAGCGCGGCATTGTCAAACCCATTCGCGATGGCGATGCGGAAAGCCTGGAATACCTGCGCAGCCGGGTACGTCCCTTCATTTTACGCCGGACCAAGGCCGAAGTGGCCCGGGATCTGCCGCCCAAGGTGGAAAGCGTCACCTATTGCGCTCTTGAGGACGAACAGGCCGAACTCTACGCCGCGCTGGCCAAAAAACTGCGCGCCCAAGTGCTGGCCGACGTGGACGAAAAAGGCATGGCCAAAAGCCAAATGTCCATTCTCGACGCGTTGCTCAAGCTGCGCCAGATCTGCTGCCACCCGCGCCTGCTCAAAATTGAACTGCCCGGTTTTTCCAGCAACCTGCCTTCCGGCAAGTTCGAAGCCTTCACCAACATGGCTATGGACATCGTCGAAGGCGGACACAAGGTGCTGGTTTTTTCGCAGTTCGTCCAAATGCTGCACATCATCCGCCAGTGGCTTGCGGCCAGCGCCATCCCCTTCTGCTATCTCGACGGCGCCAGCAAGGATCGCTTCGACCAGGTCGATAACTTCAACAACAGCCCCAACATTCCCATCTTCCTGATTTCCCTGAAGGCCGGGGGCACCGGCCTCAACCTGACCTCCGCCGACTACGTCATCCATTACGACCCCTGGTGGAATCCGGCCGTGGAAAGTCAAGCCACCGACCGCACCCACCGCATCGGGCAGACGCGTCAAGTGTTCTCCTACAAGCTGATCTGCCAGAACACCGTCGAGGAGAAAATCCTCAGGCTGCAGGAAAGCAAGCGCGGCATGGCCGAGGCGGTCATCCCCGGTCAGGACAGTTGGAAATCCCTCACCAGGGAAGATTTAGAGATGTTGTTTGACGTATAAGGACTTCCTATGCTCCGTGCGCCCGTACGACTCGGCGTGGTGTTTTTCCCGGCGTTTGACTGGGCCATTTCGCCTACGCATCCGGAACGGGAGGAGCGGCTGCTCTACACCTGGGATCAATTGCGCGAGGAAGGGCTTTTCGACATTCCCGGCGTGACCGAGTACAAGCCGGAACTGGCCGCCTATGAGGATATTGAGCGCGTCCATTTTTGTCTGCCGGATACGCCAAGCGTGGCCGGCGCCTCGCATCTGGCCTCAGCGGGCAGCGCCATCCGCGCCGGACGGTTGGTCATGGACAAACAGGAAGACAGAGCCTTCGCCCTGGCGCGCCCGCCGGGACACCACGCCATGCGCGTTACCCACGGCAACCGCGGCTTTTGCAACGTGAACATCGAAGCCGTGATGATCGAATACCTGCGTTCCCGCTACGGCCCTTTGCGCGTTGCCGTGGTGGATACCGACTGCCACCACGGCGACGGGTCGCAGGATATTTTCTGGAACGATCCGGATACGCTCTTCATCTCGTTGCATCAGGACGGGCGCACGCTGTATCCCGGTTCGGGCTTTTTGCGCGAATCCGGCGGTCCGGCGGCTCTGGGGCGCACCATCAACTTCGCCCTGCCGCCGGAAACCGGGGACGAAGGCTATCTGTACGTCATCGACAACGGCGTGCTGCCGCTGCTGGAAGCTTTCAAGCCCGATCTCATCGTCAATTCCGCCGGGCAGGACAACCACTTCACGGACCCGCTCGCCAACATGCGCCTCTCCGCCCAAGGCTATGCGGAGCTGAACCGCCGCCTCGCGCCGCACATCGCGGTGCTGGAAGGCGGCTACGCCATACGCGGCGCGCTGCCCTACACCAACCTCGCCATCTGCCTCGCCCTGGCGGGCCTGCCCTTCGACGATATCCGCGAACCGGACTGGCAGCCCGACAGCGCCCGCCAAAGTCCGCGCGTCAATGACATCCTCAAAAAACACTGCGACGATGCGCTTGCGCTTTTCCGCAATCCGCCGGCGCGGCCCACGGAAGGACACGAAGAGCGTGGCTTCTGGGTGCGGCACAAGGATATTTTTTACGACACCGACATGCTGCACGAGACGCAAAAGGAAGCCTTCCGTCTCTGTCCACACTGCCCGGGCTTCGGGCTGTACGAAAGCGGCAGCGCCCGCACACCCCTTTCGCTGTGCATCCATGTTCCGCGCCGGGGGTGCCGGACATGCCGGGAACAGGCGCTGGCATGCCTAGATACGGGCAAAAAATCAGGCAAATACTTTACTGTGTTGCTGAACGACCAGGCGGGATAGCCTTGGCGGGGCGTTCCGCGTTTCAGGCTACCAGGTGCAGCCCTGGTTCGGAAATTGCCGTCGTATGCGCAAGTGCTTGCGCATCCCGCGCCTCGAAGGTTTCGTTTGTGCCCTGTCTGCCCAAGCGGCGCAAGCGATCCAGATGGTCGCGGCGTTCCTGATCT
>Ga0123357_10004045_pt1 | contig 17065 bp, 14 predicted proteins | sample TergutEmb28metaG_FD_89873 | JGI IMG/M metagenome (GOLD analysis project Ga0123357, IMG submission 89873) | Embiratermes neotenicus P4 segment gut microbial communities from Petit-Saut dam, French Guiana - Emb289 P4 | ecosystem: Host-associated > Arthropoda: Insects > Digestive system > Gut ... | reverse complement strand
GCTGGGGCTTTTTGGGGCCACCGTCCCCAGCGTGGTAATCGCGTGGGGCTGTGCAAAAACGCGCGAGTGGCGGAATGGCAGACGCGCTGGCTTCAGGTGCCAGTGCCCGATAAGGGCGTGGAGGTTCAACTCCTCTCTCGCGCACACGATTGAGCGAGCGGCCACAAGCTTGCTCGCGATGCCGAGGCGATTGAGGCTTGTTGACCAGCGCCGTTCGTGTCGACGAAACATTGACTACAAAACTTCTGCGTCGAAGTTTCTTGAAGATTGCCCTCGGAGGTGTTATGAAACGTTGGCCCGCACCGTCTTTACTGTCGAGAGAAGAGGTTAGCGAACCGCTGGTAGGAATGCACAAGAGGGTTCAAGGGGCTGGATCTTAGGTTGTGCGGGCCGCCAATACGGGGGAGTCGGGAGATTGGCGAGGGGCGACGGGCGAGGGCCGTCGCCCCTTCCCAATGTTTCAGGGTTTGGTGTGTCGCGGTCAAGGTTGCCGTGACGCTCAGATCTCATCACTTTATTGCACCCGGCAAATAACATTTGACAAGGAGATATAGCCGTCCAGAGGTACTCGGTCGGTGCCTAGCTTTACCTTCTGTGGCTCATGAAACTTGGGTTTTTTCTGAGAATTTCTCAGATTAGGCTTGCAATCAGGCGTAACCCACCTTAAGCTTTTCTCAGTATTCGTCCTCGTCTCTCGGAAGGTTTGCGTACAGGTAATGGCTCGCAGAGGCTTAACTGATGGCGAGACCCTTGAGGTCGACTCCCAGCAAGCGATCTATCGGCCAATCAAGCCTGCGGCTCGCGGCTACGTCGGCGATGACGCGGTTGACACCGTATCCGCTCGGCCGGCCAGGCGCCAGGCCGCCCGGCGTCTTCTGACGGACGACACGACGACGATCCGTCCGAGCCTCCGCAGTTTCGCGTCGCCGGCCGTGACGACCATCATCCGCACCAAGCACGCCGCGATGCCGCGCGGGCGCAAGCTTCGCCTGATGGCGACGCTGGTGCCCGTGGTGGCGGTGGCTGCCGTCGCCGGGTTGGCCTTCGTGGTGCCACAGTCCAACGGACAGACCACGCCGCCTGTGGTTGCCGCCATCACCCAGGCGCCGTCCGATCCGATTACGCCGGTCGCCAGTGACGACACGCCCACGTTGACGCCGGCCTCTGACGCCGCTGCGGGCGCGCTGGCAACCGACCAGCAAGCCAAGGCCGCTGCGGCCAAAGCCGCGGCCCAGCAGGCGGCTGAGGCGGCTGGTGCCGCTGCGGAGGCTGCTCAAGCCCAGGGCAAGTCGGGCCTTTCGGCAATCGACTGGTCGCAATACAGCTTGGCTGGCACGCCTGTGGCGGTGCCGGACGGTGAGTTCATCTACCCCGTCAAGGGATTCGTCATTTCGTCGCCATTTGGCTGGCGTACCGTCCCGTTCCACGAGTTCCATTCCGGTGTCGATCTGGCCGTGTCTTGTGGCACACCGATCGTCGCAGCAGCCGACGGAGTTGTCACATATGCGGGTTGGAATGGCGATCTCGGCAACTACACCGAGATCAGCCACGGCACGCTCAGCACGGGTTACGGCCACCAAAGCAGTATTGTCGTGACGGTCGGCGAGCAGGTCAAACAGGGTCAGTTGATCGGATATGTGGGCAGCACGGGCTTGTCCACGGGTTGCCATGTACATTTCCAGGCACTCAACCCACAGGGTGGGGTTTTCGATCCGACGTCGCTAATCCACTGACGCGCCACATGCGTCTACTAAGATGAAACTTGCGGCCGATCGGCCTACAAGTTAAGGAGTGGCGATGTCGTCGGTTGACGTGGTGGTGGTTGGTGCCGGATTGTTCGGTTTGACGGTGGCTGATCGTTTGGCGCGTGAGCGTGGGTTGCACGTCGCTATTGTTGAGAAACGTGACCATGTGGGCGGCAATGCCTATTCGTCAGTGGACGAGGCTACTGGTATTGAGATACACCGGTATGGTGCGCATTTGTTTCACACTTCGAATGAGCGGGTGTGGGCCTATGTGAACCAGTTCACATCTTTCACAAACTATGTGCACCGGGTATATGCGGTGCATCGTGGTGTGACGTTTCCTTTGCCCGTGAATTTGGGGACGATAAACCAATTTTTCGGCGCATCGATGGGGCCGGATTCGGCGCGGGCTTTGATCGAGGCGCAGGCGGGTGAATTGGGTGGCAAAGAGCCGTCCAATTTCGTCGAGAAAGGTATTTCGCTGGTCGGGCGGCCGTTGTATGAGGCATTCTTCATGAATTACACGGCAAAGCAGTGGCAAACAGCGCCGGAAGATTTGCCGGCGTCCGTGATTTCGAGGCTTCCGGTGCGCTATTCGTATGACAACCGCTATTTCAATGATAGGTACGAAGGTTTGCCAGTGGACGGTTACGGTGCCTGGCTCGAACGTATGGCCGATGATGACCGTATCGAAGTTCACTTGGGCGAGGATTTCTTCGGTGACGGGCCGCTTTCCAAGTCCTCAGTGGTCGGTCAGGTGCCGGTGGTCTATACCGGCGCGGTTGACCGGTATTTTGGCTGGGATCGTGGAGAATTGGGCTGGCGGACGGTGGCGTTTGCTTACGAGACGTTGCCGGTGGCCGACTTCCAGGGCACGTCCGTAATGAATTATGTGGACTTGGACGTGCCGTTCACCCGCATAATCGAATTTCGTCATTTTCATCCGGAGCGTGATTACAGCTCTGACGCGACGGTTATCGCACGTGAATTCAGCCATTTCGCGTGCCGAGACGACGAACCGTATTATCCGGTGAATTCGCCGGTCGACCGTGAACGTTTGGGCGACTACCGCGAGGCGGTCCAGGCCGAACGGGCGAAGAAGGTGTTCTTCGGCGGGCGTTTGGGTACCTATCAGTATCTCGACATGCATATGGCCATAGCATCGGCCTTGACATTGGCGGAAGGTCCCCTTGCTGATGCGTGTTAAACTAGGTTCTCAGCTCGGTGCTCGCACGAGAAAGACCTGGTGAAAGATGGCAATGGCCGGTTCCGTCGCGGTCACTTCGCCGGCCACTTTGGCTATCTGCGCCGGGGTCGTTCTGCATAATCCCGAGATCGATTTGCTCACGCAGAATCTTGAGGCCATCAGCCCGCAGGTACAGGCGATAATCGCAGTCGACAATGGCTCCGATAATCTTGACGAGGCCCGGGCGGCGCTGGCTGGACTTTCTATTCACTGGGTCGTGAATGACATCAATAACGGGTTGGCAAAAGCGTTGAACCAAGTTGTTGACGCTGCCGCGTCACTTGGTTTTGAATGGGTAATCACGCTTGACCAGGACAGTATTTGCGACGCGGCGATGGTCGCTGAAATGTTGCCAGCCGTCAAAGACGGGGTGATGATGGTCGCGCCGCGGGTGATAGACCGCGGTTTTATCGGCAAAGATGCGCCAGATGCGACGCCTGTCGATGATTTCGAGGACATCCGCCGGTGCATCACGTCGGGTGCTTTGACTCGCGTCGCTGCCGTCAAAAGCCTGGGCGGGTTCGATAACCGTCTTTTTGTCGACCAAATCGACAACGACGTGAGCCTTCGTGGTATTGAGCGAGGCTATCGTATCGTCCGCGCGAACAGGGCATTGTTGAACCAGCGTTACGGCCAGACCAGTATCAAACGGCGCGTGCTGTGGCGCACCGTCCGTTATCACCACTACGACGCGGCGCGCATATATTATCAACAGCGCAACCTGGTGTATGTTTGCCGACGCTTTGGCACGCTATATGTGCCTCATCCTGTTTTCTTCGCGACGTTGCGGCAGCCAGCGGCTTTCGCTATCAAGGTGTTCTTCCAACCGGATCAACGTTTGCGTCGTGTCGGCAGCTTTTTTCACGGTTTTTACGATGGCTTGCGGATGAGCAAGAATTGGCCGGAGGCGAAGCTATGACAAGTTCGCCGTTTACCATGCTGATGCCCATTTATCATGGGGACAATATCGCGTTTGTGCGCGATGCCTACCGTTCGGCGACGACGGACCAAACACTGCCGCCGACCTACGTGGTAATCGTGGTTGATGGGCCCGTCTCAAACGATCTCAGCCAGTGGGTGGAAGAGGTGTCTGAAGAACCTGGTGTGACCGTCATCCGCTTGCCTCAGCAGAACGGGTTGGCCAACGCTTTGAACGTTGGTCTAAAGCAGGTGACGACTCCGCTTGTGGCGCGTGCCGACGCCGATGATATCAGCCTGCCGCAACGGTTTGCTATTCAGATACCGATGCTGGAGAGTGGCCTGGATGTCGTCGGCAGCGCCATCGCTGAGTTCGATGACGACCCTGATCGGGTACAGGCTATTCGCACGGTTTACACAACTCAGGAGGCCATCGCTGAGCATGCGCGGCTGGCTTGTCCGTTCTATCACCCCAGTGTGGCGTTCCGCCGTGAGGCAGTGCTTCGAAACGGTGGCTACCCGTCGTTGCCCCACATGGAGGATTACCTATTGTGGGCGCGGATGATCATGCACGGCGCCAAGCTTGGTAATTCGCCGGAAGTGCTGGTGCACTATCGGGTTGGCAGTGGCGCTTACGCTCGACGTGGCGGCGCCGAGATGGCGCGGTCGGAGGCTCGTCTGCAACGCCAGTTCCTGGCGATGCACTTTGTGACGCGCTGGCAATACATGCGTAATCGTATTGTCCGGGGCGGTTTGTACCGGCTGATGCCAGTTGTGCCGCGTCAGTTTGTTTACCGGTTGTGGATGCGTCTTTTGCGTCGGGGTGGGCAAGGGTTGCATAACCTGGCAGAATAGTTGTCATGCATGGAATCGTTTTGGCTGGTGGCTCTGGCACGCGGCTGCACCCGATCACAATGGCGACGAGCAAGCAGTTGGTGCCCGTCTACGACAAACCAATGGTTTATTACCCGTTGGCGACGCTGATTTGGGCAGGGATTGAGGACGTCCTGATCATCACGACGCCCGATGACGCACCCAACTTTCACCGTCTGCTGGGTGACGGCAGCCAGTTCGGCATCACCATCACCTATGCGACGCAGCCCGAACCGAAGGGCTTGGCGCAGGCGTTCACTATCGGTGCGGACTTCATAGGCGGGGACGAGGCGGCGCTGGTTTTGGGGGACAACATTTTCTACGGCCAGGGTCTGGGGCAGACGCTGACGCGTTTCCGTGGTTTGGACGGCGCGGCCGTGTTCGCCTATTGGGTTTCCGACCCGCAGGCCTATGGTGTCGTCGAGATCGGCCCGGACGGTAAAGCCATCTCATTGGAGGAAAAGCCTGCCCAGCCGAAATCCCATTATGCGGTGCCTGGCCTGTACTTCTATGACAATGACGTGGTGGCCATTGCCCGTGGTCTCAAGCCGTCCGCCCGCGGCGAATATGAGATCACTGACGTGAACCGGGAGTACATGCAACAGGGGCGTCTGGCTGTCGAGGTGTTGCCGCGTGGCGTTGCCTGGCTTGACACGGGCACGTTTGATTCGTTGAATGACGCCAGCGACTTTGTCCGCACAATACAGGCCCGTCAAGGCTTGCAAGTTGGTTGCCCGGAGGAAGCGGCCTGGCGTCGTGGTTTTCTCAGTGACGACGGGCTGGCCAGGCGGGCAGACGCACTGGCGAAGTCGGGTTACGGCGCGTATCTGCGGCAGTTGCTGGAGAATGCGTGATCTAACCTGGTCGCCATACGCGGACGGCCCATACCGTCACCCCTGCGACTGCGCGGACGGCAGGCTCTGCGCGGACGGCCCATACCCGTCATCCTGCGCGGAACGGAGTGGAGTCGCAGGATCTGCCAGATTGTCGGGTAGTCTTGAGAGGTACTCGGGAAAGGTTTCTGTATGAAAGTGCTTGTCACAGGCGGTGCAGGGTTCATCGGCGCGAATTTCGTTCATCAGACGCTCGATGAGCGACCGGATGCGCAGGTGACGGTGCTCGACAAGCTAACCTATGCCGGCAACCCGGCGTCGTTGGACGATGTGCGTGATCGTATCAAGTTCGTCCAAGGGGACGTCGCCGATGCGGCGACTGTCGACCCGCTGGTGGGTGATGCCGACTTGGTGGTGCATTTCGCGGCTGAATCGCACAACGACAATTCGTTGCTTGACCCGTCGCCTTTTATTCAAACCAATTTGGTTGGCACGTTCACGCTGCTTGAGGCGGTTCGTCGTCATAGCGTGCGGTATCACCACATCAGCACCGACGAGGTGTATGGCGACCTTGAGCTGGATGACCCGTCCAAGTTCACGCCGACCACACCGTATAACCCGTCCAGCCCGTATTCGTCCAGCAAGGCGGGCAGCGATCTGCTGGTGCGTGCCTGGGTGCGCTCTTTCGGCGTGGGGGCGACGATTTCCAATTGCTCGAACAATTACGGGCCGTACCAGCACGTCGAAAAGTTCATCCCGCGGCAGATAACCAATTTAGTCGATGGTGTGCATCCGAAGCTTTACGGCGCCGGCCAGAATGTGCGGGATTGGATTCATGTGCGCGATCACAACCGGGCGGTGTGGGCGATCATCGATAAAGGCCGTATCGGTGAGACGTACCTGATAGGCGCGGATGGCGAGATGGACAACAAGCACGTTGTCGAAATGATTCTGGAATTGATGGGTTACGCGGCCGACGACTATGAGCACGTCAACGACAGGCCTGGCCACGATATGCGTTATGCGATCGATTCGTCCAAGTTGCGTGACGAGACGGGTTGGCGCCCGCAATTCACAAACTTCCGTGACGGTCTGGCCGACACCATCGAATGGTACAAGCAAAATGAGGCTTGGTGGCGTCCGCAAAAGGCGGCTACTGAAGCTAAGTACAGCAAGCAAGGGCAGTGATATGGCATTGAGTGTTGAAACAACGCCGATACCCGGCATGTTGGTGGTTCACCTTGAGGTTCACGGCGACAATCGCGGCTGGTTCAAAGAGAATTGGCAGCGGGCGAAGATGGTTGCATTGGGTTTGCCTGATTTCGAACCGGTGCAGAACAACATGTCTTTCAATGCCGAGCGAGGTACGACTCGCGGCATCCATGCCGAGCCGTGGGACAAGATGGTTTCATCGGCGCGTGGCCGGTATTTCGGTGCTTGGGTTGACCTGCGTGACGGGGCGACTTATGGCACGGTATTCACCATTGTGGTGGACGAGTCTATCGCTGTCTTCGTGCCGCGTGGTGTGGCCAATGCCTACCAGACGCTGGATGACAACGTCGCCTATTCGTATTTGGTGAATGACCATTGGTCTGCCGATAGCCTTGATTCGTATGCATATGTCAATGTGGCTGATGAGACGTTGAATATAGCTTGGCCGATTCCGCTTGATCAGGCGGTTCTGTCGGATAAAGATATGGCGCATCCGCGTTTGGCAGACGCGAAGGCGGTGTCCCCGCGCAAGACTCTGATTCTGGGCGCGAATGGCCAGTTGGGACGGGCGCTGAGTGCGATCATGCCCGATGCCGGCAAGTTCGATATCGATACGCTGGACTTGACCGATCCGGCTCAGGTGGCGGCTTTCCCGTGGCACGAATACGGTGTCGTGATTAATGCTGCCGGGTGGACTAATGTCGACGGCGCCGAGACTTCGGAGGGGCGCGTCGGTGCTTGGAAGTCAAATGCGGTCGTGCCGGCGCTGTTGGCGCAGCTTTCAATCGTGCATCGGCAGACTCTTGTGCACATTTCAACAGACTATGTTTTTGACGGCACTCATGATCAGTGGGTGGAAGACGACGACATGGCGCCGCTCAGTGTGTATGGGCAGTCGAAGGCGGCTGGTGACTTGGCAGTGGCGGTGGCGCCGCGGCACTACTTGATGCGCACAAGCTGGGTGGTGGGTGACGGAAAGAACTTCATCAAGACGATGGGCGAGCTTGCTGACAAAGGTGTCAAGCCGTCCGTTGTGGGCGACCAAATCGGGCGGTTGACTCATACGTCAAACTTGGCGGCGGCAATCAAGCACGTTTTGGACACTCAGGCGCCGTATGGGACCTACAACTGCACCGATGGTGGCCAGCCGATCAGTTGGGCGGATATCGCCAAGGCGGTGTTTGTGGCGCACGGCCGCAGTGCCGATGACGTGACACCCGTGACGACGCAGCAGTATTACGCGGGCAAGACGGGCATCGCACCGCGTCCGCTGCACAGTGTGTTCGACCTTAGCAAACTTAAGGCGACGGGCTACCAGGTGCCTGAGTATCCGGTGGGTGTGGTCGAGGTGGCCAACCAGTGAAGACGCTTGTGATTGTGCCAGCGTGGAACGAGGCGGAGTCTCTCGGTGCCACGCTGGCTGAGATCACGGCTGCCAATCAAGGTATCGATGTGTTGGTGGTCGATGACGGATCGACGGACGACACATCAGATATCGCGCGATCGTCGGGCGCAATAGTTCTAAGACTGCCGTTCAATTTGGGTGTTGGTGGCGCCATGCGCACGGGATACGAGTTCGCCAGGCGAAATGGCTATGATCAGGCCATCCAGGTTGATGCTGACGGACAGCATGGGGCCACAGACATTGCCGCGGTCCTTGATGGATTGACATCGGCCGACATTTGCTTGGGCGCCCGGTTTGCCGGTAAAGGGCAATACTCGGTTCATGGGCCAAGGCGTTGGGCGATGGCGATGCTTGCCGGTATCGTATCAAGGATGGCCCACACGAAGTTGACGGACATCACGTCGGGGTTCCGGTCGGCCAATCGAAAGGCGATCGAACAGTATTGTCGTCACTACCCGGCTGAGTACTTGGGTGACACTGTTGACTCACTGGTAATGGCGATACGCTCCGGGTGTACGGTGACGCAGGTGCCGGTGGAGATGCTTTCCAGACGGGCCGGCCAGGCGTCGCACAACCCATTCCGGTCAACTGTCCTGCTGGGGCGCACGATGTTTGCGTTACTGATTGCGCTAACCCGTCGGCGAGTGACGGCGAAGGACGGTGGGTGATGCGCGCGACGATCTTTTTCATCCTGATAGCCGCGGCGATTATTGTCGGGATTGTCCTGCTGTTGAGGTCACGTCGGCTTAAGGAAAAATACGCAGCGCTATGGATGGTGGTGGGTTTACTTTGCATCGTCTTGGCGGCATGGCCCGGGTCTTTGAATTGGGCGGCCAATTTGGTTGGTATTCAGGTGCCGTCCAATCTGCTGTTCGCTTTGGCCATTGTGCTTCTGCTGGCTGTGTGTTTGCACCTGTCGCTGGAGGTGTCCAGCCAGGAGGACAAGATTCGGCGATTGGCAGAGGAATCAGCGATCGCCAGGCAGCGGCTGGAACAGTTGGGTGGCGAAGCCGAAGAGAAATCAGCGTCCGATGACGCAATAGCGAAAGCGGCGGGGCGTGACTGACGGTTCAGATGTGGTGCAAGCGGAGGACTCCGAAAGTGGCGTCGCCCAAAATGGTATCACGAATTCTGCCCATGCGCCTGGTGGCGTGTTCAGTCGGCGCCTTCTCAGTTGGCTGCTGCTAGTAGTTGTCGCGTTAGGGGCGGTTATCACGGCGGCGGCCTGGGTCGTCTCGTCACCAACAGGGGCCGGGCCCGACGATGACTTTCACCAAACGAGTATTTGGTGCCCTGCGCCCATTGGCAAGTTTTGTACAATCATCGGCTATGTGACTGGCGACAAGTCCCAGCCGATTGTTCAGGTTCCAGCTGAGATCGAGCAGTCGACGTGTTATGCATTCGAGCAGCCGGAGTCGGCGGCTTGTCTGATATCTGATTCGGATGCCGTCGGTAGCTCATCGAGAATCAACAATGGCGGCTACCCTGGCCCCTACTACCGCTTGATGCACATCTTTGTGACGTCAGGGCCGTCTGCTGTGGACGCGATGAACCTGATGGTGCGCTCGGCGAACGCATTGATCGCGGCACTCTTTTTCGGCGTGCTTGCATGGCTTTTGCCGTTCTCGATGAAGCGCCTGCTTGTTTACGTGATGGTTGGCTTCAGCGTGCCGTTGGTCATCTATTTCATTACGTCAATCAACCCATCGGCCTGGGTGTTGATCGGTGTACCAGCCACTTGGTTTGCAATGACCGGGTTGTTTGCTACTCGTTTTGACGGAACTGCGACTTGGCGAAGGCGAACGTTGGCCGTTATCGCTGTCGCTGCCGCGATTCTGGCGGCCTGCGCACGCACGGATGGCGCGACCTATTCGTTTGTGGCGATGTTGGCTGTTGGCGCCGCACACCTACCCGAATTGAAACCGTCAAAGTGGCGGACCAATCGGCTGATAATGGTGACAATGGTGGCGGTGGCGATCGTGGGAGTGGTCGGGACTTTCAGCGGTTCGCAAGCAGCTGGCGCGTTCGGGTTGGATGCTGGACATCCGAACCCTGGTGACCTGCGGTTGTTGATGTATAACGTGATCAATCTGCCGACCTTGCTGTCCGGGTTCTGGACGGGCGACCTCGGGTGGATTGACGCACCGATGCAACCGACGACAACCGTGCTGAGCATGGCCGTTGGTGTGGCGCTGATCTTCGATGGGCTCAGGCGAATGAGCTGGACCAAGGCAGTCGCCGCAACGGGGGTCGGGTTGTTGCTGGTGGCCGTGCCATTGGTCACACTGCAAATGAGCAGTTACCAGGTCGGCCAGGGCGTCCAGCCACGCTATCTGGCGCCGCTGATTCTTCTCTTGGCGGCCGTGTTGCTGGGACGGCGTACGTCCGATGGGGCGCGTCCACTGACGTTTCTTCAGACCTGGGTGGTATACGGCTCCCTCGTATTGGCGCAGTCGTGGGCGCTACACGAGATCATCCGGCGTTATGTGAGCGGCGATCAGGGTCCGTCGCTTGATTTGAATAAGCAGATCGAATGGTGGCGTGCAGGCATCCCGTCGCCGATGGCGATTTGGTTGATCGGTAGCGTCGGTTTTGCCTGCCTCGCGCTGCTGTTCTTTGTTGTGCGGCGCAACAACGTTGGGATGCGCGCGGATGAACTCAAGTGAGGCTGCCCGCTCTGGTTTCGTCGCCACGCGCCGTGGCGTGGATGTTGTCCGAGTCGTTCTCTGGATCGTCGCTGGGAGACCACAGTGACTGATACACCAGATGCCAGTGGAAATCTCATCTCGCCGAGCCGATCCGTTAGCATGTTGGCGGCTAATCTCTGGGGCACGGTATCCCTGGTGGCGGCCACTGCGATAACGGTTCGGGTGCTGAATGAGGCGGATTACACACAGTTCTTGGTGTATTGGTCCTTGTTGTTCGGAGCCATGCAGATCGTCACTGGCATGCAGAATGAGGCTACGCGCGCTGTCAGCGAGGTCCAGTTGACGGCGGGCACACCTACCGCGTCCCTTGGCGCGCGCATAATGGCGATGCCAATCATTCTCGGCGGCGGGCTCGCGGTTATCGAGGTGCTTCTCGGTTTGAAGTGGGCCCACTACGTTGGCATCGGTTGGCTGGTACTGGCTGTGAGTGTACTTGTCATCGTGAACTATGGTTGTGCCTACGCGGTCGGCGGGGTGTTGGCTGGACGGCATCAGTGGGGCACGCTCGCGTTCTTAAATGCTTTAGAGCCAACGGTCAGGATCTGTGCGGTGGGGATTGTTGCCTGGCTGGCACCTAGCCTCAAGTCAATGCAACTCGCGGCGGTGCTGCCAGCATTGGCTTGGCTCTTCACAATTCTTCCGTTATGGCGCGTGCGCGAGGCGACTGGAGCCCGCGGTGATGTGGCGGTTTCCAGATTGTTGTCCAACGGCGTCTGGGCGATGTTCGCGGCCGCAGCGAGCGCGGTGTTGCTAAATGCTTTTCCAGCTATAGTTCGCGTGGCTTTGGGAAGCGACACGTCCGGCGTTGCCAGCCTTCTGCTCGGTGTTCAGCTCACCAGAGCGCCGCTGATGATGCCGGTTGCAGCCTTCCAGGGAATCGCAATCGCTGGGTTTGTTGCTGCGCGGCAGAATCGGGTGCGGGCCTTAATTGAGCCGTTCGCCGCCGTTGTGGGGCTTGGCGTGCTGCTTGCGGGTGCCGCCGCACTGGTCGGGCCCTTCCTCATGCGACTTCTCTTCGGTGCGGAGTACGCGCTTTCTAGTGCGGTTTTGGGCGGTCTAACTTTTGCTGCCGTCTCAATCGCGTTGTTGACACTAAGTGGTACGGCAACCATTGCGGTGGGTTCTCACAGGGCGTTCATGGCTGGCTGGATAACGGGAGCAGTAGCGACGGTGGTGTTGCTGTTTACAATGCCGTTGCCTCCGGCGGTGCGGGTAATAACGGCTGTACTGGTCGGTCCGCTGTTTGGTGTGGCAGTCCATCTATTTGCGGTTCGACACCACGATGGCGCTGCCGACGTCTGATAGCTTCTGATCTGCTTTGCCGTATTGTTCACAAGTCTGGCTTGTAAACTAGGGAGGCGTTGTTTAGTGAGCACAGGAAGGTCATAAGATGTCAGGAGTCGGACACTCCAGTCGTTCGGCGACCCGCGTAGATATCCAATGGATGCGGGCACTCGCCGTCGGTTTGGTAGTGATCTATCACCTGGCGCCAGGTCGTTTGTCGGGTGGATTTGTCGGGGTTGATGTTTTCTTCGTCATCTCCGGGTTCCTGATCACCACCAACCTGCTGACCTCCCCGCCGAAGAAACCAAGAGACGTCATTGCTTTCTGGGGCCGACGTGTGCGCCGGTTGTTACCGGCCGCCTTTACGGTCATAGTTGTCACACTGATCGCGGTGGTTGCCTTCGGACCTGTGACCGAATGGGCGGTCGGTGCCCGGATGTCGCAGGCGGCGGCGCTTTACGTCGAAAACTGGGCGCTATACGCCAACTCTGTGAACTACATTGCGTCAACGGCGCCGGCTACGCCATTCCAGCACTACTGGTCGCTTTCAGTCGAGGAGCAGTTCTACCTTGTGTGGCCTTTGATGATGGCGGCTGCTGTGTTGATCGCCCGGCTTCGGCCGTTCCGCGATCATTTCAGACGGGTCGCGGCGGTTGGTGTTGCTTTGGTATTGGTCGCCTCAGCGGTGTATTCGGTGTGGTACACCGGGAACAATCCGGCGGCCGCCTACTACGTGACGCCGACTCGTATGTGGGAATTGGCGGCTGGTGGCGCTGTCGCTTGCCTGTACCCGAGGTTGAAAACTCGCTTGGATGCCTTCCCTGCTTTGAAGGTCCTGTTGGTGACCGTCGGTGTGGCTATGATCATATGGGCCGGATTCAGCTTGGACGGCAGCTCATTCCCGGGTTGGGTGGCCTGGATTCCAGTCGGTGGTGCGATGATCGTCATCGCTGCTGGACCGGCCGACTATCGCATCTCGTATGACCGATTCTTGAAATGGCGTCCCTTCCAGGCATTGGGTGATATGTCCTACTCGATCTACTTGTGGCATTTCCCCCTCATAGTGGTCCTCCCGTGGGCGCTTGAGCACACACTTACCATGCCGGCGAAGATCGTTCTGTTGTTCGTGATCGTCGCAATTTCGTGGTTGTCCAAGACATTCATCGAGGACCGGTTCCGTGGCTCTCGTCCACTTGGAATACCGCTTCGACGTACGTTCATTTTCTTGATTGTTGGAATGCTCGTCACTACCGGACTGGCACAGTTGGTGATAACCGGGGTGCAGGTCATCGGAAAACCCAACCAACGGCCAGTGATTCCCGCCAGCGCGGTGTGCGTTGGCGCGGCGGCATTCCTCGATCCAACCTGTACCGGTCAGGATCCCCACGGCACGCGCTTGCTGACCTCACCTCTGCAGGCGGCGAATGACCGAACTTCGGCCAACGCGGATGGCTGTGTCTGGGACTGGAATTCGCCGACGAATGTGCCGATCTGTGAGTTCGGATCTACCGATCCAGACGCGACGCAGATTGCGTTGTGGGGCAACTCTCACACATCTATGTATTTGGAGCCAGTTGTCGATATTGCGAAAGCCGACAACCTTACCGTCCGAACCTATTTCGCGTCGGCTTGTTATCCGTCGTTAGTGCCCTTGGCTTTCGCGCCTGGGCCTCAGCAGGATGGCTGCACAAAGTTCACGACGCAGGCGCTTGCCGACATGAAGGCTCACAACGTCAAGGTGGTTGTAATGTCACAGCGGACGGATCTATACGCGCTGGCAGGCATCCCGGCCAGTGACCAAGGGTCGGCGGTTGAACAGATGACCGAAAACCTCATAAATCTGCTCACATCGGAGGGTATACGCGTGATCGTGATACGGGACGTGCCTTACTTCCCCGACAACATAGTGGACTGTATTGCTTCAAACTTGCGGAACCTTTCGGCATGCGATCAATCCGCCGCAAATAGCATGCAGTACGACCCTGTTTTTGACGCCGCTTCGCGCCTGAAGGGCGACAATGTTTCTACTCTGGACTTCACAGATGCTGTCTGTGACACCGTGACGTGCTACGCGGTGGTTGGTGGGGTGATCGTATACTGCGATTCCGGACATTTCACGACAACATTTGCCATGACTTTGGAACCGTACATCTCGAAGGCAGTATTGGCAGCCGTCTCGCAGTAGTGGGATTGAGAGCCAACCTCTGGCGCTGGAGTCTGCGTGCGTCAGCCGATGTTTTGAAGAATGCTCGGGAATGCCTTTTTCAGCAGCGGAATCAACGTGAAATACGACAAAACGATCAAGAATCCAACGTACAAGACGACCGACATCGGATCGCTCAATGTGGCCGTAAGGCCGAATAACCCGAGTATGTCTGGCACAAGCGTCTTTAGTAAAGTTTCAGTGCCGCAAAGGATCAACGTATTCTGGCCGATTTTGCTAAGCAGGCCGAAGTTGCTCAGCCATCGCGCGAGGACGATATTGGGGATGAGCATCAGGACGGTCGCCACAAAAACGAACCCGTCATTGGAGTGAACGAAAGACCATTGGGCGGTTTGGGGCCCGAGGTAGGTGAAGCCCGCGTATGCAAAACCGATTGCCCCAACTGCGATCACGGCGCCGTTCTTGACGTGAGATGATTCCGGAAATGAGTATGTCCGCAGAAATGGAAATATCAAGATACCGAGAGCATAGAACACGGAGTAGTACATGGCACTGTCAATGTTGAAAACCCAACTGGGATTATCGGGCATACCCATGACTATTACGCTGACAACGTGAAGAACTATGCAGACGGCGATCGCCGCGTACTTGTTCTTTGTTAGCCTTAAGAGGATGTGGAATCCAACGGACGTTACAAATAGTGCTGGCAGGAACCACAACGCGGCACCGATATCGGTCTGGTTGCGTATGCTGCCACGAACGACCTGTATGATCCATTTCTTGATGTCCCCGAGCGAGCTTGTTTGCTGCACGGCCTGAAAAACAACATTGATGAGACAAAACAGTAGCCAGGGCAGCAGAATAGTTCTGAACTTCTTGTATGCGAAGCTTAAGATGCTCTGATCGCGGCTCTTCAGCGCGAAGAAACCTGACATGAAAAAGAACAGGGCTACATGGTACATCCAAACAAACAAGTAAAAACGTGCCGTGGATTCTCCATAATGTCCAAGGTAGATTGCGAAGATACCGAGAAATTTGAGTGTGTCAACCCACGTGACGCGTCCTGCCGGTATAGTGTCCAGTTTGCCGGATACTGCAAGTAGCTTATTCTGATTCATGATTTTCGTCGCTGTTTCTCGGCGGTTAGTTGAAATGGAAGAGTCGTTGGGCAATTCGATAATGGGAGACACAGATAATCCGTCCGATTGGCCCTGGCAGGTTTGCGAGGATGACTCTGAGTTGGCGATGTAGCTGCGCTGCCATGTTGGAGTCGGCCTTTTGGATGGTTGCCCACATCGCACGTCGTTTTTGTAAGGCTTGAGGTGTCTTTGCGAGTACAGCGACAATCGAGGCAGATGCGACAAGGACCCCGAGGTAGCTCATCATATAAGCTGCCAAATTGGCGTTACCGGCGTCTTCCGGCAGCTTGACAGATGTCGCCATCATTTCGGTCACATGGATCAGTTCGTCCACTCGTTTGATCATCGATGCCTCATTGACGGACTGATCGTCACGGCCAATGAAGTAGCGATACAGGTCGACAGGCAGATAGTAGAGGGTTTTGGTATAGGGCAGCGGGTCATAGACGAAGAGGTTGTCGACATAAAACGTATGCTCAGGCAGGTTTAGCCGACAATCGCGCAACACTTGGGTTCGGTAGATTGCCGAATGCATCATGATGTTCTGGCCCATCTTGAAGGGGCCGGCCTCGTTCCATGTGAACATTTGGTCTTTCGGCAACGCTCCGTCATAGGCGACTGTCCGCTGCGCGCCGTGCGTTACGTGCTCGTACACATAGTTGACGATCATGAGATCGACTTGTTTGTCGGCCTCAAGGAACTCGTTCAACTTGTTCACTGTCGCATTGAACGCTTCATCGTCGAGCCAGTCGTCTGAGTCAACGACGTATGTGTAATCGCCGACGGCGGCCGCCAATCCAGCCATGACGGCGCCGCCGTGGCCTTTGTTCTCTTGATGAATGACTCTCACGATGTCCGGGTGGTCGGCCTGCCATTGGTCGGCTTTGTTTCCGGTGTCGTCCGTAGAACCGTCGTCGACGATGAGCACCTCAATAGCTGCCTGGCCGGTGACAAGTGTGCTTAAACAGTGGTCCATGTAGCTCGCCGAGTTGAAACATGGCACAACAAGACTCAGGGTCTTATGTGGCTGACGTGGATTCACGTCGGGTCCTCCATCCGCTCAATGCTATAGTCGCGTCACAAGCTGTTTTGACAGTTTAGCCCGAGTTAACGGGTTGTGTCACCCGCTTATCAGTGCGTTGTAAATCGCAGTGCTTATGAGGGAGTAGCCGTCTTTGGTGGGGTGTATGCCGTCGTCCTGATAGTACGAAGTGTTGTTGTCAAGCACCGATTCAAGATCTATTACCGGCAAACCGAGTTCCGCGCCGACTTGGCGGATGTCCGGACGTAACGTCTTTGCTAGCGTTGTCTCAATGGTGTCATTACCGAGCACCGCTCCGATTGGAGTTAGTACGTAGACGGTCGGATGTGACGGCAAGTTAATGAAAGTCTGGACGAGGTTGCTGTAGTCCGACTTGAAAGTGTCCGCCAGGTTGGGCGGGTTGTCCGGCGTCTTGGCGTCATTGGTACCAAGCATGATGAGCACAATGTTAGGGTTCGAAGCAAGAGCTTGGCTGTACTCTGGTTGAGCCACGTAT
>Ga0123357_10004044_pt1 | contig 17066 bp, 12 predicted proteins | sample TergutEmb28metaG_FD_89873 | JGI IMG/M metagenome (GOLD analysis project Ga0123357, IMG submission 89873) | Embiratermes neotenicus P4 segment gut microbial communities from Petit-Saut dam, French Guiana - Emb289 P4 | ecosystem: Host-associated > Arthropoda: Insects > Digestive system > Gut ... | reverse complement strand
TTCTCCTTCTCTGTGGGTAGTAATGTCCGCCCCCCACCCCCCCAGAGGCCCCATAAAACAAAAAGGGGGAACCCCCGGGGGGGGGCCCCCCCCCCCCCCCCCCCCCCCTCAACCTGTCGGGCCCAGGCAACTCCAAGCTCAAGTATCGTGATTAATGCTGCTGACCCGTGCAATATATAGGTACACACATGTTCCATGCTGGCTCGTAACTGAACATGCCGCTAATTCAGTTCCACATACGGGTTACCGTACGGTACTAAACTCGCACACTCACACTCTTCAGTGGTTCAGCCGAAACAGCACTTTAATTATTCCACCTGACGATTTTACAGCAGACGCTAAGAGTTCTTCACCTAGTAAAGAACTAACCCAATCTTACAGTATTTAACGCAGCTGTCCAGATCTGTGAAGACGTGAAATGAAACGATGATAAATGAATAATGAATTGGTGGCTTAATTAGAGGTAGTATCCTTGAATTTGCCTGACTCGACTGAGGAACCCCATACGCAAGTTAATCACAGATTCGAACCTGAGAACTCCTGAATACAAATCACAGCGTTCCCGCTGCACTAATCCATTCACAGTGAAATGTTTCACAAGAAGAAGCTGCAGAAATGCGCCTGTTAGTTTCGCCATGCCACAGTCTGTATGTAACATTAGAGAGGTTCAACGTAGTAACATTAGGTTTTATGTTGGGTGTATGATTTCCGAGAGGAGAGAGAGATTATTCCCTTCACCATAACGTTCAGACGGGCTCTGGGGCCCACCCAGCCTCCTATACAATTGGTACCGCTGGCTGTATCCCCGGTGGTAACGTCACTGGGGCACGAAACTGACCACTCGTCTACACCCAGTGTTGTAGTTAAGAACGCGTGAAGCTACACCTCCACTCTTCCATACACCATCTTGGCGTGGTCCTTAATAAAGTGCTACAAAAACTTTTTATTTTGGGTAGTTTTACTACGTTTGACGACGAATTTCATTTTCATGAAAACCTTAAAAAATAACGGACAATTGCGGTTCTGCGCACATCTTGGGCGTAACTCGCTGAATATTTACAAGAAACAAAAATGTTCCTGAACAAAAATGTTGTATATAAAGCACGTAGTTTCTGCTCAATACTAATTTACGGCAAGTATGATTGTTTTAGAAATAATTAAATGGAAGTCAGCAGACAATGCCAGCAAAATTTAAACCTACGCTTCGCAAACATTATTAAAACACTTGTTATTTGGGGAAGTTTACTAGCTCTGTAGTCGTGAATATTAGCCGTATTCCAGAAAGAGAAAGAAACGGGGAAGGAACATGTAATGAAGCAGGCCTAAGTAAGGTTTGCATAGGGAATAGGGAAATAAAGTATGAAAGGATCTACAAAAGACAGACAGGAAAAATATAAAAAGCATAAGAAACACATAAAAAGGGAGAAGTATGGATAAGTGAAGTTAAAGTTGCGAAATTTGAAGTTCTCTCAGCGGTGTTCCCGACAACTGAAACCTTCTGCTATATAACACCGTGTCGATTGGTAAACAGCTACCAACGTTTTGGAGAAGTTTCCTGCCTCCGCCTTCAGGTTCTACTCCTTGCCACCTCCAGTGGACTTTGTTCGGGGCCTACAATTGTCATATTCCACTCCGACCTCGAAAACAGTTATATCCACCTTAAATACTGCACGGGGCCACAAACCAAAAGACCATTCCTTCCCGGGGTATTCTAGCCCGAACCCAGTCACTGAATGAGTTATCCCACCTCCAGTTTAAATGAGTAAAAAGCAAGAAGCAGGTGCCTTCTGAGAGCTTAATATTGTGACAGTAGCAAGGCAAGTTCTTTATCTACCCAGTGGACTCAGACGCACACCACTACAGACATGAAACCTTTCTCGATACCTTCTCGCAGTGTGTACTGGTGGAACGGAACGATCTCTTGCATTCTGTTTATTTTCTCTTTATCGTTTTGTTTTGCAGTGTACTTTACATGCCTCTCATTCTCGCGCCTCCCCACACTCTTCCCCTTGTTATGGACCACTTGTGTTATCTCCTCCCAACTACTTCATCTCTTTTAAGTCTGCTCCTATAGACTGCGCATGCGTAAGTACGTGTCAGCTGCCCTCGTGCCAGCTTGAAATGGTTGGAATTGTTGGCGGCTGTGCCGGACTGCTTGATGATTAGACAAAGCATTTAAATGGACTGCCACATAGAGAACCAATGACTTCAATGGGCACATTTAAATGGACTGCCACAGAGAGAACCAATGACTTCAATGGGCACATTTAAAATCCAAACAATAAGACTATGTAACAGTGCAGTTCAGTGCGTGTTGCAGCATTCATTTAATTGCTAACACGAAATTGTGTTAGTTGCACTAGGCGGTAAAAAGGATACAAAGAGAGGCGGGAAGGAAACAGCATTTGGTACATAGTATTGGTTCAGCGAATAAATGCTGCGTAAGTGCTAATGACTGTAGTACTGTACCATGGGTCTTTAAAATGTAAAATAAAAAAAATCAATGACTCCTTTTATTATTTAGAGCAACCAGTACGCAACATAATACTAACAATGAATTTTTATATGGTAATTACTCTTACATGTTTCGATGCATTTGCATAATCTTCAGGGAGTCATAGTTTCCATTTGCTAAAGTTGCAAAATCAGTAAGGTTACAAAATCAATAAACAATTTAATCTGTTGATTTTATAACCTAACAGATTTTGTAACTTTAACAAATAGAAAATATGACTCCCTGAAGATGATACAAATAGATCAAGACATATAGGAGTACTTATGATATAAAAATTCATTGCTAATATATATATATATATATATACACACACACACACGCGCGCGCGCGCGCGCGCGTTTTATTAACTGGCTAGTCTAAATAACAAACTATAAAAATGCACAGTACAAGCACAAAGACAATGACCCCATTGTTTACGAAGCCCTTCTTCATACGCTGTACCTCCGAACAGGCACTAGCTTCGGACGAAGCTTCTTCACCAGTTTCATACAAAAGGCACTGCAAATGTAAGATGCAACATTAAGCTAGCTCAGATGTCATTGCGACTAGGCTACGGTCTGAACGACCGAAGATTCGAAGCGCGATTCCAAACAGGAGCATGAGATTGCGTCTGGATTGGTTGTGGGGCCCACCCAGCCTACTGTCCCAAGGGTCCGGGTGTGATTTCCCTGACAGCAGAGCGGCCGGATCTCGAAGCTGACCACTCCCCTTCATTTAGTACCGACGTTAATGAAGTGTGCATCTACACTTCTAATGACATGCGTCTTCCTGGAGTGGTGTAATGCGGTAATTGCAGGAACAAATTTACCTTTACCTTTACCTCTCACATTTTGAAGGCAACACTTTGCTACCAGAGTAGCTTACTTGAATTGGCCTACTGGCCTCCCTGCTCTCGTCACTGAACCACTGAGACGAATAACTAGGTTCGCAGTAAATGTAGCAATGTTGAACCGCCAAAACACTGCTCAGTGAAGTGATGCCGCCATCATTGGAAATTATCTTGGTATTACCACAGCACTCTTTCCTGTAAGTGCCCACCACATCACTGGCCCCTAAATGTTCATGTCACAGAAGTCTCATAGTTCACCAAGTATTCATTACTCAGTTCAGCCAGCCTAAATGGAATCATGTACAGCATTTGACTTGCTTCTTTAACAGAAGAACAAAGTCAAGACGTCCAGTACAGTAACCACAATTTGTAGCACTCGTAGTTCATAGCGTTTCAGTCAATGTGCTGGGTGTCATTGGCTTCGATTGCACCTGTGTTCGGAACACTTTCTACCCAAAGTCGGAACTATATAAAGAGGAACAACAATGACTCACAATTTCTAACCTCCATGTACGCATTCGTTGTATTACTTACAGTAACAGACATGGGTTCTAGCTGAGTCGGTGACTTCCTGCTAGAAGAGGACTGAGTTGGCGTGCGATAAAACATTGTCTTTGCTGATTCACTCACGTCTCTTAAGACAATAAACTAATTACTATATTTCTAAAACATCCAAAGGAAATGTGGGTTACGTGAGACCACAATTCCGGCAAAGCAACAGTTTGGAACTCTTGGCGGCTGACTCGCGTTCGTTTAAACGCCTAGAGAATCGCTAGACAAGCGTAAAAAAGTGTGCAGGACATAACATTATTGCACCTTGTCGGGAGAGTGGCACAAGTTAACACTGTAACATTTTACAGGAAGTGAAGAAAAGATTCGTAAGAGATAATATCTTCAATATTACTTGAATCACGGTAGGATTGGATATTCGCGTTTGTACACTCACAGTAGTAAGGCACGGAAAAACTCCGTGTCGCGGCATGTTCATTGCAGAGGATTTGCGTCACTTTACTCGCAAAGGTGCGATTGTATATCAGCCTTTTCTGCTACTTTATTCCGAAGCATGTTTCATTCAGATGAATATGTAACGATTTACGCTAGAGATGCAAGCGAACACGTGTACAGACCCTCATGTGAAAAAAAAAAGTTCGTTATTTGGCCCAATGTTAAACAAAACAGAAAAATATCTACGAAATTCTAGTAACACTTTGTGGTACTAAGCTTCAAGAAATTTCGTTCAGCTGTTTTCGAGCTTCACGTACGAACAGACAGACAGACATGGCGACTTTCATAAGCGCAGTGCGCAACTTTTCTTTGCAAAAGCGCCAAAAGAAGACCGACGCTGTTCATACGGAATCCTTGACGGCCTCAAACGGAAGAAATTCCTTTGCTGCTTTATGAAACAAGTGAAGCCGACTTATAATAGCATTTACATGCAGTTCCTAGCCCGAGGTTTACACAAAATAAATTCTGCAGTCGGACGCTGGATTATTTAAAACCGAAGGGCTAAGAAATCCGCAGGACAAATTATGTGACTAGACCAAAATCCTGGTAAGATATAACGCCAATATGAGCTATAAATAATGCATTTCACAGTTGAGCTAATTTGTTACAAGGCGCCTGGCGCTTGGCTGGCCAGCCTGACCCCGTAACCAACAACACCGAGCCTATTTCTGGTGCGTTCACTAATTACTCACAAACCCAAAACAAAAAAGTCAGACATCACCCTCCTGCCACGATTCACATTTCTGTCAGGCAGGACCACACAACAAGCAGTAAAATTAATTTATCAAGTTCTAGCCTGTCACACGCGCAACTTTGGTCCGCTACGCGCCACTGTGCACCAGGCTTTATGACCCCGAACAAGGAGGGCTCCCTGACAGTTCTTATAATATCTAAATTAATTGTTAACTTGTTAGCTCAATAAACGCCGTTCGGTCTTTACCGCACAAAACACACACTCAGTCTGAATTATAAACAACCAAACCATGTTCTTTGGGGGAAACGATCATAAATTCTGTGGCCAAAATTCAGAGATTTTTCTGTCACAGCAGGTTAAATAGCAGTCTCTACAAATGCGAGTTTTCGTTGTTAGAATCCGATACTCAAAAGTTCCCATAGCCTGGTGTTTACGAATAAATTTTAATGCCTGGTACTCTAACGCTACATTTGTTACCAGTAACAGCTGACAGGAGTTATGTAATTTTAAATTACCACTAAAATAAATAAATAAATAAAGTACGCTTGAGTCGGTAAGGTAGTGTCCCTTTCTGTTGAAAGGGTTCCTCTAGAGAACTGAACCCCTGGCTATATAATGTAACTGCGTGGAGTTTAAGAGCCTGTAAATAATGGCTGCCTGACCAGAACCTCTCAAGTTCATAGTGTGCATAATCATTAAAATCGGGATGTTAGTGTCCGTCGGGGACTGTAATACGAGTGGAGCACAGTAAAGTAGGTAGAGTGTGACCAGTGACCAAGTTCTTGTATGACCGTTTGGCGACGCTGGCTAAATAGCATTGGAAGTGCAAGCTCCAGTACCTGGCTCTGATTCCATCACCGTGTCATAGAAAAGAAATATATGCCCTAAATCTGATCCACTGGATGTAAGTAATACCTGTCCATGATTTGCCGCTTCCAATTAACAAAAAGAGTAGCTTACAAGATTTTATGCACGTGCGCAAAATTGCGACAAGCGATTATTACGTAGTTTCGTCATTTCCATCTGTCTGTCTGCATAGAACTCGGCTCCCACTGGACGGATTTTAATTAAATTTCATATTTGAGGGTTTTTCGAAAATATGTCAAAATATGTAAAGTTCCATTAAACTCTGACAAAAATAAAGGGTACACCACATGAGTACAAACGTACATTTACGACAATATGTCGCTGAATGTTTACGTCAACACTCAAAAACTGACACACCGCGCAACGACTTAACGTGTATTACGTCTGTTTAGCCAAACTGTGCGTCTAAAGAATCTCATGAGCAAACGAATATTTTATTTCAATGCATCATCGGGCACTTAACATAAAGAAATCAATATGTATTATTTTTGTCGGTGATATAGTTTTGCCATAAATGCATCGTTGTTTAACACGCAACATTTTTATATATGTGACATGTAGCTCAACGACACAAACACAATGCATTGTTACGTTTCCACTACAACACTGGTTAGCGAACGTGCCACAATGTTACCTCATACTTGCATTACCTAGCTTATTGTATTTTACATAATAACGGCAGTACGGCCAAATTCCGAGACGCTTTATTTCTAAGTAAAAGGAAAAGCCGGAAAAAGTCACCACACTAAGTTCTCCCATGTTCCAAAGGAGCAGAACACAGCCGTACCATTTCCGTGTCTGGTAACTTTAACATAATGATAGTCGACCTACCGCTGGCCATAAATATACGATATAACAGGTCCTCTGTTGGGATGAGTAACATGTGGAAGTCCTCTCCTGACGCTTGGAATTTGATATAATATTTCAATTTTGTACATTAAAATTCGTATTCTTGGTTTATTTGAAGATTAGTTCAGTAGCTCTGTCTAAAGGCGTCGAGTTATAGGATGACTAACGATTATGAAGCGTGAAAGCGGTGGAAGGAAGCGGCCGTGGCATGATTTGAGGTACTGGCCCGTTTATTCCGTGGAGGGACTCAGGATTAGGACAAGAAATTTTGGATAATCTGTCTCCGGGGCGCAACTTAAACTTGCAGCCTCTCGAATATGAAACAGGGAAGCCACTCGACCGCAATGTTCAGTTAAAAATTCATTACAAAAAACAAAGGCCTACTGTTCCAGTACGTCTGTAACCACCCGAAGACTGTGCGGTGTCCTTACACAGAAAAAAACGATAAACAAAGCACTCTTTAATTCTTGCTCACAAATAAATATGATCTGCATTATATGAAGTATGCCATGCAATCGTTAAATCATCTGGTTCTAGTCAGTGACCCAAAGCGGATTCTTCTCAACATGATAACAAAACCTAGAGTTATAAACATGCAGGTACTTTCTTGACCAGTTTCTCAAGACGGTCTCGGTTCCACTAGTTTCAGAGAGTGACAGCTCACTCATTATAGTAAGAACAGGCTAGGGACTGGACGACCGAGGAATCGCTCTTCGATGCCCGTCAGGGTCGAAAGAGTTTCTCTTCACCAAGTTGTCCTTACAACCCTTGAGACCCATCAAGTTTCACATATCGTGGGTTCCGGGAGCTCTTTGCACGGGGTTACAGTGGTCGCAGCGCGAAGTTGACCACTGAACTGCCTGTCGTACCGACGTGAAAAATGCGTGAACATAAACCTCCATACCCCCAGAAGCACGGTGACAATTCAACACAGGAACAACTTTACCTGTACCTTTATTCTACGACGTCGTCTACGGAAATGTGATCGTTGGCAACGATTGACATTTCTATGAAACTAGTCAGCGGACAATGCATTAGACCTATCGATTTGCTGAATGTTTCTGTGTAGGCAGACCCAATGCATTCAAATTTTATAGCTAAGCTTGGAAATCGACAAGAATAGGAACCCATTTATATTTCAGTGAAGAGACCCAGTGACAGACCTCAGAAACGGAAGAAGGCAACACTGTGTTACCAGCAAAGTCTAATATTTTTTTGGATTTTAAGATTTGCAGTTTACAAACACCTAAATAACGTGGAAGATATTAAAACTAAAGGACTAAAATGGGCCGATCATATAATAAGAAAGGAAGGTGAAAGGATCCCAGAAAAGACCACTGGGAAAACCAAGAACAAGATGGGAGTACGTCGTCCTGAGGGACACGTCACAGATCTTAGGAATAAAAGGATGGAGGGGACGAGCAGAAGACCGAGAAGAATGGAGGCGTCTTCTAAGGGAGGCCAGGGCCCAGAAGGGGCTGTAGCGCCATAGATGGAATGGAATCGAAAGATTTGCAGGTTCCATACCTTATACATTTCTGATTTATAGAAATATCCAGATTGTATTTACAAGGGACTTTCTCCATTATACTCTTATCTGTAATATAATTCAAAATAGCATTGGTAGCTATATGAACCACCAGATTTAACATTAATTCTCTGTACTTTACCCACACTGTGAATTTATAATTCGTATGATTCCCATAATGAATTCGATTATTGCCCTAAACAGCATTCACAGCTCCGTCAATTTAATGGAAGCGTTGTCCACTGACATGTAAGAACTGAAATAAAACACACACACACATATATTGTTGAGACGGATAAGATATTCCGATTAAGGCCGTGCCATGGCAGAGGCGGTTAGTTGCCACCCTTTCACCGCGGACGGCCGGGTTGAATCCCACGTCAGTCCATGTGAATTTAATTTTTTCAAGGTGGCACTGGAACATATTTTTTTCGAGTACTTCGGTCTTCCTTTGTCATTACCATTTCACCAATGTTCATGTTAATACTACGCTGACCAGCATGCCGGCGGGCGAAGCCTATACGTATGTAGACTTGCACCAGAACAATTCAAATAACAGCGATGGAGACGTGGTGTGTTTCAATTCTTAAATGACTTTCGGAGGGTCAAATAATTTTGTGACTTACGTAACCTATAAAGCTTATGTATTATGTGTTGCAATTCGAAGTACAGGTACTGTGGACCAATGGCCAACACATCAATTTGGACACCTTCCAGGAACCGGTTACTTTGACTAGTGCTGCTGCAGCCACTGCTCTTGTCCACATCGTACTGCTGTCCGCAACAGACAGCAATACCAAACAGGCGAGAACCGGTTTATAGCCTGCGATAGCTTGTAAAAACACTGGTGTATCCATGTCAATCAGAACGTAAATAAACGATTTAAAATCGCTAACTAATTTTAGAAAAGCCCGTAAGTCTAAACATTTAAAATTACTTTCTTCCGGAATGTAACGTCGCGTAGTTTGCTTGGTGAGTAGTGATACCAATATCTTCAGGGTAGAAGAGGCGTTCCACATACCTCATTCTGCCTTCCGCACAATGCAGACCGCAGATTCTTCTGGACTGTTGTTGGTGCTATTCTTCCCCGGTGCAAGATGTCACAGGGCAGAAGACACTTAACAGCCAGATCCATCAGAACCTCAGGCCTCTCTTGGTACTTCGTAATACTACAGGTCTGCACGCGTATTGGGATCGCCATGTGTAAGTCTGCGGCAACATGCGTGACAAAAGGTGTACCAGACAGGCAGTGGCGACATAGCGCACGACGCTACTCGCGATCGTAAAAACCTCTCATTCCGCACAACAAGATATCACTGAAAGCTAGGATCAGAATGTTTGCAGAAAAGAATTCCATAGGGTGAATGGCTCACTGCAAACGGGACGAGACTCAGGCACTACATTTGCAGCATGGCCAGTCTGCTTCAAGTCTGAAATCCGGAAATATCGTTTAAACGTATTATTGCTGAGAGAGCTTCCTCCGAGTATATTTCGAGTTGGCAACAGCGCCATGTAGCTGGCCCACGCACAAGCCCACAGTTCAGTTCTACGCTGTATGTTGGCATGAATAAAGACTTCCTAGGCTTCAACACTGCTAAATAACGTTAAAGTGCCGTAGGTATACGTAAAACAGCTGATGTAGCAACTATGGCGATGGAGAAGTGGGGAGGTCAAGTAGATGTGACCGACCGTCTGCCGTCTTTGCGCTCCAACGGATTTGTGTGGCTTAAGCTATACCAACCAAAATTACGATGCAGCTTCAGAAGCTGTCACTCAGTCAAGATATTCTCCGCCTTTTACGGAAATCGAAGGGTCAGTACTACCTTACAAATATCCAGACTCTGGATCTTGTCATTAATTAGCTGACCTGAATCCACACCATGACAACATATTTCTCCTAAAATTCCTTTTAATATTATCACCGCAACTACGTCTAGGCTGGTGAATGGTCTCTTCCCTTACATTGTGCAACCAATTTTTTTATACAGGTCTCATCCAATATGCATGCTATGTATCCTGCGGATCTAACCATTCTAGATATGGTCTAACTAATAAATTTTGCCGGAAAAAACACAAGACTACCAAGCTCCTGTTTATGTAAATTTCTCCACTTCATTAATGGTTTCTCTCTTAGTTCCAGAAGTCCACTTAGGCTCGTGTGCTCTGTCACCCTTAATCTGTGTTCTCCTTTAGTGTAAGAGACCAAGGTCCACACACACACACACACACACACACACACACACACACACAATGAACAGAAGAACAATATAATTATGTATTATTTTCCTCACCCCATTTATACAAAACTGGGAGGAAGAAGAAATATATTTAATTAAAGAATATTTTAACTCTGCGACATTTATTTACTGTCTTCATTTCACGCTTTCTCTGTACCATACTGACGAAAAACAAATATATGCTCGGATGCTATTGGGTTTATTAATGTCCTCTTTCCTTACCACAGTCCAATACAGTTTCCTCCAATTTCTGTATCATATTTACGCTTTCACCCAATAAACAAGCACATAACTTTTTTAACCCCTCGAAGTCAGGCAAAACAACATTCTCCGATTTCCGAAACAGTACCAGTTTTGTTGGAAGGTGCCTCACGTTTAAAATTCACTCATTTATTTTTCTGCTAAGACTAGCTTTGAAGATGAAGATGAGTATGGGACATTTCTGGAAAGACATCGGGAAGGAAACCCCGAATTATCCCTTTAAAAAACTCTGTCCCATACTCATTCCTTCCATCTATCATCATTCCAACGGACTGGAGAGGGCTCAAACCCCGGCCGTCGCGGTGAGCCCCGGGACCTACCGCCTCAGCCACAGGACGCTCTTTAAAATCTGGAGTCTGTAAAAATAAGATTTAAAAATCCAGTTCCTATTTCACAACACTCATTCTCTCCACTGCAGAGGAAAAGCGGAGCTAATGCTGTAAATGGAAATAATTGATGTTTGTCAGCATCGTACAAAACACAAAAAAACACACACACACACGGTGTGGGAAAAAAAGTTGAGGTTTTTAATGTTACGGCAGGTGGTAAATGCAGTTACCACCGTCTTAAAAATGAGAGATAAGAAGAATACACACTACTGTAACAGATTTAGACCGAAAAGGAAACATGAAGAGATGGAACCGTTCGTATGATTAATTTATTACAAATGAGTTTTCTTTGAAAAAAATCACTAGAAGAAGATTAATTAAATGGACACAAGTCTGCACATAACACTCTGTATTATTCTTGTTATATTCCTTAGCTTGGCCAACAGGAATGTGAAAGCCCAGCAGCCCTCGTAAGCTCACTAGTCGCTAAACGCAAAGATAATCGTAACATTCAAACTGCTTAATAGCCATAGCAGGTTTTAGGCGCATTCGCAATATTGCGAAAAGCAACTATTAACATCGGCACGTCTGTCTGCCCGTCTGTCCGCCTGCATGGAACAACTCGGCTCCCAACAGAAGAATTTTAATGAAATTTGATATTTTAGTCTCGAAAATCCGGCGAGAAAATTCCAGTCTCATTAAAGTCTGACATGAATAACGGGTACTTCACATGAAGACCAAAATACATTTTTCGTCCTATCTCGCTCGGATATTCTTAGAATGAAAAATGTTTTCAGGCAAAAGTTGCAGAGGATATCAAAGCACACTTTTATGTTCGGTAAAGTTTGTTTGTCTTTCGAAAATGGTGCCGTTTATGAGATAATGTGGAAAAATATTTTATAGCCGGACAGGCCACAGATGACAATAGGCGCATGCGCATTGCATGCTGGATAATTAAGTCTCCAGACACAAACTCAGAAAATGCAACAGCTACTTACTGCTGTTCCACTGCAACAATGGTTGCACGAACGCGCCTCAATGTTGCGTTATACATTATTGCATGCCTTGTTTTTATTGTAGGAGGCAGTTATAAGCGGTATTGGAAACAGCTACCGCCCCCTGACAAAACTACGCTGAATTAAAGATTTTCACGTACGTATTCATTCAGGAACTCCAATTAAGTCTATCTCCACACATGCTAATGGCATCACTATGCGCAAAACTGATGACTTGCCATATTTAAATGCTGACAAAAGGGAAGCAAAACAATTATAACTTTCTACAGCGAAGTCTTAACCGTATGTTTCACCGTCTTTACAATTCACGAACTCTGCTCTTTACTCACACAGTATATTCATGCGTTTCATATGAATCTCACAAAAAACAATTTTTTTTCCATAAACAGCGTTAACGGGTTAATCTTTGTAATGGAAACGCTGCTGGTTTACTGCTAGGTAGTGAATGAATGTCTTAAACAGCTCAGTAAATATAGTGCATAGGCTACGGAATGGGTATCACAGGAATTGCGGTCCCATTCCCAGCAGGGCGAGAAACTATTTTCTTCCTTGCAATGTTGGGCTCACCACACTCCTTGCCAGTGGGTACTGAGTGCACAACTTCTAGGGGACAACGAAGTTTGAAGTTCATCGTTTATGTTCATCTAGACTTGGGGTTAAGAATGCATGGCTAGGTACGGTCACTACCCATACGCCTTCAAGGCATGGTGCTTCAATGAAGAGAGGCGTTCAAGTTTACTTAACACTGTGTAATTTGAGCGTCTTAATTCCCCTTGGATCAAGGCGAATTTTAAATTTCCGGTAATTTGGTGCGAGAGTAATTGTGTGCTGCAAAAACACACGCCTCTTTTACCGTTATCTGTTTGTGGTAGAGTGTATTTACGTTTCAACTAATTAAAATGGTGGTTATAATATTTTTCTTACATGTGCAAATACCTAAGCCTGCGGTGAACTTCTACACTTGTGTAATCTGTACAACTTTTATGCAATAATTTGAAATTACAGGCTACTAGGTTGGTAGATGATCAATGAAACATGGGGAAAGGTACTCTACAATGGAAGAGTAATGCCCAGTCTTAAAACACTGCTTCACAATTACAAAGACAACCAGTGAATACTCTTTAGGGGAATAATCGCCGTGTATTATAAGTTGGCATGGAACGCATAGCCTAAATAGGAAACTGTTCGAACAAAACGCAGTTTTTATACCGGATGGTAATTTAACAAGCACTGTACTTTAACGGCTTAGAAGTGGTATACTAGTTTATACAGTAATACAGTATTGATATGGAACCAGTTTATGGAAATGAAGTGCCCCTTGTAGAAGTCAGAATAATACACGGGGAAAAAGTGGGCGGTGTGATGCCTGAGCAGAACAGACAAGCCTGCTGCCAGCCACGGCCCCTACCTCAGTAACACAGCCCCTAACACGCTATAAAAATTAGGGTATACTAAAATAAACTTGCTACGGAATATCCAATTCAATATTCAGTTATCGCAAGGTACAAAACTGCACAATTCTGCCTGTTTAGTATGTGCGTGGAACTTAACGTCTCCCATAGTGCTGGAAGAATACGTACAAAGGATGTCTGAGAAGGGGTGCTGCGGAGAGTATTTGGGCTTTCACGGAAGAAGTAACAGAAGAATGGAGAAAACTGCGTAGTTCTGAGCTTCATACTTTGCATCCTTCGCCAAATGTTATTAAGATGATTAAATCACGATGAAACGCGAAATAATAAAATTAAAATTGTGGCTAGAAATTTAAAAGCAAAAACAGGACGAGAAGATATATACAGCGGGGGGGATGGGAAAACACAGCCTACATTTGCGAACTGACAGTAATGGACAGGAAGTTACTGATCTTGCAATAAGCAAAAGTATGATAATTGCTTCAACATGTTTCCCCAGAAGGACATCCATAAAATAACCCGGACCCCACCAGGTGGGAATATATCAAACCAGACTGACAACGCCCTGATTTAAACTGGACGTCAGAGGTTACAGGGGAGCAAACTGTAACTCTAATCATTATTTCGTACGCATAAAATATAAGGGCGGATTTATAACAATAAATAAAAATAACACTAGCAAACACAAATGTAAACATCAGACTAAAAAATAAAAGATACAGCGGTGAAAAAGGAATGACATCAAAAACTGGAAGAAACCCTACAGTCACTTCGTGAAGAGAACTGAGGGAAAAGGGAATATAGAAGAAGAATGGCTGGAACTTAAAAACAATTTACGGAACACGTTTGAGGAAGTGCTTGGGGTTGAAACTAAAGTTTCCACAAGAGAATGGTTTCATGCTGACTATAAAATAGCTATTGGGAAAAAGGTCTGGTAGGTCTTCCTAACCAAGTTAGGAAGACCTTCCAGAGAAAGACGTACCCATTATGAACAATTAAGAAGAGAAGCAAATAAAATACGCAGACGAATGAAAAGACAATCAGCGGTAGAATATATATGAAAGATATAAAAACACCTACTAAGAAATAATCTAAAAAAAGGTTATATGGAAATTAACGAATCGAAAATGGGTTTAAACCACCAATCGACTTTTGCAGAAACAAGGAAAATAACATAACTGGGAAAAAAAGAAGGCATACAAATAGATGGAAAGTACTTCCAGAATTTAAGTCTGTCACCCGGACAGGAGACTGATATACAGAAATACAAAATACTTCAATTCAGACTGAGGAAGAGGCAGAAACACCAACACCTGAAAAGGTTAGGATAGCTACTCAGTCCCCGAAGAATAATAACGCACCAGGTGTGGATCTGATACCAGCAGACATACCTGAAACTGGAGGTCCAGCTCTGGAAACCAAAGTGCAGTCTCATAAAAATAATTTGGTAAAAGAAATAGCACCTAAAAATGGGTCATCCGTATGATAACGTACCACGTATAAAAAGGAGACAAGACACAATGCAGCAACTATCGAGGTATATCACCTAACAGCACATAAAATCGTCACATTAGGCTACCGTTAAATAGACTCAAACCACATTCTGAAAATATTACACGGAAATACCATGCTGGCTGCAGAAAGGACGGTCAGATACTGACAAAATATACACAGAGGGCTCTTCAATACTTGTTACGATTTCAGTGTCGATGAATGTGAGTCTCCTTGGAATTTCAAACAGGCTTATGCGAGTACAGATTCGCCTTTTGAAAGGAAAATACAGATAAGAATCTTTGGACCAGTCTATGAAAATGACTTAGGCTGGAGAATGAAACATAATTAACAAGTCTATGAATTGTCAGATGGGCCTGTTACAGTGAAATGTATTAAATTCAAAAGGATGCAATGGCCCGGTAATAACATTTGGAAAGTATAATTGTACAGTACCGAACAAAATACTTGATTGGAAATTCCGTGGAGGAGGACATGTGGGAAGAACATGACTCATAGGGGAAGAAACGATGAAGAGGTATCCTTGTTGCTACTGAATACAACAGGACGAAGGATACTGTAGGGGATAGGGATATTTGGAGGCGAAACACTGAAGAGGCCTGGGCCCGGTGCGGGCTGCAGCGCCATTGAAGAAGAAGAAGAAGAAGAAGACGAAGAAGAAGAAGAAGAAGGAGAAGAAGAAGGAGAAGGAGAAGGAGAAGAAGGAGAAGGAGGAGAAGGAGAAGAAGGAGAAGAAGAAGAAGGAGAAGAAGGGGAAGGAGGAGGAGGAGGAGGAGAAGGAGGAGGAGAAGAAGAAGAAGAAGAAGAAGAAGAAGAAGAAGAAGAAGAAGAAATTTAAATGTAATTTCTTGACTCGCTGAGCAATTATTCTCTTCTGTAGAAGAACTCAGCTGCATTAGTTAGGTATTTATCACAAGTAATACTTATAGAGCGTACCAAGTGTCCCTAAGGTTAGGTTATTGCTACATGTACTAAATTTAACACCAAACCATGCACTTTTCCCGCACAGTACGTTTGTGTGTTTGATATAATTCTCACAACGAGCATTTCTCATATCCCTGAGAACATTAACCGGTTAATGATTGTAATGAAGACACATCGCGCATGCACTGCGACAAAGGAACCGAGACTTTAAAAATATAAATTACATTAAGTTCTGTCTGCAGTGTTCCAGACAATCTTCCTCTACAACTTCAACGTGAAATAGGAATAATTCAGGCACTAAACTAACTAGGTTACGGGCTTTAAGAAGAAGACATTGGAGTTTGACTGTCGGCAAGGACAGAAACTCTTTTTTGTTTCATCTGTGTCCATAGCAGCTGCGCTACACACAGACTCTAACAGGTATCAGGAAATTATAGCGGTCGGGCTGTGAACCCGACCACCAAAATCTAACTAGTGCCGACGTTCAGAATCTTCTCGTATATCTCAACGGGCTGTGTTTAATTAGCAGAGGGTCAGCATCTGCATATATTTGGTGGGTGTGAGTACTGTCTGCAACAGGAACTAAATACCGCACACATGGTGGTCGTGCAATATCAGCATCAAGCGATTGATGTGCACAAAAGCTGTGCCAGATTTGAGTTTTTCACAGCCATGCGATTGAGGAATCCGTTATTGTGGTATGACACTTTTTAAGGGGAAGTGTTTACCGACGTTCCGAAAAACCGACTTGCCTTATTCTTAAAAGGCTCTCCTAGGACTTCTGTATCCTCAAGGATGAAGGAAATTCGCTCCTTCGAAACTCGAAAACCGCTTAACCCGTGACAGGCGTCACGCAGAACAGCTTTCTGTAAAATAAACATTATTTTTAATACTCAATAGCGTAGAGAATTCAGAATCACATTTAATGCCTCTTGTCCTGAAATGACAACTACAGCACGAAATCATACAATGGTAAGGAGCTTAGTGTAGAATACACACAGTCAAACACAACTATATTACCTCTATTATTGTTATAATGAGGGTTCTAACAACGACATGTTTCGGCCCTACATGTGGGCCATCTTCAGGTT
>Ga0123357_10004042_pt1 | contig 17073 bp, 13 predicted proteins | sample TergutEmb28metaG_FD_89873 | JGI IMG/M metagenome (GOLD analysis project Ga0123357, IMG submission 89873) | Embiratermes neotenicus P4 segment gut microbial communities from Petit-Saut dam, French Guiana - Emb289 P4 | ecosystem: Host-associated > Arthropoda: Insects > Digestive system > Gut ... | reverse complement strand
TGCTTCAGACTGCATAAAGACACCACACCGCCATAGCCACACTGAAACGGAACGCCAACACACACCAAACCAGATACCACCCATGAAATAACAACCAATTAGTCGCAGACTCCTGAAGATGGTTGTATTAACGGCCGAAAAATGTTGAGCATTGAATGAGCATTGAATAAAATAATAAAATAAGTGGCATCAAGTTGGTTACTCTTTACTCAACTATACGAAGAAGATGTTTTCCTGTTTGAGTAGATATGTCAGTCAGCACCAGACAAGCTGCATTCTACTCTGTATACACTCACTGCTACAGGCACTTCACACATCAAGAGGATATTTGGATACATTTTATGCACACTGTACCCTTCAGATCACTGTGTGTTTCTTAGCTAGTAATAAATTGGAGACTTCCTTAAGGAAATGGTGTATTAAGAAACTGTAGCAGATATAGCTGAAGTAACATTCAGAATGATAAAATTATTTTTGTCAAAGAATTCGCCGCGTGTATAGCTCTTTAAAAATAACACACAGTAAGGTAGTATCGACTCCTATGTCTGTAAGAATTATTACAATCTTCGCAGACCTTTTGTAGACTTCCAGTCCTTTTGTAATGGAGCTCAAAAATTTCTAAAAGCGACTGTTAGCTTTAGCATGTCCGTTCCTCTCGCTGTCTGTCTTTCCGTATTGAACAACTTATCTTACATTGGACGAATTTTCAAGGAATTTCCTATATTGGGAATTTTTAAAATCTGCTTAGAAAATTAAATTTTCATTAAAAAAGAAAATGACAGGTGTATAACGAAGGTCTATATTCATTTATGGTAACATCTCGCATTGTCCCACTTGAAAGAGAAAATTTCCAGAAACTTTTTTAGAGAAAATCCAAACTCATATTTTGTATTCAATAAATTTTCCCCGAAGTCGAGTCATTTATGATATGATGTGGAAACGTATGTTAGAGACAGGAAGGTGGAGTGTGCGTTCCGGAATAAAGTAGGCAGGAATAGACACACACTCACACACACACACACACACTCAAACATATTCAGATTTGATTTCTACATTGCGGTCCCCAGAACTAGGTTTCAGCACTGTTAAGCTTGAATGAACATTCAGACAAATTTAGCGGTGTCTAGCGTAGTGAAGGGTAATACAGTGAATGTAACGGTTACTCTCTTGTAGCATGTGACGCCGTGTAGTAACTGTGTGCAGTGACGTAGACATATCTACCAAATTCACATTCTGACAAAATTCTAAAACTCACTGTAACCATATAACGCAGTAACGTATTCCAGTCCAGTGCACTGAAACGGATTTCCAGTGACTGTAGATATTCACAGGCATATACATCCTTTGTGAGATTAGCACTGGGTGAGTTCACTGGAGTGAATTCAAAGTCCTGCATTTGTAGTTTCTTAAAGACATAATTAGAACCTAACGCACTCGGATATGATATTTTGTCAGCCCCATATATGTAGGCAGACCTATACACATCTAAGTAATTACAGATTTTGGGTACAGAATTCCGAGCTACAGGCGGCGTTTGTTTGTTACTGAAGTTCTCTGCAGCCGGTAACGTTCTTACTGTCAGTTTTATACGGAAAAATTCTGAACACGTTGCGTGTTTAGGAGTAAAAAGTTCAGGTTAATCTACCGGCTGTCGTAAACTGAGTAATTGCGAAGATGTGTCTATGACTCTTGTTGTTTGATATATGGTCCAAAGTTGTCGCAAATTGAAGAATAATAAACTAAGTCGGTTTATTCGAAACAATTGTTTTTGTTATGTAGGCAAATTGAGAATATTATGAGTTTCACGATTTCGAAAAATACACAAATGACTGATGAGGAAACAGTAATTCATTTAGTGGACCCAATAAATAGAGTTTCTTTTGCACGTGTCAAGAAAACTGACATGCTCTGATATGAGTTCCTTAGTTACTACAAACATCTGAGAGAACAAAGCTGAATGTCGCTTGCAAATTGTTCAGAATTTTGAAAATTGAAAAAAAATCACACCTACAGACAGACAGCCAGAAAATAATTCTATGAATAAATCTCTAGGTTAAATGAAATGTCACGCATTTTGGAATTCAATTCATGCAGATGTTCGTGCGTTACACTGTAATGTAACATCAAGAAGAGGCCTGATTTTGAGACCATCTACAGTCTTGTAAATGGGCACCATGATACTTTCACGGGGCTAGGGCAGCCGGTGTGTGGCTTTGACTATTCAACTCCAACTAGCTCCCAAATTAAAGAAAGTGTATTGATATACGTATACTCCTCATCTTGGCCCTCGTGGCTTCTTCTATTGTGAGATTTACCATTCATCGACAGGAAGACTGCGGGGGATGTTCTGTATAATATTTCATGGAGACGGCAATTGAGGGTGTTGAGTTTCAAACACACACCACAACACACACACACACACACACACACACACAAACACAATAAGCAGTATAGGACTTCTCTGAGCGCCGGTCCCAGAAGTCTCTATCTATGAAGACACAAAACTCATAACAGAAAAACCACCATAAACAAACGGGATTCGAACCCTCAATAATTACAATTGAATATTAATTAATTTTTTATCTAAGTTCTTTATTTTGGATACTGTGGCATGCAGACTGCAGGGCCATTTCCTTCACCTAGCAAACCCCATCCAGGCAGGGCATCTCTGACCCTTGTTTTTTCCGAATTCACTTGAACTGGTCCATTTACTTTAAAAATAAGAAGAGAAAATTGAATTTTTAATAAATTTTGGCAATAATAATTGGAGTTTTACGTGGAAGCAAATGTGCGTTTGTTATATTATCCCTCTCAGTTATTTGAATTTTAATTACATTAGACAAGATTAAAGAAGACGAAGACAAACATTTTATGTATATTTGTAGTCTTTCTGAATAGAATGTGTTTGATGAGATAAATTAAAAAATATAGCGTACATAGGCAGCCCAGAGACAACAATATAATTTGGTGCTTGAACATCAGATGTTCGATAGTTATGGCTACAGACACACACTTTGAATTTAACAGTGTAATACTTTGTTTCAGAATAATAATTAACGAATTCTCCTCAGTATTACGTTACGGTATATCTACCGTCTTCTTGGCTTGTAGAGTTTTGTTTGTGCGTGGAGCAGTTCTGTGCTTAATGTTGCAATATTTTAATACACGTTTAACGTTTGTAATTATGTGGTGTGTTGAAGATTATTGTGACATGCACCAATAAACTTGTTTAGTTAATGACGTATTAGGATCCGCATTCATTCTTGTTGTTTTATTGAAGAATTTGCTGTCAGAGTTGGTATATTGTATTGAATTTGAAACCAGTTTAATTTTTCTTATTGCATGGATGTTCTCAGAAGTGTAAATATCCATAATATAAAAAGACACACAATTTGTATTTTTCTATGAATGTTGCTCCAAAATGTATTCTAATCGTAAATTTTCTATTTCTTCATTAACTTTCTTTTCGAGCCATCCGAATTTAATTTATTTTATGTCTTTCCGAAATATTTCTTGAAGTACATTCACTGTCTGGTGTAACAAACATAACCAACATTTCACTGTCACTCTCAACAACTCACCCTTTCTCCTTTCCCACAAATTCTTATTTAGCCATATTTCTAGCCGAATGTATGTGTACTCTCAATATTTCGTTACAAAACAGTTTATTGATTCTCTCTTTATCTTGTCACCCCCTTCTTGTCCCCACACCTTCACACATTATATCATTCTAGATTAATGAACAGCCCATATTCATATTCAGAATTCACGATTTTATTATTGGTTGTGGCAAGAGAAGTTCATTATGCTTTTCTGAGCCCATATTACTGTAGCTGGATATAAACAGCCTGTTAGACCGTCCGCTCTGTGAAGGGATTCCTGTCCCTCAACCCTCTCGCTTTTATACCTGTCCCTCCAGAGGTAACAAATTCAAAGTTGTGGGAGAAATTGATATTTTGAAACCCCGTTTTGCACTGTGTGTATATTATTGGTGGTTAATTTCGGTGAAGAATTTGCTTACTTTCATTTATGTTGCGGGCGATTTTCTGCCAAGGAACTGAAGTTTATTTCTGAGAATTTTTAAATCGTCAAAATAAAGCTTTTAAAACATTTTTTGAGGCAATCCTTAGTAGGAAGGTCTTGTGGTTTTGCCTTGAGGTTGAGGGGTAGAATGCCAAAGCCTGATCGTTGTTCCTTTAGTTACGAGCGACATTAAATTAAGAATATTACAGAGCGAGTGCGGAATTATATTGAGAGGGTAGAACTGGAGTACTGAGATAAAAACCTATAGCAGTGCAACATTTTGTCCATCACATAACCTAGACGGAAAGTACTCGAGCCGCACCTAATTTTCCGTTTTGGATGGTCGGCCAATAATTGCTTGAGCCATTGAAGGGCCTTATTGTAGGTGAGATTGCACTGATTTCATTAAGGGGCCAGTGCATACCGCACAGTAGAGACCCTACTTCTCGGTTACAATAACGAACCCGCTATTTCTGTATAGGGAAATATTTTCACGTTTTACTGAAAATTATATGAAAAACACAAATACACTGTGATGAAGTATTTGTATTTTGTAGATGTATAAAACTTGAGTTACATATAGTTTCCATGTGGCTTTAGAGGGCCGGTCGCTCTCGGAACTGACGGAAAATCTTCGAGAATTACAGGCTGGAACTGGAGCAGACCAGATTGTCTCAGTCCTACAATAAAGTAAATACTATATTTGATTACTGTGCAGTACAATATACCTCCACACATTCTCTGCGACGGCCCTAGTTGCAGATCTGCCGTTAACTTCACTTTCCGTCGGATAATTCCCCACCGAGAGAACCACCGTTACGAACTGAATACGAGGCATTGCGTGACAAACAGAAAGGACGTTTTGGACAAGAGAAAGTAGTCCTGGAAAAATTATTGGAAACGAAACACGTTCGTCCAGACAGTAGGCTAGTCACAATATAACAATGAGCTTCGTCGACTTCAGGCAAAATTCCCATATAATTTTAGTCTTTATTCAAATGTTCAAATTGAAGGAAAGGAAATATGTGTATGATATTTAGGTCAATTATATTTAAATTCTAGTTCTGGCACAATATATTGTATAGAAGGCATATATTCAGTTGCCCAGAAATACTAAAATCGCAGAAGGTTTCCTTCCATTTCCTGCGCCTTTTTTCTCTATTCGAAACTTCTTCTGTTGGAATTCCGCCTACTGGCAGTTCTCATTCGGCCAATCCACCAACTGCTTGCCATTTAAGTTGTATTCTTGCAACTTAGTCTTCACAAGCTGCACTGTTGTTGCGTCAGGGTTTTGGCGTCGGTACCACACATAAACAGACACTGCAAGGAAATTAATTGGTGTTGTCAGGTTTAAAATTTATGATGTGGAATTGACTAAATTTTGACTAATGACCATTTCTCAAGTTCTACCGTCAACGCCTCTCCTCACATCGTTTCCCCCCTCCAGTATATTTCCCTGCGTTATATCCGTCTCTTACAGACATTCAGTACAAATATATACTGCGGCTACAAATAGCGTTCGGTAGCGTTAAGAACTGGTTGTTATAGGCCTTAGCGGAACACACAGGAATAAGTCTAAAAGCAATTTTTGATGTTTTTCTTACTGACTTGAGGTTTGTAGATTATTTATGGTGTTGGATCGGTTTGATGGAAACATCTTTTGTTAAAAATATTTGTGTTTGTACATTGCGTGTGGAAATTTATTGGTTAACGGAGATCAACAGCACAATTTGCCAACACAAACACAAAACAAGACAGACAATTTACGTATAAGTGTAACATTGTGGTGTGGTTGTATAACTATTCTTGAAGTAGAAAAGCAGTAATTTGTACATACTCTGATTGCGTGTTTATAGCCTTATCTAACCAGCATAAAAATCGCTCGCGCCTTATTATGTTTCATGTTTTCCGTATCCGTCTGTACTATATTTTTTCACATTATCTCATAAAAGTCACGGTTTTCATAAGGAAGTTATTTTACACTAAATGAACTTTCCGATTTTTTTTAGAAATTATTCCAGAAATATTTCATTTTCTAAGTAGAATTCGGCAGGATGTCTATGTTTGTCTCTACTTAAAGTGTCCGTTATTCTTGTCAGGTTTAAAAGAGCAAGAATTTTTCCCCATAATTTTTTTAAAAGGTCTAAATTAAAGTTTTCTTCAATAATCCGTCCAGTGGGAGGGAAGGACGGACAGCCACGACTCGTTTTCCGGAAATCTGCGGAGCGCTTTCTATAGTACAGTTCATCCTATTTTTAAAACTTTCGCATGACACGTTCTTACCTGGAAGTGGCAATGTGTGGCACAGCTGGAGAATTACGTAACTTTCGTAGTCAATTGATATGACGTAGTATCGCCCAGTCCAGATTTCTGTAAAAGTAATATAAGTGAATGCTAATTTGTAGAGGCGTTCTTTATAATTTCAAAATTGGAATTACTTTGTGTGAGGCAGGGAGAGATTGCATATTATTTAGCTACTTATTTTCAAATTCATCAGTACCATAGGGTGAACAATATTACTATACGATAAAGCTGTTTTTTTAGTGATGTATGTTTGAGAAAAAATGCTCCGTGTTCTTGGCGAATTTGGAAAAACTGATGTGTTTATTACGTGTCAGTCGAAATATAAAACTGAAACTTCCAAAAGGGGAGTCTGAGGAAGTTTGTGAAATTTTGAATGGCTATTGATAAAGACAATCCATCTGGATTTCATGGACCAGTGAACTTCTCAATATGAATCATTATTCACACTAAATGTGACGTTTATATAATGTGATTTGAATCTTTAATCGTTACATTTTCCAGGTAATACCATGACGCTGTTTGTCAACCATTTTACAGTATACCTACCCGCTAAGATCTGTAGATCGAAGTATCCAGCGCTGTTCCAGTTGTAAGCATCGCCAGGATTTTCAAGACGAGTTCCTGTACTATAGAGAAAAAAAGAAATTGATAATTTGACATACTTCTTACTTAAAAATCTAGACAGTCCAATTGTTTAAATTATTCACGCCTTTTGTTTGAGCGTTTTGAAAGCTGGATATTAACAAGAGAGTTAATATAAACGCAGAGATATATTTTTTCGTTCCCATTATCTCAATTTACACCCACAAACTGCAGTGAACAAACAGTGGATATTGTGAACCCACCTGTATGAATACCCGATGAATACGACAGAGCTCGTATCTAGAAGAGGAAGTGCAAATGTCCCATTAGTGCAGTCATACTCGTCTTCAATATAATTGTCGTAGTGCGACTTGAGATACCATTCACCTGTAAACTGTAACAAAAAGACCTCTGTGACACAGTTCTGGTGATTGGAACTTCTTAATTATAACTAATTGCAAATTTGTTAAATTTTATTCTTTTTCGTTTAGGGTATACAGAGATTTGGTTCCGGATCTCCTGAACATGTAGTTGTGTGGAGGGAATTGAATCAACTGTTAACTTGAGCAGCTGGTAATTGAGTCTTGGTTCTAGAATCGAGTAGGACTAAAGAAAGTGTTTTGTAGGCTTTTTATCGGGCATGCCAATCCCACGAGCCTTATTGTATTTCCGTCTGTGGCTTGTCTCCTTCTGCAGTATGTTTTACATTATTTCAAGTAGGGCAATATTTTTCTAAAAATTTAATTAGACTATGTGCTTATTGATTTTTTACAATTTTTTTAAACGTCTCTTACTTTAGGAAGAACTGACAAACAACTATGACGATTTCAAATGCATTTTATTGTAAAGTAACTGACATGCTTCTCAGATTGTAGAAGATCTTTTTATTCTCTAAACATTGTTGAGAAATATTCAAATATTTATTTTCAAACAGTCCGCCGTGTAGATTCCGAGTTATTGTAAGCAGAAAGACTGACATAAAGCGGGAAATACACTAATGTTTTAATTTACGAACTCGTCTAAATTAGTCTTTTCACTAAAATTCTTTAAATCTGCTGACGATAATTAAAAAACAAGAGAATAATTTCAATACATAACCAAATAATTATCCATAAATCATTCAATTACTCCAATTTACACAGTCTGATATGCACTGTAGTACCTTGTGGTGAAAATTTTATTTTATTCCTTTACATTTTGTATATTTCGTATGCTACTAGCATTGCGAGAAACGGTTGGATACGTCCCTCAGTCGGACCAACAGGAAGGTCAGATCACCTGTCACTCACATAACAACAGCAAACAAGTTGAAACTGCAGAAAACTGTTGCTAGGTGAATATAGAAAATTCTGACCTAAGCTGAGAAGTGTGGTGTAGCTTGGTAAAGCGGCGGAACAGAGACTTTGTTAACCTTTGTTGGCGGCAGAAATATGGGAAGTTTAGGAAAAGTAAAATTTACATGATGTGGGCTGTACTACTAATTATCATGCCAGGTAAGCGTGACTAAGTTGTTTGGTCCCAAACTGAAGTGTGCGAAATGATATGGTTATGTTTGGGTTTATTTTGTTGCCCTTATACTTTTGTATTACAAATTGATTGGTTGGGTAATAGAAGGAAATAAATATGCGGCAGTGGGAGATGATCAGCCTTTCCTTGTGATAGGTTTTATGTGTTTATGTACCATCGATTTGTGTACTCATTTTTTTCATTGTATTACACAAGTCTCTGGGTTAATATATTTTGACGTAGTGTTGTAGAATATATTTTATGTGTATTTTATGGTGTTGTCTAAAGTGGTGGCAGCTGATACCATTTTTGGGCATTGTTGTAGGTGGTAAGATGGCCACCGCACCCCATTACATGCACTATTGACAGTTCGTTAATGGTACCACAAGTGACATATAAAACCAATGCAACAGTTTTAAAAGTTGTTTGTTTCAGATATACTGTCAATACACTTATACGTACTTTAATCCAATCAAAATTGATCACATCCCTAGGTCCAACGGAGCAGCCGTCGCAAAATAACGCTACGTTGGCGATTACACCCAAAAGGAAAAACAGCAACATGTTGGTTTTAATTTCTGTAATTCATGAAAACAAGGGATATGTAAATTGTGTTTGTCCCTTCTCTCCCTTCGCACAGTGAACACAGTGACGTACAGTTATGTTACATCGGGTGTTCTGCCACAGTTTTACTGGCTAAAGACAGATTCCTGGACGCCGTTTTGAAGTCAGTAAAATTTTTCTTCCCTTCTCCGTGTGCAAATTTTATTCAAATTTCTGGGTGGACACAAGTTTTAAAGGAAGTGCAGAGACACTATTTGAAATTTGGTTCCGACAAAATTCCGTTAAAGTTTCTCCTGTATTTTTTTATCACCTAACATTCGTACCTAACTCAAAGTATTAAGATTGACAATAGTTCCATTGAGAGGCTGGAAGAGTTCAAATATTTGGGAACAATGTTAACAAATCAAAATTCTATTCAGGAAGAAATTAAGAGCAGGCTGAATTTAGGGAATGCTTGTTATTATTCGGTGCAGAATCTTCTGTCATCCAGGTTATTGTCCAAAAATTTAAAGATATATATATATATATATAAACTATAATTCTGCCCGTTGTCCTGTACGGGTGTGAAACTTGGTCGCTGACATTGAGGGAGGAACGTAGGCGGAGGGTGTTTGAAAACAGGATGTGAAGGGGAGTATTTGGGCCTATAAGGGACGAGGTAACAGGGGAATGGAGAAAATTACATTATGAGGTTCTTAGAGATCTTTATTCCTTACCCAATATTTTGCGGGTAGTAAAATCGAGAAGAATGAGATGGGTGGGGCATGTGGCGCGTATGGGAGAGTGGCGAGGTGTGCACAGGGTTCTAGTGAGGGAAAGAGACCACTGGGGAGACCCAGACCTAGTTGGGAGGATTATAATAAGATGGATCTTCGGGAAGTGGGAGGTGTGGAAACTGGATGGAGTTGGCTCAAACTAGGGACAGATGGCGGGCCCTTGTGAATAAGGTGATGAACTTTCACGTTCCATAAATTGCTGGGAATTTCTTGACTAGCTGCATAACCAGTTAGCTTCTCAAGAAGGACTCTGCTCCATGGAGTAAGTAAGTTAGTAAGTAACATTCGTACCTATATATATATATTCTTGTGCAGTGGTACAAATATTAAAGAAACAGCACGAGCACGCATAATGTTATTCGAGAAGAAATGTGAATCTGCATCAGACAAGCTGTGAGCTGCCCTGTATAAATTCACCGTTTCATGCACTTCACGCATCAAGTGGCTATCTGGATTAATTTATGCACACTGTACTGATCAGATCACTCTACGTCTTGTAGATTCTAATTAATTTGATATATCAGGAAGGCAGTTATAGTGACATAATAATAAGTGTAACCAGATAATGCCGCAAAGTGATTTATATTAATTGGCCATCAGCGTAATATTTTAAATTAACATTTGTCGAATTGAAACAATTGTGTCAGCCAAAGGACCGCGTGTGTAGCTGTGTTGACCTGACATAGAGTAATGTGATATCGGCCAGAAATTTCGCATATCTTCGGTAGATATGCAGCGCATTTAAAATGGCTTATCAAAACTGTAAATTTCTACTAATAATTCATAAGGTCCTTCCTTTCCTGTCTCTTACCCTCCTCGATAAATACGTTTAAAGGAATAATTAATGAATTTTAGAAAATTTCTCGATGCACTTCATGTTTCATTAAAGTCAGACGAAATTTTGTGAGAACGTATTACAAATATCTTTATGTTTGCCCGTTCGTCCGTCCGTTTTTATACCTGCACGAAGCAACTCTTCGGCCATTTGGAGGGGTTTTGAAACATTTTTAATGTAGTTTTGAAAATGGGTTCAGAAAATTCAGCGATATTTAAAATCTGGGAAAACAACAGCCACTTTGTATTTACACAGATGTATATTTTGATAACAAGTGACCGAATAGTTTTTAAAATAAAAAACATTTATAGACAGTTTTGCGAATCTGTTCAAATTACGAAACTCAATTTCAGTGTTTTTTTTTTCTTCTGAAACTGGTACTTGTGATGTTATAATGCGGAAAACTTTGTAGCGCCGGTCAGTAGAGAGACTACATTATACACGTAAAGAGTCGCATGGTTTGACAGTGCTGGATAATTAATTCTACAGACACACACTGAGAAACAACATTATACCCTGTTATGCCTTCTCGATATACTTCTTGCAGTATCTTCACCGTCTAATATACACTGTTCCAAGCATAACCACCACTTCACTCAACAGTCACGATTTCTGCCGTATTACAAGCTGCCAATCTGCTATATATTTTACAGCAGTTCAGTGCAAATTCATTATTTTCCCATTCCAGGTGACGAAGAGTGCTCAGAAAATAAAATTTCAGTAAATGATCGAAAATACAGCTGACCTGCTTTATCTCAAAATCATTAGTGGATAATTTCTACCGAGTTAATCCAAATTCATTCTTTGTGTATAATTATTTCGACATAATTACACTCAATAACGTTAGTGTGTGAGCAGAAGGTACTGTGACAAAAAGCTAATTTTCTACCTCCTGGCAGCACGGTCTGAGGTATAGATTTGTAGCGGTTTCGTTCGTCGGATCGCGGGTACAGAAAGGAAGTAACATAAAGTTTACTTACAGAAACTTGAAATGTAGTCGGCGTCTTCTTCCAGCTCCTTGAAACTGCGGTTGTTTCACTCGTGTGGTCCTTTTATCAGGCACATTCCAAGTTAAGTTGCTCGTGTCGAAGGCAAGAACATCTTCACAGAAACATCTGACAGGTGTTATAGAACGTTATTTTAGTTGTATTTGTAAGATCGTTGGGACAAAGAAAACCGAAACAAGTTTGACGTCATAAACTCCTCTGGCAGAGCAAGGTCATTGTGGGTACAATAATTGTAACTTTAGAAACTGTTAATTCTGTTCGTCTTTTAGCAAAGAATTTCTGGCTAAGTGTGAAAAATTTCCTGTTTAGTTTCACTGCCTTTTCGTTTCAACGGTCTCAGTTAATGATAACTTAGAATTTAGTGTTTCTTCTGTAGAGCTAAGAGAAGCCGCTGAATTCCGCGTTCGTTCATTGTTTGCCCTCTCAGACTTCAATAATTGTATGTTTAAATAGAAGTCACAAGGACACAAGTGTGACAAAATTCTATTGTATTGAGCGTGTTATTTCCATTGTGATAACTTCTATATACGGTTTTTCGTGTTTATCACGGAATGTTAATGTGATAATAGAAATATTGTGGGACTCCTATTGAATGGTGGTATGTATGGCGGTGTGATAGCAATTAATTCCTCACGGTTCACCATGAAGTTATACGCTCCATTTAAAGTAATTCTCGATAAAGAACACAAAACATTCAGTTCTCTTCGTGATTTTAAATATATGAACATATAATCTGCAGAATGTTGGTTTTATTTCCTGTGAATTTGCGTCAGATTGTAGGGCACAAGGAGCCCGTCTAAAGGTGTAGTTGTATCGATAGCTTGTTTCTTCCATTTCTACGAGCAGCTTTGGGGATAAGTACGGAGCATTGGAGGAATAATACTGAGAGAGTGAAGCAGAAGTATGCAGATAAAAACCTGTAAAATGTCACTTTCTGCACCATATATCACAAATAGACTGGATTAGAATCTAATTTGTGTCTCTGCATCCAGAGTTCCGCGACTAACCGCCTGAACCATGGAACGTCTATTTTATCATTCACATTAATCTGTCTTCAAAACACAGCCCCTACCGCGCAGTAAATACACTCTGTCCCAGTTGTAAAAAACAGTCATTTATTTCTGTATAGGGAAATAATCGCTCTTTGTTCTGAGATCCACACGAAACCTATAAATACAATGTGAGGACAAAATATAAAATGTTTGAATGTTTAAACCTGGTGGTACACATTGTAACCGCTGAGCTGAAAAAGGCTAATCACTGTCGGCAGCTGTTGGACGATATTTCAGAAGTACTTTGTCGCATTGTTGAAGGCCAGGTTTTCTGTGTGCTTCATTTACTTTTATCGTTCGGCATGTAATTAATTTTAGTGCCCATGTTACGTTGTTTATATTGGACAGCTTTTTAAATCGTTGCGCGTTGTTGCCTATAAACCTTTATAAATTATGAATCAAAGGTGATGAAACAATTAAATTATCTGCATTGTTGCGAATAAATCAGAGGTATTTCAGCTCAATAAAGTGTTCAGTACAGTGGCGTACCCAGAGGGTGTTGGGTTGTTCAACCCCCCCCCCACTCCCCCCGAAATTCGGAAGACCCAGATCGTGCCAAACTCAACCCGATTGTGAAAAGAGTTATAAATTAGTGGATTTAGGACACCAACATTCCAAATTGTTCGGAAAATAGGCAGTAAAATTCTAAAGTTACCTAGGTTCGCAATATTTTTATATTAGCAGTGACAAATAATTTGGTTACCATAAATTATATTAAAGTACCAAAATTTAAGAAACTTTTTACTATACGAAATGAAATTTCTTGTACCAAATTACAGCTGCCTCCAGAAAACCTGACTAGGGGCTACCGCCCACAGATCCCCGGTCTCTCTGTCCTCTTTCCTCAAGTGAATTTGTTGAAACTCATTTACTTACTCCATGGAGAAGAGTCCTTCTTTAGAAGCTAACTTGTTTGCAGCTATTCAAGAAATTCCCCGCATTTCACGGAACCCGAATGTTCCTTACCGCACTCACAAGCGTCCGCCACCTGTCTCTATCCTGGGCCAGCCAATTCCAGTCCATATAACCACATTCCACATTCTGGAGATCCGTCCTATTATTATCCACCCATTTATGCCTAGGTCTCCCCTGTGGTCTCATTCCCTCCGGGTTCCTCAGCAAGATCCTATACATCGCTTTCCTCACACATACGCGCAACATGCCCAGCCCATCTCATTCTTCTTGATTTTATCTTCCGCACAATATTGGGTGAGGAGTACAAATCTTTTAGCTCCTCGTTATGCAATCTTCTCTATTCCCCCGTTACCGCGTCCTTCCTAGGTCCAAATATTCTCCTCAACACCATGTTCTCAAACACCCTCAGCTTCCTTTCCTCACGCAATATCAGCGACCAAGTTTCATACCCATACAAAAAACAGGCAAAATTATAGTTCTATATATCTTGACCTTTAAATTTTTGGATAGCAACCTGGAAGACAAAAGATTCTGCACCGAATTGTAGCAGCATTTCCTGACTTCAATCTACTCTTAATTTCTTCCGGAATAGAATTTTGATTTCTTAAAGTTGTTCCCAAATATTTAAACTCTTCCACCCTCTCGAAGGTACTATTTTTAATCCTCACACTGAATTCGTCCTGCATTCTGATCTCGAGTCATGACCATGTAGTGTGATTTATCAGAAATTATTTCCATTCCAATCTCCCTAGTAGCAGCCACTAGATCTTCTGCATTTTCCTTTGGAGTATGCTTCCTCCCAGTATATTAACATCATCGGCATAAGCCAGAAGCTGATGTGTACCATTTAGTTTCAAGCCATCCTGGTTTACCTGAACCCTTCTAATGGCGCACTCTAAAGCGAAGTTAAAAAGTATTGGTGATAGAACGTCTCCTTGTTTCAGACCATTCCTAATAGGGAACCTGTCAGACACATTCTTGACTACCCGGACTCTGCTATATGTTTCAGTCAGACTCGTCTTTATTAAACTTACAAGTTTCCTAGGGATAACAAACTCAACGATAATCTTATATTAGATCTCTCTACTAACTAAATCATAAGCTTTCTTGAAGTCTATAAAAAGCCGATTAACTTCGTCATTGCATTCCATTTTTTTCTCAAGAATTTGGCGAATTCGGAATATATGATCAATAGTCGACATTTTGCGTCGAAAGCCACATTTATGATCCCCAGTAATTTCCTTCGAATTTCGAATTAACCTTGACAGAAGGATGTTGGATAAAATTTTGTAAGTGGTTGGCAAAGTTGATATGCCCCTATAATTATTACAATCTGTTTTATCCTCCTTCCTATGAGTAGGTACTCTGTTCGACTTCTTCCACTCTTCAGGCAGTTTCTCCTTCTTCCAAATGGAAGTAATATGTTTATGACTCCCCAAGCACGTTTTTCTACTCCCTGCATTAAACATTTCTGCCGGTATTTTTTCAATGCCTAGCAATTTGTGACTTTTTAGCTTGTCCACAGCCAGCTCAAACTCAGCGGCACTTGGCTCAGGTACTAGTGGTCCTGCTGTTTGTATTTCTGCCTGTCCAACATCCTTAACGACATTCACGTTTAATAGCTGGGAGAAATATTTCCTCCACCTAGCCACATACTGTGGGAGTCCGCAAACAAGTCACCTTTCTCATCCTTTACTGTATTAAATTTGGCTGGTACCCTTCCTTGAAGTCATTGTTGATCCTATACAAGTCCCTAATATTTTGAATCTTACTGTTAGTTTCAAGTTCCTCAATTATAGTTCTCATATATGACTTCTTTTTGTTACTGTAATGTCTGCTAACTTCACGTCTTACATTGTTCAAATTATCTACATTGCTTTTGGCTCTGATTCTGTACCCACCGCATTTTGCCTGCTTCCTTTGATCCAAAAAATCTAAACATTCTTCATCAAACCAGGGCTTAATCTGCTTCAATTCGTGCAGAACCAGACTCTCATTCGTTAGACAATATACAGTAGCACTGCCATTTTATCATACACAGACAGGTGGCACTTAGTCCATTTTAGCAGTAATTTATCCTGCGACGGTTGAAACAAAGTGTGTTTATGTCATGGCTACAGGATCACGAACTGTATAGTATATCACTGAATGACGTAGTTGGTTGGAGTAAAGAGCGGGATACACAGCAAGAAAATTCCTATACGAAGCACGCCTTCAGGAAGAGACTTCCTGTAACAGCAACGCTTGGCAGTGTGAATTACGCTTCACAGTGAAATGTGTGTATGGTCTAAGGGCTGGACGAACGAAATGCAATCTACTGCTAAACGTCTCTTGAGAAGGAAGTGATTCTGTTGATAAGCATAAAAACAAACAGACGAGTTTTTCGAAGATTACAGGTGGCTAGAAACTGCTATTCATGACGTGCATATATACATAATTGGGTAAAGTGGCCGGAGGGCGAATCTGACCACAAAATACTACATAATGTGGAGATAACGAGTGAGACTATAATTCTAAGCCTGTACATGGCTATACCGAGCATTTAAATGGCTGCAACGCATCCACTTGGTGCGTTCGTAGGATTCCGATTTAAAAGGATCGGGTGCGTTAGTCGGGAAAAATGTTAATAAAAATACCTTCGTAGTATATTATAGACTAAAGTTATTCCTCCACCCATTTTTACGATGCCCTAGTTGGAGTTGTACTATAAACTTAAAATTCCGACCGCTAATTCCCTGCAGAAAGAACCACCGGTAAGCACTGGCCGCGAGGCATGGCCAAAGAACCAGAATGTACGCTTTGGACAAGAGAATGAGAAAGATCTCTCGCACTGTTATGATACATCCGTTGTTCTCCATCAGTATTTATGCGCTAAAGACAGACTCAGATCACAGAGTCGTTTTGAAACCATGTGCCAAATTTCCAAGCACGTACACAGACACAGTTTAATTTTCGGTTAAGTCAAAATACGCTTAAAAATTCTGCTTCGTTTATAAATTTATAGCGCAACGTTCCTTGCTATTTGTCCTGGATTAGAGATGCAGACAGACGAAATGTACGAAGAAAACGTTTTCCTGTTTGGGTGTAAATTTCAGTCAGCACCAGACAAACTGCATTCTACTCTGTGTACGTTCACTGTTACATGCACTTCACACATCATGAGGATATCTGGATTCATTTTATGCACACTGTACTCATCAGGTCACTGTGCATTTCTTAACTTGTAATAAACTGGAGACTTCCGGAAGGAAGTGGTATATTAGGAAACTATAGCAGACAATGCCGAAGTGATATTCAGGATGTCTGACCTTCCGAATGATATGTGAAATCGGAGATTTCCATTTTAAAATTATTTTTGTCGACGAATCGACCGCGCGTTTAACTCTTCAGAAATAACACACAGTAAGGCAGTACCAAATCCTATGCCTGTAAGAATTATTACAATCTTCGCAGGCCTTTTGTAGATTTCCAGTCCTTTTGTAATGAGGCTCAAAAATTTCTATAAGCGA
>Ga0123357_10004041_pt1 | contig 17076 bp, 14 predicted proteins | sample TergutEmb28metaG_FD_89873 | JGI IMG/M metagenome (GOLD analysis project Ga0123357, IMG submission 89873) | Embiratermes neotenicus P4 segment gut microbial communities from Petit-Saut dam, French Guiana - Emb289 P4 | ecosystem: Host-associated > Arthropoda: Insects > Digestive system > Gut ... | reverse complement strand
TGCTTCTTACTTGGATATGGATTATCATACCATAGATTTACCCAAAGATTTTGACGTTCTTGCATTCGAAGCAAAAGAACTTTCCGACAGAGGACTGATTCCTCAAATTCCACCACGTTACCGCAGCGCTTATTTCCGCCACACAATGGCCGGAGGATATACTGCCGGATATTACAGCTATATCTGGTCGGAAGTATTGGATTGCGACGCATTCAATGCTTTTGTCGAAACCGGAGATATTTTCAATAAAGAAGTAGCAGCTAAATTCCGCAACTATGTTCTGGCTCCCGGCGGCAGTATGGATGCGGATAAAATGTATCTGAATTTCAGAGGCTCAGCGCCGCATATTGATGCATTACTCGAAAATAGAGGCTTGAAATGATTTATTTTTAAACAACATAGGCACATAGGACACATAAGATTTAATCAATTTTCTATGTGAATGACTATGTACCTATTTACCTCATTTTCACCTTATTTTCCCAACAGAGACAACCTTAGTAGCAGAAATTTGCACACATTTTTTTAACCTCATTACCTCATTCTAATTTTTTAATAAGGTAATGAGGTTGTTGTATGTGTTGTCATATCAAGCTACTAAGGTTGTCTCTGTTGGGAAAATAAGGTGAAAATGAGGTAAATTTAGGTTTATTTAAAATCCCGGACAGCCCGAACTCTATACGTATTGTTCTTATTGTTGTTGTTCTGATTGCCATTGTTGAAGTTCTGATACCTTGCTCGCCCTTTGCCACCTTGACGGCAAAAGTTCCGGCTAAACAGGAGTGGCATTACGCCACCCCGTTATTTGTTTACCTATGCTTTCGATTAACCGGCTGAATTCTGCTTGTTTTTTAATGCCAAGAATTCGCATATCTACGCACAGGCGTATTTCTAATTTCAACAACTCAAAATCATCTAAAAACTGTTCTAAATATTCTTTCTTTTTTTCGGATTTATTGGCTCTGTATATACTCCTCACCAATTGTAAGGCATCGCGTTTCATGTCCTGCCCCAAGCTATACTTATATTCTTTGGGAAAATCTTTCGTGATTTGGAACACAAGCTGCACCAAATGATAAGTATCCTTATAAACCGGCAAATCGTAATACAAAGCCATTTTTTTGAAAAAAATTTTCGACCGCCACAGGCGGTAATTGAAAAAATAGTTAAATAGACAAATCGCTAAAAAGCCCGGACAGCCCGAACTCTATACGTACAGTACTTATAGAGGTAGTTCTGATTGCCAATGTAGAAGTACTGATACCAAGCGTCATTGGTATCGTTCTCAGAAGAACTCCAGTAATAATCTGTAGTAAATCCTCCTATCAAATTTTTATTTTGATAAAGTATGTTCAACTCATCCTTGCTCGGCAAATACCAATCACTGTAACCATTCAAAACCAAATCATCACAAAGTTTAGCCGCATAACCCCCTTCACCTTGCGCTTGTATTATCCTTGTTGTATTGCTCTTTCCTGTTCCTATCGCTGTGCCGGTAGCTCCTGTAATTATATAACTACCATTATACCATTGACTACCTGTGCTTTGATCACTTGGCGCAGCTATTAATCCATGTTTCCCTGTTTCATCAATGTACGCTACAATTCCTCCTTGATAATTACTTCCTACGGAACCGGTAAAATTATCACTGTTTTTGCTAAAACGAATGGCATCTATATTGACACTTGAAGATATACTTTCCCATTTTATACTATGTAATCCATCGCTTAAAGAGAAACTGTATTTTGTCCACTTATTAGTGGAAGAACATTCCTTTATTAACACGCCGTCAACAAAGAAATTGACAAAACCGCTTCTAACATAAAATTCGATCGTGTTTATATTGGAGTTGCACGTTTTTGAGGTTATTACAGCAACGCTACTTGTTGTTGCTTTCAATGAATAAATATCGTCATACCCTACGGTATTATCAATAGCCCATGCCGTAGTTTGCCATGTGTTTGGAATCTTTCCGTCGGAAAAACTGACAAAATCAGGGCTTTCCGTACTGGGTTTATTAATTGTAACGTTAACTGTCGATTCAGCTTTTGCGCCTTGATTATCTTTGGCTACTGCCTTTAATGCGTGCGAACCGGCTGTCAATTCTCCTGCATTGATGGTAAAATTGTAGGGAAATGCCGTTTTAGAGCTATACCCTACATCATCAATATACAATTGCACTTCGGCAATTGTGCCATCCGCATCTTCAGCTACAACCGTAACCGAAACGGCCTCATCCATATTAAACTGCGCATTATTTTGCGGATTAGTAATACTGCATGTAGGCGGTTTGTTAACTCCGGGTGTTGTTCCGCCGCCATCATCATTTTTGCTACAACCAGCTACAAAAAACAAACTCAAAATCATCAAAGTTTGCATTAGAAATAAATAAGTTCTTTTCATATAAAATATGTGAGTGTTGTTGTTGCCCCAAGTTCCAAACAGGCGGTTATTTAAAATGCAAAAACGTGGAACTTTAACTTTATTTGCTTATTGAGGTTCTCGACTACCTTTGCCGCCAAATAAATGAGTAAAGCCCACGTATTACTACGTGAGTGTTTACGCTTTACTCCTTGCGGCTCTGAAATTGTCGAGATTTCAATAAGCAAGAATATAAGCTAACGCTTTTTCTAAAATGTCTTATAACAACTGCGTATTTCTACGTTGAGTTTTGTAACATACCTTAAATATTAATTTTATTAATACAAAAGTATTCTTTTTTTTTGAAAAAACAGCAAAGGACTATTTTAAGGTATAAGAAAAATTAAAAACAAGATCTGAAACAAGCGCTCCAACAAAAATTAGAAATCGGAACATAAAATAATCAAAAATATTTTTTTTTCATTATTTTTGTACTCGAATTAAAAAAATACATTATGAAACGTTTATTATTTTTATTGCTTCTATTTTGTTCATTTTCAGTATTTTCACAAGTAAGTAATATTGTCGGCAGATGGAAAACCATTGATGATAAAACGGGCGAAGAGAAGTCCATTGTCTATATTTTTAAAGCTACAAACGGAAAATATTATGGCAAGATAGAAAAACTTTTCAAAGAACCCGATCGCAAATGCGTTAATTGCAAAGACGAAAACAAGGACAAACCTATGTTGGGGCTGATCGTTATCACCGAAATGCAAGAAAAAGGCGATAAATTAGATAATGGATTTATTTTAGACCCTGCAACCGGTGATAAATATTATGCCACAATCACTTACGACAAAAAAAGTGAAAAATTGAAATTGCGCGGCTCTCTTGATAAATTCGGAATGTTGGGACGAAATCAATATTGGGTGAAGGCAGAATAAAAAATGTAATAAAAGAAAACACAGAGGCACGGAGGCACAGAGTTTTTAAATTATTTCTCTGTGTCTCCGTGTCTCTGTGTTTGAACAAATTATGTACGCAAAACTCAATACAAAAAAGAAAGTTATAATCGCAATTGTTGTTTTACTAACAACCCTATACATTTTTTGCCTGCCCAAACAACTATTCAATACCCCCTACTCTACCGTAGTTACCGACCGGAACCACGAATTACTCGGAGCCCGCATTGCGGAAGATAACCAGTGGCGCTTTCCTCCCACCGATACTGTTCCGGAAAAATTCAAAACATGTATTGTTCAATTTGAAGACCGGTATTTTTACCGGCATTGGGGAATTAATCCTCTATCTATCGGAAGGGCGATTATTCAAAATTTCAAATCCAAACATATCGTAAGCGGAGGAAGTACAATTACGATGCAAACAATTCGCCTGTCAAGAAAACAGAAACGGACTTTCGGAGAAAAACTGATCGAAATGATCTGGGCAACCCGCTTGGAATTCCGCTATTCGAAAGAAAAAATTCTGGCGTTATATGCTTCCCATGCTCCATTCGGAGGAAATGTCATCGGATTAGATGCTGCCGCCTGGAGATATTTCGGACATTCTTCTTCCAATTTATCCTGGGCTGAAGCTGCAACTTTAGCAGTACTCCCCAATGCGCCCGCTTCTATCCATCTATCAAAAAACCGGAAATTCCTGATTGAAAAAAGAAACCGGTTACTGAAAAAATTATTTGATAAGCATATTCTCGACGAATCCACTTATCAATTAGCGTTAGATGAACCTTTACCCGATGCTCCCCTACCCTTGCCTCAGATAGCTCCTCATTTAGTCAGTTATTTTTATAAAACAGAAAAAGGGAAATACTGTGTTTCTTCTGTTGAAAAAGAGCTGCAAATACAGGTCGAAAACATTATCGACCGTTGGCATGAAGAATTCATCCGCAGCGATATTAAAAACTTGGCAGCCATTGTAATTGACGTACAAAAAAATAAAGTTGCCGCCTATTGCGGTAATGTCGACTTCGACAATAAACGTTCCGGAAATCAGGTCGATGTCATTCGTTCCCCAAGAAGCTCCGGAAGTATCTTGAAACCCCTGCTCTATTGCGCTATGCTGCAAGAAGGAGATTTGCTGCCCAACACATTACTCCCTGATATTCCTCTCAATATCAATGGTTTTACACCTCAAAACTTCAACAAACAATTCGATGGAGCCGTGCCTGCATCAGAAGCTCTTTCCCGTTCTTTAAACGTACCGGCAGTACAAGAACTAAGGAAATACAGCGTTCCTAAATTCTACGATTATCTGAAAGAATCAGGAATATCTACATTAAACAAACCCGCATCGAATTACGGTCTTGCCCTTATTTTGGGAGGAGCTGAAGTTACTTTCTGGGATATCACATCTGCTTATAATGATATGGCTAAGGAATTAAACGGGTATCTCGCAGAAAATGAACCGGAATTGGGAAATCCCGAACTATATATCAATAATCAGCGCTCAAAAGAAAACAAGAAAAAATCCCAACCCGACAAAAACCGGATTGGAGCTATATTTCAAACATTCCGGGCGCTCAAAGAAGTGAACCGCCCGGAAGAAATAGATTGGAAACACATTTCTTCTATTCAGGAGATTTCCTGGAAAACCGGAACCAGCTATGGATTTCGCGATGCCTGGGCAATAGGAGTAACCCCTAAATATGTTGTCGGCGTGTGGGTCGGCAATGCTTCCGGAGAAGGAAAACCCGAATTGACCGGAGCAAAAACAGCAGGACCCGTCATGTTCGATATTTTCAACATATTACCGGTTTCGCCCTGGTTTAAAACGCCTTATAGCGCTTTTACAGAAGCAGACGTATGTGCACAAAGCGGATGTCTGAAAGGCCCCTACTGCGAACAAAGCGACACCCTGCTGATTTGTCCCAACGGATTAAAAACAGACGTTTGTCCCTATCATACATTAGTAAATGTAACTGAAGATGAACGCTTCAGAGTTTATGAAAACTGTGCCGGAAACGATGGCATCAAACAAATGTCGTGGTTTGTATTGCCTCCGGCCTGGGCATATTATTACAAACAACACCACACTTCTTACAGAAACCTTCCGCCTTTTAAGCCCGGTTGCGACGGAAGCGGACAACTCCGTGTGATGCAATTCGTTTACCCGCAAAACGGCGCACGGATCTCTATGGCTAAATTATTGGATGGCAGCCAGGGAGAGCTTATATTCGAATTAGCCCATCTCAATCCCAATGCCACAGTATACTGGCACTTAGATCAGGACTATGTCGGGAGTACCGATTTGTTTCATAAAATGGCGCTAAAGCCAACCGTCGGAAACCATGTAATGACCGTGGTTGACAACGAAGGAAATACGCTTTCCGTTTCTTTCAAAATCGAATAAAGAATCCCACAAATTCAAAGTCGTGTTAGTTAAGAAGATTTCGTTTTACCGTCATTGCGAGGAGGAACGACGAAGCAAACCATGTTACAAATTTTCTGGTTTGCTTCGGGCAAAGCCCTCGCAATGACGGTAAAACGAAATTTTCTTAACTAAACGACATTGAATTTTCAATCCTCAGCTCTTAACTCAATCATTGTTTCGCAAAACCAGACGGAATTTTGAAGATGTCTGCCGGAACGGTTTCACTGAATGACTTTGCCCGTATCCAGTCAGATCCTTCCATTGTCATTACGAAAAGAATACCGCTCCATCCTCCTATGGAAGTTTCCGATCCCAAGACCGAACCGGTATATATCGAACAACTTTTGCCTGCAATAGTTTCGGTAGTTTTTGTAAAACCTGAACCTGCCGCAGAATAGATTTTCTCTGTGAAAAAGAACATGGCCAACTTATCATTTACCTCCGCTTGCGTTACTTCCTGATAGGTTTTATTGGTAGTATCCAAGTAATATGCCTTTTTGGTCGAACTGTCCCAAATATACCTTTCGTCGGGAACAATATCACTCATACCGTAAATATATTCAACACATACCTGCGCTCCATTGTTGTCGAAATATAATGTTGTCGTTCCAAGAAAGTCATAAACAACGGTCGCCTTTTTTACACCGAAAGTTTGGTTGACAGTTGTGCCCGGATTGCCGGGATCATTGGGATTATTAACAGGATCATCTTTGCTGCATGAGCCGAGTAATACTATACTCAGCGCTGCGATTGCTACAATCGCCACTCTTTTCAAAAATACAGTTTTCATCTTTTAAATAAATTAGTTAATTGTTAATTACTTCTATTTTAGCCGATTAATTTATTTGCCAATTGGTCTCATCCCTTCCGCCACTTTTTGAAGTTCCCTACGGGTTGTTTCCAACTTATCGATTACACTATGAATATTTTGAATTTCTTCAATAGACGCAAAAATCACCTTATCGTCCGGTTCTGCCCGTCCGGAATTTTTTTCATCTGTCTTCATAATTTATCTTACAATTTTATTTCTTTACTACTATCACCGCCTTCTTCAAGCCGTCTTTTGTCAGATTGAACAGATAGACGCCGGGATTGAGATTACCAACCGGAATTTCCTGTGAATCCGAAATTTTGTTTTGATGCAAAACCAATTTACCTGTCATGTCCATAACGCTCAAATCCGACCCTGCGGCATTTTCTACCAAAACAGTCGTGGTGCATGGATTGGGATAAATCTGCATCGTGGGCAACGAAACGTCATCTATTCCTGTAGGCGATGTACTGAGTTTCAACTGGGTAGGAGCATTCACGGAAAGCGTTCCTCCCGACACGCCGGTCAGGTTAAGCGTATATGGCGTTATATCTGTGATCCCTCCCGAATTGGCTTGCATCAGGATATAATTTGCAGCAGTGTTGGGAGCTGTGATATTCAACGTAGTAGTTCCAAATGTCGAAACGGAGCCTCCAACAGTCAGTTTTGCCGGAGTAGCAGTCGTTAAGTCCATAACCATATTGCCGCCGTCCAATGTCAGGTTTCCATCGACATTGGCATTTCCGACAATTTCTAATGTTCCAGCGGTATTTTTGGAGAAACTGCCTGCCCAGTTACCGGAAAATTTAACCGTCCCTTCTATTTGGTTGAAGGCGCCGCTTGCCGTGTGGTTGGCGCTCATGGTAAAAACTCCTGTTCCCTGTTGGGTCACGCCGCCGGTTCCTGAAATAACGCCTGAATAAGTATAGGCGTTAGAGCGTTGAAAGTTGAGGTAACCCGGGGCGTCGACAATGACATTGCCCGCCACTGCACCTGTAGTGGTGTTAGCGCCAATATAAAAATCGCCGCCCGCCTCAATGGTAGTTGTTCCTGTATAGGTATTATTGGCGGTAAAGTGTAGCGTTTTTGTAGTAGAACCTTTATATTCCACGCTTCCGGCGCCGCTGATGACTTTATCGAAGGTCATATTCCCTCCGGGTTCAAATCGAAGAATGGAATTTGATGTTCTTAAATCCACATCGGAAGTGCCGCTGAGGTTTCCGGAGGTTCCGTCTCCAACCTGCAAAGTTCCTGTAAATACAACAGTTTGTTTTGTGTAAGTATTATTTCCGGTCAAAATCAGTTTGGCGTTGCCGTATTGCCCTAAGTTACCTCCTCCCGAAATATTGTTTTTGCAGGTATAGTCGTTTGAGCGATAAAAAGTGAGCCACGAACTATTGTGAATAACATCGCCCGCGCCGAGCGAACCCGTCGTGGTGTTATTGCCTATCCAAAGAACTCCGCCATCTTCCATGGTCGTTGTTGTGCCGGTATAAGTATTATTGGCAGTCAGGTATAAGTCTTTTGAACTGTTATATTCCACGCTTCCATCGCCGCTGATGACTTTATCAAATACCATATCCGATCCCGGTTCAAAACGGAGAACGGCGTCTGCATCGATATTTACATTCGAAGTGCCGCCAATGCTGCTGTTGGCAGTGACGCCGTCGCCAACCTGCAAAGTACCGCCGTGAATAATAGTTTGTCCCGTATAAGTATTATTACCTGTCAGTATTACCTTTGTTGTACGACTTTTATACAGGTCGCCCGATCCTGAAATAACGCCGGTGTAGGTATAATCATTGATTCTATCAAATTGAAGCGCGCCGTTATTCGCAATACGGCCTGCAATAGCGCCCGATGTGTTGCCGATTGTTACCATACAATTGGGATTGATGGTTGTTATGCCGCGGTAAGTATTATTTCCTGTCAAAATCAGTACGCCGCTTCCGGATACTGTAATGCTACCTAAAGGGCCGCTGATAACTCCGCTAACAGTAACCATTGCGTTGTCGGAAAGGTTGAGAGTCAAGTTACCGGTAAGGGTAACGTCTGAGGAAAAACCCATATTGCTCGCAATGTTCACTGTTCCCGACGCAGGCAATGTTTGCGCCTGTGCGCCTGCGACAGCCGCCAGCAAGATTGCCAGCGTTGCAACTGTCTTTTTTAAATGTAATAAATTTGTTTTCATACTGTTTGTTGTTAATTCTGCTTTAACATTTACCCCTAAATCCCCTAAAGGGGACTTCAGTTCCTGAAAAACCCAAAATAACTACGGTCTTTTTATGCCTCAAAAGTCTCCTTTAGGGGATTTAGGGGTAAATAAATTAATCTGTTAAAGTAGAATGAATTAATTTATTTTTAATAGCCCAAATTACATGAAGAACTTAAATCCGGATAAATCGCGTAGCGCCTATTATCACAGTCAGAATAAATATTACCTAACTGACAACCGCTGAAAGTTACCGAAGCGGGATTGCTGCTGATTATTGTAGCGCGAGAATACCTTGCATCGTAATCATGGCAATGTATTCCGTAACGCTGACTGTTGGAAACGGTGGTATTATTCATTTCCAAATAACTGTTGGCGCTACCCCCTCCATTTCCGCTGTAGAGGTAGATATTTGACATATATGAATTTTCTTCCCCGCCGCCGTCGGAAATATCACAGTAATTGAGTTTTGTACCCACAGTTTGGCTGTATATATGAATACCATCCCAATATCCTGCTTCGCTGCGAAGCCCTTTGATAGTAATATGCGCCTGCGCCGTTCCATCGGCAATAAAGTGTGAATTGATAGGGACTTCAATACGGCAATGAGAACCCATAATAAGGACTGCTCCCGCTTCAACGGTAAAATTTTGGTCGCCAGCAAGCCAGAGGTAGTTTTCAAAATACCAAGGGTAGCCCTTCAAATTGGGCAATGTCATATTTCCGACTGTAACCTCACCCCCGCCGTATTGAGAGTTAGCAATGTGAATATAAGCTTCGGCGTTGCCTGTAAAGGTGTTGGTATTGTCCATATTCCGCAAAGCATTGGTTCCGGCGTAATAATCGGTACGAATAGGCGCATTATTACAGTCGCTAATTGTGTTATTGCTGAAACTCGTCAATACGGTGCCGCCGTCTCCGACATCGTAAAGTTCAATGCCATTAGTTGCAGAACCTGAAATCAGGCAGTTGTTTATATCCACTGTGCCTTCAACTTGGAGAGCTGTGTTCAAACCGGATGGGGAACCTCCTCCTGCATTCAGAATTTCCGTGTAATTTAATTCATTTTTCAGTTCGTCAGAAGTTCTGGCGGTACGGATAAATATGCCGTACCACGAGCCTTTGTCGTCCACAGGGCCGGTAAATTGAATGTGTTTATCAGCCGTTCCCATAGCCTTTAAGGATGCGCCGTCTTGAATGTAAAGTTCGCCGCTACTCTTACGGAATTGAATGGTTACTCCCGGTTCAATGGTAAGAACTGCATTGTTTTGCACGTACAAAATGCTGCCGTTGAAAATGTAGTCCACCGGTAAGCCCAAATCCCTGAGCGTAGTATTTTCCGTAATGGGAGAAGTAAGTTCTACCGACAGGCTTCTGATATCGGGATTAAAACTGATGCTGTCGATGTCGGCAATGTTGAATTCAACCGGTATTCCATTCGATTTATTGACATAAATTTTTGTTTGTGACTGTACGGCTATTGAGCCGAGAACAAACATCGTGCATAAAAAAATGCGTAAGATATTTTTCGTTTTCATATTGATTGATATTTTTATTGTTTAATAAATTTTACGGTTTTATCTTCTACTCTTAACAAATAGATGCCCGGAGATAATGAAGAGGCATCGATATGGGTAGCGTTCTCCTGTGCAGGAATGCTTTGCAAAAGCGTCCCGGTCAAAGAGAACAGGTTTATTATTCCATTTTCATGAGCGCCGGTAATAGTGAGCATATTTTTAACCGGATTCGGGAATACATAAATCGATAAATCCGATTTCAAATTTTCGATTCCCGTGCTTTTCTCAAAACGAAGGCTTACGACATCGGTTACATCCGATTCTGTTTTCATTTTTACCGTCATCGCGTGATTCTCAAAAACAATTCTCTGTACATTCGACAAAGCATACACTGCCTCCGTTTCGTCGGCCTTCAATGTAATCAAATTGTATTCCTGCGCCATACAAAGTTGCCCGGCAATCAACAAACCTGCAAGGCAGATTGTTATTGCAACCAAATTCTTTAAGTCAAACCATTTCTTTAACATTTTCATACATTTTTAAAATTATTAATATTTATCCTCCTGACTTCAATTCATCTCTACCAATTCCGTACTGCCTTTCAACTGTCCTTTATCATCATACGTTTCGGTTTTTACGGCGCCAATGCCCGGAGCATACCACGAAACGGTTTGCGATGTGCTATTCTTTCCCATCACAGCAGTAGAAACGGTTTGTGTGATTTTAGGACAAGTGAATGTTCCGGCAGATACCGTTACATTTTCAATCGCCAGACATTTTCCACCGGTCATTTTCATCGTTGTTTTCAACTTCATAATGCCCATATCCATACTCATGGTTACATCTGCATCCTTAAGCGTCTGACCCGGTTGCATATTGTTCGGCAACTCCATCGGAACGCCGCTGATCTCCATTTTTATTTGCTGGTCTTTCTGTTGACCGGCAAACATTCCTTTCATATCCATAATCATCACGCCGTTTTTAATAACCACCTGTAAGGGTATTTCCACCGGCGGATTGGATGTCGGTTTCCTGTCTTTGTCCAAGATTTGCGTTATGTATGAAATCGTCATGTTGCTGCCCGATCCTTCCACCTCTTTGATGGTAAGTTTCGAGTGGCTTTCCGGCTTCCCTTTCGCATTTTTCTGTGCATATACCAATACCGTTCCTGCCTTGGTGGGGAAAAAAGCGTTCTGTGCAGATGCTCCTGCCATAGAAGCAATCATCAGTATTGCCATACAAATACTGAATCTAAAAATTGTTCTCATTCTGTTTGATATTAAATTGTTATACATTTGAAATTGTTTTATTTGACGAAGCAAATGTATAAGATGTTGATTATAGGGTGTTACCCCCCAAAGGGGGTTTCTATAAATCAGGATCGTAGAAACCCACTTTGGGGGGTATTGTGTGGAATGGAAAATGCTTTAACTTTGTAAAATATAAATAACGTGCAAAAAATGATTAAAAGATTCCTCACTTTGTTCGGAATGACAACAATAACAGAGACGACCGAGAGAGAAAGGCGGCGTAGCCGCCTTTCCCCCCATCTTATCCTAAAGTAAGACTGTCATTCCGAACGAAGTGAGGAATCTTTTAATCATTATAAGTTGCGCTAAAATGATGAATCGAAAATAAGAATAATAATCATGGAAATAAATACTAAATCAAAATGGATAGTAGCCTTTTGCTTTGCTATACCGTTGTTGTTAACTGCAGGATGTAATTTTAATCGAAAGAGTGATAAACAGCAAGGAGAAATACAGGATATTATGCCAACAGATACCGTGTTCACAGCATCTACTGATTCGGTAAATCCTGCGTGGAGTCATAAACTCGACAGTATGTTTCGTGTGGCGGCGACTGCCAAACAGGATACCAACCTCGCGAAACTGTATTATGATATTGGAGAAATCTATTCCAATTTTGATTATGCCAAAGCGAAAGAATATTATCTCAAAACAGGCGATTTGAGCAAAAAATTAAATTGGACTGAAGGACGTTTTCTGTATTCAGCAGGCTATACGGATATACTTAACCGCGAAGGTTCTATCGACTCATCCCTTGTCATTCTTCAAGAGATTCTCGAATTGGAAAAAAAGGAAAGGAATGAAAAACGAATTGCATCAGTTTTGGCAAATATAGGAAATTGCTACAATTACAAAAGATGGTATGAAACCGCTTTGAATTATTATAATGAAGCCATATCCATTTTTGAAAAACAAGGCGACAAATTCAGAATGGCACACCTTTACTCTTTAATGGGAGCAGTATATAATCGTATGAAAATGTACGACGAAGGAGTGAAATATTCCGAAAAATCGCTTGAAATGTTGAAAGAAAAACCCGACACCTTATTAAGAGTATTCGCTCTGATTAATTATTCTTATTCGTTCAGTTCTAATTACTTTTTTGAAAAAGGAGAAAAAGCCCTGATAGAAGCGCTACGTATCTGTAACCTAAACAATAACAAATACAGTTTAATACTTATTTACAACAATTTGGGAAATATTGCACTGCAAAAGTTTGATTTAAATAAAGCGGAAATGTATGCTCGAAAAACGTTAGAACTCTCTTTGGAATTTGGAGATGTGGAAAACTATTGCACAGCCAATCGGTTGCTCAGCTATAATGAAAAATACAAGGGAAATTTTGATAAATCGGAAGAATATATAAGGGAAGCGTTGAACACCGCTATAGAAAATGACATATCGGAAGAAAAAATGGACTGCTATACACAGCTTGCTGATTTGGAAACTGCCCGGCATAATTTTCGATCCTACAAATTCTATGCTCTAAAATCTGACTCAATACAAAATGAAATGATTTCCGAAAAGACTCGAATATATGCCAAAGAATTGGAAGCTAAATACGAAACCGCAAAGAAAGAACTTAAAATAACTGCATTGGAAAAAGAAAAGCGATTGATGAGTGGACTAAGTATAGCCGGAGGCGCCATATTGCTACTGGCATTGGCAACTTTCTTTCTTCTCTGGAGATGGACGATACAGAAAAGGAAACTGGCAGAAAGCAAAAACAAACAGCTCGAACAGGAAAAACAATTGATCGCCACACAAGCCGTGCTCGACGGTGAAACGCAAGAACGCTCACGTCTCGCCCGCGACCTCCACGATGGATTAGGCAGCATGCTGACCGGCGTGAAACTAAACCTGATGGAAATGAAAAAGGGCGTAAAGTTAGAATATCCGGATGTGGAACGTTTCGACAATGCTTTGGGATTGCTCGACGATTCGGTACAGGAAATGCGCCGCGTAGCGCATCACCTGATGCCCGATTCGCTCTCGCGCTTCGGATTGAAACCGACAGTAGAAGATTTCTGCCGGAGTTTTGCGCCAACGGTCGTTTTTGATTATTTTGGCGATGAAGCGCGACTCGATCCCATGATGGAAATAGTCATCTACCGCAGTATCCATGAACTGGTAAACAATGCGCTGAAATATTCCGGAGCTTCCCAAATTCTGGTGCAAATCATGCAGGAACCCAGTCGTATCGCCTTTACCGTACAGGACGACGGCTGTGGTTTCGACCCTTCGGCGGAAACAAAAGGTACCGGACTTCAAAATATCCGCGACCGCATCGCATCGTTCGGCGGCAGTATCCAGATTGATTCCAAAGCGGGAGAAGGGACAGAAGTAAATGGAGAATTAAAGATTTAAAATTGACCCTGCCCCACCCTCTGGAGTATAGGGTGGTTCAACGTTAAAACTTAAGGGATTAAGGGGGTTATTCACATTCAGTCCTGCGGACTCCAGATACAGCGCCTTTGTCTTCAAAACCTCATTTTCACCTCATTTTATTTAACAAAACAAAGGTTAAAAATTGCACGTTTAGCCCGAATGGGCTTTATTTTCATAACCGCAGGTAAGCGGAGCGCAACCTGCGGAGATAAAAACAAATACAACTCTACTGCCTGAAAGGCAGAACTAAAATATGCAAAACAATGGTAAACAAGAACAAAATCCTGTCTTTCAGGCAGAGATTGGTGCATTGCTCTCTTACCGCAGGCTGCGCTCCGCTTACCTGCGGTTATGAAAATTTGGCTTTTCAAGCCACATTTAATCCTTGATTCGCATTATTATTAATTTTGGTGCGGTTGCCCGGTATTTTAACCGGAATTTGGGAAAAATGCAAAAACCCTCTTTCGGGGGTATTGCGTACAAAATAAATGTATTAACTTTGTAATGAACTAAAAGTAAAGGTAATAATCATAGGAATGAACCATCATCAAATAAAAAAAGAGAGTAGAAATTTCCACCCTCTTTTTCGACATTCATTTTTTTACCGTTCCCGTTCTCTTGGGAGGTTGGGCCACTTTGATAGTAGATTTCTGCATTACTTGCTCTTTTTTTAGCATGTCTGCGTTAAACTTATCTTTGATGGATGGTTTAGATGCGGCATGCTGTGCGCTTTGTAGAGGATCTTGTTTTGTCATAATATAAAATATTAAAATTACAACAACAAAAGTATGAATCATTTTCAGCAAATCAAAAAAAATATGCACATTAAAATTCAATATTGGTTTTTTTTAGGTATTTTATTCCTCTCCAATGCCATTTATGCACAAAATAAGAATGGAATTTCTTTTGACGAAAAAAATAATAATTTCTATCAAATGGCTGAATTTTATTACAACGCAGGAAACGCTTGCTATTATTCGAATCGTTTGGATTCCGCTCTTAATTACTATGAACAATCGATGAAACAATCGGAGAAAGAAGGGACAGAAGACAAAGACATTAAAGAAAAAACAAACTATCTGCAAATAAAGCTATTCAAGAGTATAGGTGTAATCAACGATACCTATGGAAGATATGATTCAGCTTTAGACAATTATTTCAAAGCATTGTCTTTGGCTGAAAAAATCCATAAAATGGACGAAGTACTAATAGCATATCTTGATATAGCGCATGTTTACTCGGAAATATCCAATCTTCAGCAGGCAGAAGCTTATTATTTGAAAGGAGAAAAACTTTCACGTGAAATAAACGATTCAACCAATCTTGCCATTTCCTATCAGGGACTGTGTAGGGTTTTTATAGATAAAGAAGATTATGCTGTAGCGCTGGAATATGGCGAACAGTCTTACCGGATTATGTACGCCTTGCCGAATGTTCCGGTAAGTGAGTTGATGTTTGCCAATCAGGAATTAATTGAAGTTTGGCTCTACATTCCCGATTACAACAAAGCTCTGGAATATGCTTTGAAAACAGTCGAATATGCTCGACAGACCGGGACCCCTTCATATTTGACTAATGCCTTGTATATGCTTTCAACCTGCTACCTGAAAAAAGAGCAATACAGAGAATCCGAAAAAATCGCATTAGAAGCCTTAGCAACTGATTCTACGAATATTTACGTTAATTCCATCCTATACGGAAATATTGCACAAGCCAATATATGGTTGAAAAACCACGCGAAAGGCATCGAATATTTTAGAAAAACCACAAACGCAATTCGCGCCTATTCCAACAAAAACTTTCAATCATCGCTTTCGGAGATGGAAGTCAAATACGAAACCGAAAAAAAAGAGCTTAAAATCTCTGCTTTGGAAAAAGAAAAACAATTGATGGTAGAATTAGGTATAGCCGGAGGCGCCGTTTTACTATTGGCTCTGGCGGCATTTCTCTTCCTCTGGCGGTGGACAGTACAAAAAAGACGTGTCTCTGAACAACAAAAACAGCTTGCCGAACAGCAGGTGAAGCAACTCGAACAGGAAAAGCAACTCGTTGCCACGCAATCTGTACTCGAAGGTGAAACCCATGAGCGCTCGCGTCTCGCCCGCGACCTGCACGATGGATTAGGCAGCATGTTGACCGGCGTAAAACTAAACCTGATGGAAATGAAAAAGGGCGTAAAGTTAGAATATCCTGATGTGGAACGTTTCGACAATGCTTTGGGATTGCTCGACGATTCGGTACAGGAAATGCGCCGCGTGGCGCATCACCTGATGCCCGATTCGCTCTCGCGCTTCGGATTGAAACCGGCTGTAGAAGATTTCTGCCGGAGTTTCGAGCCAACAGTTGTTTTTGATTATTTTGGCGATGAAGCGCGCCTCGATCCCATGATGGAAATAGTCATCTACCGCAGTATCCATGAATTGGTAAACAATGCGCTGAAATATTCCGGAGCTTCCCAAATTCTGGTGCAAATCATGCAAGAACCCAATCGCATCGCTTTCACCGTACAGGACGACGGCTGTGGTTTCGACCCTTCGGCGGAAACGAAAGGAACCGGACTTCAGAATATTCGCAACCGCATTGCATCGTTCGGCGGCACTATCCAGATTGATTCCAAAGCGGGAGAAGGAACGGAAGTGAATGTAGAATTAAGAATTAAAAATTAAAAATTAAAAATTAAAAATTGAGGATAATCATGGACATCAATAACTCTCAATTAATTAAAGTTGCTATTGTTGAGGATCACAAAGTAGTAGCCGAAGGTTTTGAGTATCTTATTAACAATTCGGATATTGCACAAGTTATCGGAAAGGCGTATTCAGCAACAGAATGTTATGAATTGCTTGCGAAAAAACCGGTTGATGTACTTTTGCTGGATATCAGTTTACCCGATGGCAATGGTATAGACATTTGCATCCGGGTAAAAACACAATATCCTGACCTTAAAATACTTATGTTGACCAGCTATTCCGAACAATCCATCATTATGCGGGCATTGGAAAACGGCGCTTCGGGTTATATCCTGAAAAATGCGATGGCAGAGGAAATCATTGAAGGTATCCGCACGGTGGTTTCCGGTGAACG
>Ga0123357_10004040_pt1 | contig 17079 bp, 15 predicted proteins | sample TergutEmb28metaG_FD_89873 | JGI IMG/M metagenome (GOLD analysis project Ga0123357, IMG submission 89873) | Embiratermes neotenicus P4 segment gut microbial communities from Petit-Saut dam, French Guiana - Emb289 P4 | ecosystem: Host-associated > Arthropoda: Insects > Digestive system > Gut ... | reverse complement strand
CGAATCCCGTAGTCAAACCATTACTACTCCACAATCAACGACCACGACGATTGAAGAGGCGCTGGACCTTTGATGACATAAGCTGAGGTGTGGTCAGTGGACACGCACTGAGCCAGCCAGGAAATAATAACCAGCTCATTAGCTTATAGGGATATATGTACCTGGTACCTTCTCTGATTGCTAATAAATAAAGGGGGAAAAAAATGTTTCCTATTAGGAATGGTTTGAAACAGGGAGATGCTCTATTGCCATTTATTTTCAACTTTGCCTTGGAGTATGCCATTAGGAGGGTTCAGGTAAACCAGGATGGTTTGAAATTAAATGTTACAAACCAGCTTCTGGCTTATGCCGATGATGTTAATATATTGGGAGGAAGTGTAGATACTGTAAAGAAAAATGCAAAAGCTTTATTAGCTGCGACTAAGGAGATCGGACTAGAAGTAAGTGCTCATAAAACTAAGTACATGACCGTGTCTCGAGATCAGAATGCAGGACGAATTCGCAGCATGAAAATTGATAATAATTCCATTGAGAGGGTGGTAAAGTTCAAATATTTGTGAACAACGTTAACAAATCAAAATTCTCTTCAAGAAGAAATTAAGAGCAGGCTGAAGTTACGAAATGCGTGCTATTATTTGGTGCAGAATCTTCTGTCATCCAGGTTGTTGTCCAAAAGTATAAAGATCAAAATATATAGAACTATAGTTCTGCCATTGTCCTGTATGGGTGTGAAACTTGGTCGCTGATATTGAGGGAGGAACGTAGGCTGAGGGTGTTTGAGAACAGGGTGTTGAGGAGAGTGTTTGGGACTAAGAGGGGCGAGGTAACAGGGGAGTGGAGAAAATTACATATTGATGAGCTTAGGGATCTTTACTCTTTACCCAATATTGAGCGGGTGGTAAAATCGAGTAGAATGAGGTGGGCGGGGCTTGTGGCGCATATGGAGGAGGTTAGAGGTGTGCACAGGGTTCTAGTTGGGAAACGTGAGGGAAAGAGAGCATTGGGGAGACCCAGATGTAGGTGGAAAGATAAAATTAAAATGTATCTTCTGGAAGAGGGAGGGGGTGGAGATGGATGATGTTGGCTCAGGATAGGGACAGATAACGGGCACTTGTGAATACGGTGATAAACTTTCGGGTTCCATAAGGTGCGGGGAATTTCTTGACTAGGGGCGGAACCAGTTAGCTTCTCAAGAAGGACTCTGCTCCATGGAGTAAGTAAGTAATAGTTAGCGATTGCTACTCTAATGTACTGTAGTGTTTAAATGTACACATTTTCCATCATCTGAAATTTTGGTACCACGAACAATAAACGTTACTTCTATGACTTAGTTGCAAGAAAATCCTTCCTAAATAATTAAATAGCTGGTGTTTACCTGTACACCCTTTCCATTATTCGAAACTTCGATACCACGTAAAAATAAACATTATCACATCATTATCGTCATCATCATCATCATCATCATATATCTTTCATTGAGCTGGGTCACTTGTTGACCCGTTCCGATCTCACGTATCCAGAAGTCTCTTCAAAGGTCTACCATGATTCCTTCTGCTAGTCGGACAGTAGTGTTTCATTACCCTGTGTAATCTATGTCGAGGCATTCTATTTACGTATTTTATCCAGCTTCTCTTGTATTTCAGTAATTTGTCGAAAATTGGTGTTATTTTAAACTCCTTTGCAATTTGTGCATTTGTTCTGTAATCTGTCCCGTGTATTCAGCTGTTCTCATGTATTTCAACTCTGCTGCTTTTATTCTCCTGGCGTCACTTGCTGTAATATTCGAAGTATCGTTGCCATATAACAAGACTGGAAATGCCAGTGTATTGCATAGTTACATTCTTGTTTCCTTAAGGGCTTTGTGGTCTAAACACATTATTTAATATACCTGTAATTTTTAAAAAGTTATTTAATTTGTTATCAATGTCCAATTCTCCTTCATATGATATGATATTTCCCAAATAGTTAAACAAATTTACTTGTTATATATTTTTATTATTTATTACAATTTTAGTTCTCACTGGTTCTCGCCCTTTAAATGCCATTGATTTTTTTCTGTACAAATTTATTCAAGCCATATTCTGTTACTATTTGATTTACTTTATGCGCGGCTTTCTGTAGGTTATCTTCTGTGTCTGCTATTATGACTTGGTCGTCTGTAAATAACAGCGTTGTCAGTTGCTTTTTTTTAAGTTTGATTTCGGTTATGTCTTGAGTTTGCCATTTAGTTATTAATTCGTTTAAATGGTGAATGTGGTTTCTTCATTTCACTTATTAAATTTTTTTCTTTACTGCATAAGTAGAAAATGTAGACCCAACTTATATAAATTTTCGTGTACGTGTATTTTACTCATTCAAAAATTGCTCGTCACCTTGCATGAATATTTATTTTATGCTCATTGGAAACAAATGTCTGACTGCACAGTGCGCGCAGGGCTGTTTCGACATAATATCTGCCTTAAAGTGTGCTGATTTACAGGTCATCGTGACTGCAGGTTTAGCGTCTCAAAGCAATCAGATAGTCCGACCGATTTTTTTTACCGCCATTCTTTGGAGAATTAAATATAGATGAAAATCTAAAATTGAGCCGCGAGAATTGTAAGGAATTGATCGAAAATTCCTTGAAAACAAATATAACACTCCTCACCTCGTTCTTCCCACACCACAATTACTGGCCCAGTTTGCCTCCAAAGCAAACTCTTGTTCATTCAAAGGTAAATTTGTAACCCGCCTAAGCCACCTCACATTAACGCCCGCTATTCCCACACCTCACTTGTTGGCCCAGTTTGCCTCCAAGACATAAGAAGACTGCAAAACAGGAGAGGCTGAAGCTCGGTATGACACAGGTTAGTCTTACCTGACGGCTGGAAGTTTGTGAAGAAACTACAATGAATGTAACAATATTGATTTTTGTATTATTATACATTTATTTTGTACTTGAAGATGCCCAAAATTTTAAGTTTGTTACAAGCAGGAAGAAGTTCAGTCACTCATTTCTCCGAATTCAGCAATACTTATCAGTTTATTACACCTTCATGGGTGTCTGAAACCGGCAGTGTTACTGGAAACGAAGAATGAACTACAACGCCTGAGAGAGCGTATGTCTCTGGGAACACCGACTGTCCACAAGGACCTATCTATCTTGGATTGCTTTATTACCAAGGTGGTCAGGTTCAGATCCTAGGTCACTTTAGAGGAATTCTTCGCCAGAAAAGAAACTTCAGCGTGAATCGATGGGAACGCGAAATAGGAATATTGAGGTTGACGGATTAGGCGAAGTTATTTTATCAGGGATGCACCGAACTTCATGAAGAGGGAGAGAAGTGGCAGACTTCTAAGAACGCATTTAGGCGTCGGTACAAACATGTCCACACGGACCAGCACCATTTCACGAAACTGCAAAGACCAAGAGAGGCAAAGAACGAAAGCTCCCAGGAGTTTGTAGATCGGTGCAGGGGACTTGCCCAGAAGGTTATGGGTAAGGCGGACGATCCCCAGATCCAGCGCGTTCATCGCGAGAACGCTGAACGTACGCTTTTAGCGAGTTTTGTGTCAGGGCTCACTGAAGTGTCTGGCACGCACGTTCGATTTGCGAACCCTCTGTACAAGAAAAAGAGAAACAGGACCGGTTTAACGAAAGTTTTTAACCAGATTTGATAAATCCGTGCGCCTACTGTCTCGATACTTCGGCCGATCGCGTTCTCAAAGCGGGAATCAGCGACATCCAGCCGAATCGTGAGCGGCCGATCACCGCGCAGTCAGCGTTATAACACACCGAGTAGTGCCGGCAGGTCAGAGACCCCGAGCTCTAAGAACGCAAAGACCAAAGCTACATTACGTTGTTACGAATGCGAAGACAGAAAGCACTTTGCTAGAAAATGCCCAACCAGGCTTAAAAGAGAAGGAAAACCCTCTGAATCGCCAGGATGAAGTAATCAGAACGAGCTTTCGAGGCGGTCGCGCTGCCCTGGCGATAAGCCACACAGGTAAATAAAAGAGAAATTTGGTAGGAAGCTAAGGGTTCGGGAAACGACGACGAGGTGTGAAGGAAGACAGCTCTCACCGCATCGTCGCCCCGGCAATGCTGTCGTAACGAAATCGGTTACAGTTTTGTTGGGGCGCGACATTCTCTCTATAACTGTTGACATAGGAGTGGGAGGAAATCTCATATTAGACACAGGCTCCAAAGAGTCGATACTGAAACCAGGAGTGTCAAGTAGTGACGTTAGCGCCACTCCATTCAAACCCTTCGGGGCAATTGGAGAAACTCTCGAAGTTAAGGGCCGACAGTCCGTTTTTGTGCTAGGCGGGAGTATGTTTAGACACAGTTCTAGTGTGCCCGCTACCTACTGAGACAGGTGGTCTTTCGGGCACCTACTTTATGGAAGAAGCAGGTGCATGTGCCACCATAAACTATGAGAGCTCTAAGTTGTCGCTTACCGACTTTGTCCGAGAGACGCCCGCGCATAGCGACGCGTTCGAGGATCGCACGGCAGTCACGATTGTTTCGAAGGGTGAAGAGGGACACAAGCCTCAACATAGGAGACAGGCGGCATGTCAGAAGGACGAGCAGGTCCCAGTCAGCCGCGTCGTGAAGCGCATACCCCTCAGAACCGAACGTGGTTTGTAAGAGCTAGTGAAAATATCGAGTTTTTGCTCCCCGGTGCCGACAAGTAGTTCAAGGAAGATTGGAGACGGAGAATGAGTAGAGCCTCCCTCCTTGAGAATAATTGGAACCAGTCCCATTTCCGTTAGTAGGAGTTTTTCCCGCTCTTTCACTGGTTGGAGTTGAGTCGAGCGCACGCCAGTTTCCCGGGTGACGTCACAATTTAGTCCCACTGTCAACCCACTCTCCAACCATGCATATATTATGCCTGCAAATTTTAGTAGCGAGAATCTGACCTACTCAAGGCTACCGTGTTTGGAGTAGGAATCTCTGATAGACAAAATAAATGCCGGAGGTGAGTCCGACACGAACGGCCCCGTTGGGCCAATAAGAAAACAGAAGAACGAACTCCTGTAGATAAAACTATTACATGAAAAACTGGCCCACCTGGCGCGAGAAGATAGGTGGCATATGGAGTCGATACTGTTGAAGTACGCACATGTGTTTCATGACGAAAACACCAATGATTTTAAGGGTACCCAGGTTCTTGAACACCAGATGCCGGTAGGTGACGCAAACCCGATTAGGAGACCCCTTATAGAACCCCTTATGCATTGAGGGAAGAGATGCAAACTTAAGTACAGGAGACGATTGATAAACGTGTCATTCGCGAGAGCACATCCCCTTCGTCAGCCCCTGCGATTTAGGTGCCGAAGAAATGCCCGGACGACAAACAGAGATTTAGGTTTTGCGTGGACTTTCGAGCTCTAAACTCCATCAGTAAGTTCGATACCTAAACATTGCCAGTGTTTGAGGAAACTACCTCCACCCTCTATGGATCCAAGTATTTCTCAGTCTTGGATTGTTTCACTGGTTTCTGGCAATTAGGAATAAAGGAGGAACATAAAGAGCTAACAGGGTTCACGCTCCCATCTGGACACTATGAACTTAATAGACTGCCGTTTGGCCCCACAAACAATCCAAAAATTTGTCAGAGGCTCATGGACGCAGGTTTGAAATATCTGGTGGAATTCTAATGTTGGGTTTTCATCGACGATATAATATTTTCTAATTCCGCAGAGGAGCATGCACGAAGACTGAAAAAGTATTGCAAAGATTTGATGGGGCAAATATGCAGTTACGCCATGGAAATTTTCCCAACCCCAAGTTAAGTACTTTGTTTTTGTCCCATCTGATGATGGCATTTCGGCCTCCCCTGATAAGATGAAGGCGGTAAACAATTGCCCAACACCTAAGAATATAAGGGACTGTAGGGCGATTTGGGGCTAACCTCATTTTGCTGTAGACTATTACTAAATTTTGCTGAGATCGCAAAACCGATTTGCTGAATCGAAAGTACCAAGAGTTTACTTTGGGTCCGAGAAAGCAGTAGGCTTTCCAGAGAATGAAGGATAGGCTTTGCACGACACCCATGTTAGCCTATCACAAATTCAATTTTTCCTTCATAATGACAACGGAAGCCTCCAGGGCCGCGACAGGTGTCATTTTGTCACAGGTTCAGGGTGGAGTTGAAAGACCTACCGCTTATGTAAGTAGGCAAACGAAGGCGGCGGAGCAGCCATAATCAGCCTCGGAGGCTGAAATGTTGGTTTTGGTTTGGGCTACCAAACATTTTTGCTGCTACCTCTAAGGCCAGAAATTCGTACAGGACGGACCATGCGGCATTGACTTACTTGCGAAATTTCCAAAACAGCCGTTTGTTGCGTTGGAGTATGAAGCTGTCTGAATTGGACTTCGTAGTTGAGCATAGGGCTTCGACAAAACGAGCCACGTAAATGCTTTCAGCAACCACGTTGGTACTATCGTACACGGAAGTACCCTGGTTAGAGAAAACGTCCTCCGTGAACAGGCAAAAGACGCTTTCTGCATCAAACGGACTCAAGGAACCTATCACAGCAAACGAGAGTTTTCAGAATGGCGAAGGCATTTGCGTAGGTGGAGATCAAACGGAAATCACCAGGTGGTAGTACCCGAGACCCTGATACTCGAGATCATAAAAGAAAATCATGACCTCTATACGTCGCAACCCTGTAACAAAGAGAACTCATGACATCATTGCGCTGCACAATTGGTGGCCAGGTATGTGAAAGTCTGTAGAAAGGTACTTCAGAAACTGTGATTCCTGCTAACGACGAAAAGGTGATCGTGAATTTGCGGCTCCACTTGGAAAGGTAGAAGAGACGTCGGCTCTCATTGACGTAACGTCTGTGGATATACCCCGGCCATATTTGCTGACGCCGAGAGGAAATGAGTACCTCCTAACCTTCATTGCTCACATTACAAATACGTCGAGGCCTTTCCTATGCCAGACGAAACTGTCCAGACATGTGCCAGGGTCTACGCGAACCACCTTCACCACTGACTATCTTAAGAAATTAAGAAATATTTTACCTTAAAATTGACAATGTGTAACAGAACTATGTGTATCTTCCCCAGACAATAGCCTTTTAGAACCCAGGTTGCGAAGACACGTCAGAAATGAGAGACACATTTGGTGTGCGCATGGGTGGTCGTTCCATTTTTATAGAGCTCTAGCCTAAGAGAGGTAATGTGTGTCGCTTCTTCTCTTATATGTCTGATAACGTGTGGTTTACCGGCCTAAGAATTAATGTATTTGGTTTCTTCTGTTATTTGTTTGACGCCTTTTTGGCAGATAAAACATTTCGCATCGCACACCTTAGCAACTCACAGTATAGATAAAATTGTGCAAGACTTTGACCCTGAAATAGTGCAAGTACATAAAAATAAGCAAGGACAACTAAAAGTACAAGTGGTAATTGATTGGCCAAACAGTACCGGCTTAAGGGGTGGCGAAGTATACAAGAAATTCTTTGATTGGGCAGAAAAATTTAAGGATAACCATCCCGATATTACAAGCAAATCTTCCCGGTACTTGCATTACAGTCCAATTTGCTATGAAACTGAACTTTATGGCGAGGGGGCGAACAGTTTAAGTGTCAGGAAGAACAACAATTTATAAAGAGTTATCGTAGGCTGCGACAGGGGTCGGAGTTCTGTAAGCCTAAATAACTGTTCGCTGTAATTGAGGATAATCAGGCCCTAGAACAGGCTGGAAAAAAGTTTAAAAACCTTTGTTTTTGAAAATGACATAATACGTTGTACAGGTGCCAGTGCATTACAGGTACTGATTCCTTGTGTGAAATAGTTGCTTCAGCTGCTCTCTCAAATTAAACAGATTGTAAATGGTTCTTCAATGAGAGACAAGGCCTTGTGTACAACGAATTAAAGTCCACTGGAATTTAACTCTGATACTTCCAGTTTTAGAGAATTTCTAGAAAGGAGCAACAGAAAGGTTTCCTTTTACTAATGTTTCAAGTGGGTGAATGGAGATGGATAATCAAGGTTTTTCTGCTTCTTCAAAAGGCTAATTGTCTGATGGAAGATCAATAAACCTTATTGAAATTATAGAGCTCGTTAGCTCTGAATAAGTTGTTGGATTTTAGTACACTAAGGCTGTCAAGTGAATCACCACATGGTCGCATGTGAGGCCAATCAACAGCTGAAACAAAAAACAGGAGACACGATAAGAATATTTTTTGAAACTGTGAAACAAAAACCTTTTATCAAAACATTTTGTCCTCTCGAACAGAACATAGAGTATCTCATTTCCTGCAAAACATAGGAAGAGAAATATTTGGAAATGAGCTACATACACGAGATGAACTGTTAACTTGGTGCGATTTAACTTCAAATTCACAAGAGAAACTGCTAGAGGAGTCAGTCAAATTTCAAGGAGCTGAAGTTTCTGTAAACGAACTCTTGTCTGCTGAATCCGCAGTAACAAACCTTCTGCCTCTTGGTGTTTGGTTGAAGAAAAGGAACTTAAGATTGCCGATCCAGTACCGATTTCAAATGCCCACATTCAAATTAGTATATCGGGAAAAAACTTCGTAAACATAGGGTTATTAAACAGGACATACTTATTGATATACGTAAAAAAGAGATTCCTGATTTAACTGAGAGCACAGAACAGGAATTCAAACAACTCTGCCAGCTGTGTGCAAACAGAAATGTGGTTTGGTTAGAGAAGGTCAAGTCAGGTTATCTCGTTTGGCAGCAATCGCAAGGAAGCTTAGAAACACTGCGTAGATATATTGATACCGAGATTTCACACACATATACAGATGATGATTTTGACAAGCTGTTGGAGCAAGCACAGCACCGGAGAGTGATACTGATTTCTGATACAGCAGGGATTGGTAAATCCACCGTACTGACACACCTGTCTAAGCAAGTCAAACAGAATTTCCCTGCCAAATGCGTGGTGAGAATTGACTTATACGACCACACAGAAGCACGGAAGGCACTGAGGGAAGGGCAGATCGATAAGAAGAAAGTGCTGAAGCATAAACCTAGCTTAGAGATTGAAATATTTAAAGTGTTGTGAACAGAAGCAGAAAGTAAGAACAGTATTAATGTTGGACAGTTTTGATGAAATCAGTCCGTATTACAAAGAGGCTGTCGTTGATTTACTGCAAGCTCTAAGGCAGACGGTGGTAGAGCAGCTGTGGGTCACGACCAGACCGCATCTGAAAGAGGAATTGGAATATAATTTACAACATATGTCCTACACACTAGAACCTTTTTCTGAAGAAAATCGAGTTGAATTCTTAATAAAATTTTGGAGTATAAAAGACTGGTTTACCGAGTCGGAATGTAAGGAGGGAGAAGTAGAAAAGGGCAAGTTAGAAATTTGTGCTTAACATCTAATTAATAAACTGGCCCAGTCAATTATTGACAAAGACGGATTTCACTGGCATCCCACTACAGACCCGCATGTTGGCGGAGGCGTTTGATGAAGAAGTTAAGATATTTTATCAGTCTGTTGAATCCAAGCATAACTCACAGTTCCAGCTAGAATTGCTTGAGTTATATGGAAGATTTATTCAAAGAAACTATGGATTTTATGAGAAGGGAAATTTTCATATCCCGGTCAACAGCGCGTTCGCAAAGGAGCAAAGGGAACTTGGATTTAGGTACATTTTAAAGGATCATCAGCTACTGGCCTTGAAGGTGCTGTTCACAGAGGAACAAGTAACACTTTCAAAACAGCACGGAAAGATTTTTTTCAAACGAAGAACTAACCTTGAATTGGGACAGTGCAAGTAAGTCATGAAGGTAAACCGCACTGTATTCACCGCACCTTTGCTGAGTATTATGTTGCTGATTGTTTGGTGAACCGCTTGACTGAGGGGAACAACACTTCAGGGCAAGTACTGGATTTTATACTGGAAGATATTTTGCTGAAAGATATTATCGAGTGTTTTGAGTTCTTATGGATGGCTTTTTGTCAAAATCTAAGCCGTCAAAAGGGATGTTAAAACAGTACGGAAATCGGATACATGTCTTATGGAATGAATATAAAAAAGAACTACGTTTCTTATTACATCGAACTTTCTACGAAGGTAATGTTAATATTACTGGATTTCTGTCAGATAGCCTGCAAGCAGCAGAACACACAGACATTTAGGAAGAGCTGTTGCTATCAACAGATGCAGACGGATACACCGCCTGGTTCCAGGCAGTATATTCGTCCAACATACGGGTATCAGAGAAGTTATGGGAGTGTGCTGGAAGGAACCCAACAGCACACAAGTTAAGAAGTAAATTGTTATTTGTCAAAGACCATAGCAAAATGAACGCCTGGGCCTTGGCAGTATAGGAGAGGAAAGTAGAGATGCTACTGAAACAAAGGGAGCTGGCAAAAGAGGAACTACCAATAGAGCGAATAAATCTAATTTTATTGCAAGAAGACTTCAGGGGAAGGGCCGTCTCGGACAAGTTCGAAAAGAAGGCGGCCCCTGACGAGTTAAATAAACTGTCAGATTGGGCTAAAAAGGAGCTAACACTAGAGGAGATAAAGAGTACGTTATTATTTCAGTCAGACCTGGATGTAGATATCAATTTCTGGCACATAGCAGTAAAGTATTGCGGCCTAGAGTCGTTACTGGAAATATGGGTTGGATTAAAAGGAGACTAACAACAATAAATGTATATATATATGTGTGTGTGTGTGCGTATGTTATTAACACCCACATATAGCAGGGAAAGGAATTTCTGGTACTTGGCAGCACGGAAAATGGGACGAGAAATACTACAGGAAATTTGGGATTTGGGCTAAAGAGAATCTGACAAAAGAGGAAGTACAAAATAGATTTTTATTAGCCGCAGACTATATTGGAGAGAACTTCTTGCAGAAAGCAACAATGTGTGCCAACCTAGAAGTATTACAAACAATGTGGGATTGGGTTAAAAATAAACTATCAGCAGAGGAGATAAGTAATGAAATTTTATTAACAACAGATAATAGACATATGACATCCTGGCACGTAGCAGCAGAGAAGGGCGAACTAGAGATATTACAGAAAATATGCGATTTAGCTGAAGAGAAACTAAGAATAAGGTAGATAAATAATAAATTGTTACTAGCCACAGATAATGAGGGACGGACGGTCATACATATGGCAGCAAAGGGCGCTAAACCAGAGATATTGCAGGAAATAATGGAGAGGGCTAAAGAGAAACTAACAACAGAGGCGGTAAACAAAAAATTGTTATTTGCCACAGACAGCGAGGGAAAGACTATCTTTCATGTGGCAGCAAATTTCGACAAATTAGAAGTATTAAAGGAAACAATTAAGTGGGCTAAAGACAAATTAACAACAGAGGAGGTAAATAAGTTGTTTTTAACCACAGACAGCGAGGGAAGGACCATCTTTCATGTGACAGCAGATTTCTTCGAAAGAGAAGTATTTCAGTGTAAACTAAATTCGGCTAAAGTGAGTAAAAAAACAAAGGAGGTAAATACATTGTTATTAGCCATAGACGGTATGGGAAAGGACGGCTTTTAATATGGCAGCAAATTTCTACAATCTAGAGTTATTAGAGGAAATACTGAAATGGACTAAACATAATCTAGCAACAGAGAAGGTAAATAAACTCTCATTTAACACAGAAAATATGGGAAGGAAGATTTTCAATATGGCAGCAAACCAGAGGTATTAAAGCAAATATTTAATTCGGCTAAAGAAAGTTTAACAACAGATGAGGTAAATAAATAGTTATTAGCCACAGACGGTATGGGAAGGATGGTCTTTCGTGGGGCAGCACAGTTCTCCAAACCATAGTTGTTAGAGAAAATATTGAAATGGGCTAAAAAGAATCTAACAACAGAGGATGTAAATAAATTGTTATTAGTCACAGACAGCGAGGGAAAGACGGTCTTTCATATGGCAGCAGAGTTCTCCAAACTAGAGGTATTAAAGAAAGTAATGAATTGGACTAAAGAGAATGTAACAACAGAGGTGGTAAATAAATTGTTATTAGCCACAGACAGCGAGGAAAGGACGGTCTTCCATGTGGCAGCAAAGTTCCTCGAACTGGAGGCATTTCTGGGAATACTGAATCTGTAACAACAGAGGAGGTAAATAAATTGTTATTAGCCACAGACAGCGAGGGAAGTATGGTAGAACATTTCTTAGAACCAAAGGTATTTCAGGGAATACTGAATTGAACTAAAGAGAATCTAACAACAGAGGAGGCAAAGAAATTGTTATTAGCCACAGACAGTAAGGGAAGGACGGTCTTTCAAATGGCAGCAAAGGGCTATAAATAAGAGATACTGCAGGAAATATTAGAGTGAGCTAAAATAAACGAACATAAGAAGAGGTTAATAAATTTTTATTAGCCACAGACCATGAAAGTATTACCGCCTGCACATGTTAGTAATGTAGAGCGAACTAGAAATAGTAGAGAAAATATGGAATATGGCTGAAGACAGTCTAACAACAGACGAGATAAATAATTAATTTTTATTGGTCACAGTCAAATAGCGAAGGACTATCTTGCACTTCACAGCGGAGTGTGGCAAAATAGAGTTAGTAGAGAAAATACGGAAGTTGGCTGTAAAGAAAGTAACAACTGAAGAGATAAAAAATAAATTATTATTAGCCACAGAGGATAAGGGAAGGACCGTGTGGCATGTGGCAGCAGAGTGCGGCAAATAATGTCTTTACAGAAAATATGGAATGTAGCTAAAGAAAAACTAACAACAGAAGAGGTATATAAAGAATTATTTGTGGCGGGAAACGATGGTCAGACGGTCTAGAACTGAGCTCACGTTTTTGGAGATTTTTTTTACAGGAATTATGATAGTGGGCTATAAAGAAACTAAAACAGACGAAATGAAAAGGAATTGCTTTAGCCACAGATAATGGGGCTGCAATTGGACAAAACCAATAAATATTAATTGCACTGTTTGTGCTGGTTGAAAAATGGAAAATAAACTCAAAATTTTTTCCGTCTTGCCGCAGATAATGTGGGAACTCCACTTTACCGCTTGTTAAAATGCACGTAAAGTGTTCAGAAATTTCAACACTATCTAAATAATAAAAAAGTGTTCTTGAATTTTTTTATCCATGGTGGAAACTCCACAGTGAGCCAGTGGCACCTCACAATTAAAGCTTCACAGCCACACCACACACAGTATGACCCCTCTGGACGACTGAACATCCAGATCCATAGAACTCTACCTCAAAAAATTAACATTCACAAGAAACAGACACCATGACCAGGCGATATTCGAAATTACTAGCCCCAGCAAGCGAGCGACCGCAGACGGACCCAGCACTATCTGGACGATATGTTAGGGGGGGATAAACAGAACACATACGAACTGGGTTAGTGCTGGACCTGCATCAATATGATCAGCACTTTTACAGTACAATTCTAAACCACACTGCCAACTGCTGTGTTCACAACACTGTGCAATTTAAGCTGTTTTATTCACAACATTTCACACCCTCCCTGCAGTAAGTTGGCTGAGGTGGTGGCTTTGTCCAACCCTTCTATCAACGTAAAGCTATCAGTCTGATTACCATCTGGCTCTAATGCAGCACCGCTGATAGCCAAAGCCACAGCACAACTGAAAGAAGTGGCCTTCCGTCAGCCCATCGGACGATACCATACATTGTGCTGTTATCGAATGAGCAGACCGGGTTTGTTGAATGGACGGCGACTGAGGGAGTTAGTTCGGATGTAAAGACACAAGCTTGGGCTATGCCTGACTTTCCAGACAGTCGGCTTTTCATATTCGGGAGCGAATTGGGAATTTACAGTCACCCGATGTTTTCCTCAGTTACCGGAATGCAAGATGTGCCCTAGTAACGGCCATACAAAATGCCACAGTTTAGCCAATAGTAAGAAGGGCCGATGAAAGTTTGGAGCTGACAAATCATTAGCGGGGGGTGACACCAGAAGTGGAAACAGAATCACTGTGTTTCGAAGAAGGATCATCTGAAATTTCGTGACAAACCCCTTGCAGGAGTATGTTAAATCTCCAGTTACTTTCTCTGATTTAAAACAGAATGTTTTGCTGATATCGAAGTGTTCCATATAACAGCAGCACAAAGAGCTTGAGCTCACGTGATGGTGACGCAAATGTAAACAGTGTGCAGTTAAAATTATCTTCCAATGCTCTTCAGTACAGATGATTGTTGTACAGAGTTATTGTTGGTTGTGATAAAGTGTTTAGTGTATGATAGGTTTGTTTTTTAACCTTTTCGCACCGGAATTATTTTTTTATTTTTAGCACACTCTGTATATAAAATGTGAATAATATAGGAACCAAATACGTTAGAATTATGAAACAAACTGCATTTTGAAGAGGAAAAAACGGAGAATATATACCATGTTTAAAATATTCAGTACCTGTATTTGTTGAATAAATATAGCGGTGCGGTACGACCACTATAGTCGTCGTTAGGCATCAAAAGGTTATATCGCACTGTGTGTGAAAGTATGCACTGTTGAAAATTGCCATGATATTGAATAATTATTTTATAAACATTTATATATAGGTGGATGTACACAATATTCTGTTTTATGTTATTATGTGTAAATCGCATTTATGACTTACAGATTGCATCAGTAGACTGCATGAAGTTTCGTAGTAAGGAGTAAACTAGTGTTTACTGGTGTAGTAGGAAACGAATGTAAATTGGAGGCATTCTTAATAATTGGAAAAATTATTTGAATGGCTGCTATTAATACACTCCAGGTCCTGTAAAAAAAAGGGTATTAATTGAGCAATTTGCGTTTGATGCTAATTCTGTAAAGAAAATTACTTCTTCGCGTTCAAGTGAAATATTGTAACATATAAATATATTTTCCCCATTTTATATTACTACGTATCCTGTATGTACACCTACAGAATTTGAAATATATTAAATGTATTATTAACTGCAATATTGTCCTATGTTCATATTTTCTCCGTGTTCTGTTACTAATTATCCTCTATATAAACATACAAGTTTTCAAATGTATTAACTGTATTATTAACTGTAATATTGTCCTATATTCATATTTTCCCCATGTTATGTTACTACATAACCTGCATACACACACACACACACACACACTTTGAAATGTGTATATAAAATGTTCATCACAAAGACCCACATCATCACAAAGACCCACATTACCTTCCTTGTACATGTAACAATATACATAGTTAAGAAGGCAGTTGCTTGACAAATGTTCTATAATTTTAATAATGTATTGCTATCATGTAGTATGTTTAACAAAATGGGCAACTAATGTGTAAAATAAGAAGTTAAGCAATGAATTTGTTTTAATAAATACATAAATATTTGATTACATGACGTTCACTTATAAAATAATCATCATAATTGTATCAAAATATCCTTTAAGAAAGACACAAACGTTCCCCCTTCGCCATCCTCTCAGTAACAATTCTGTTCGCTGTGCTGATGTCTGATGCAGTGCATTACTTTCAATACTCAGAACAAATTTGTCGCTATTTATACAATGTAACAAGCAAACACACACAAACATTCCCACTTCACCATGCTCTCAGTAACAATTCTGTTCACTGTGCTGATGTGTGATACTTTGCATGGCTTCATTTTCTCTGTAGACGCTTGTCACTATTTACCCAATGTAACTAACAAAAAACAAAGGAACAATCACAGAGCAGTATATAATGCGGTGCAGACATTTCACACAAGGTGTCCCACAGTGTCCTATCAGTGCACATTTCGTTACCATTTATATCTTCCACTTCCTTTTCCAGTTCCATCCAAAGTAACCACTTCAACTTTTTACCTCAGTAAAATTCTCATTCATGTTGGTTGTGAAGTTTTATTTCATTGTTGTAGCTCACCAGTAGTAGTAGCAGCAGTAGTAGTAGTAGTAGTAGTAGCAGTAGTAGTAGTAGCAGTAGTAGTTGTTTTAGTAGCGTTGGTGGTGGTAGTAGCTTTAGTAATAATGGAAGTAGTAGTTGTTTTGTTACTGTTTTGGTGGTTGTGGTGGTTGTAGTGCTGGTGGTTGTGGTGATGGTAATAGCAGCATTAGTAGTTCCAACAAAAGCAACAGTACAACAGACTTTTCTTTCTTGTTATACATGAATCTACTGCTTCGTAATATTGAGTTATGAAATAATTTCTTTTTATATTTGCCCAGATATATTGGATAACTTTGGAAGTGTACAGTACATAAGTAACACAGTCCTGCTGTTCAAGATAAGCATTCTGGTGTATAGTGGTAACACTGTGGAACGTAACACTGTACATTTGCAGGTACAACTGTGGACATGAATTAGTATTCCTTCAGGAAATATTATTGGGGTAAGGAAATAAAAAAAATAAGTAGATAGGTGGGGCTTATAGCGCATAAGTTTGACATGAGTTCACGCAGGGTTTTGGTGTGGACATCTGAGGGAAAGAGACCACTTGGAAGACAAAAGTGTAGATGGTAAAATAATATTAATTGTATGTGGAGGCATGAACTGGATTGAGACAGAACAGCGGGCTGTTGTGAATGTGGTAATGAATATTCGGTTCCCAATACGGGGAGTTTCTTGACTGTCTGAGGACCTGTTGGCTTCTCCAGAAGCACTCTGCTTCTTGACATTGCATTAATACAACAGTGCAGACTGTTAGAAGGCAGAAAGCAGTTCTTTGCAGAACTGACAGTACTGCCTTCCTATTACCGGATCTGCAGCTCTTTCAATTCATCAACATTCCGCTCTGCAGTCAGCTCTGTTCCTTCAGTCAACATTCCGCTCTCCAGTCATCTATGTTCCTCCATTCAACATTCCGCACTCCAGCCAGCTCTGTTCCTCCAGTCAACATTCTGCTCTCCAGTCCGCTCTCTTCCTTCAGTCAACATTCCGCACTCCAGTCAGCTCTGTTCCTCCAGTCAACATTTCGCTTTCCAGTCAGCTCTGTTCCTTCAGTCAACATTCCGCTCTCCAGTCAGCTCTGTTCCTCCAGTCAATATTCCGCTCTCCAGTCCGCTCTGTTACTTCAGTCAACATTCCGCACTCCAGTCAGCTCTGTTCCTTCAGTCAACCTTCCGCTCTCCAGTCAGCTCTGTTCCTTCAGTCAACATTCCGCACTCCAGTCAGCTCT